>WNGB01004840.1_pt1 | contig 20940 bp, 16 predicted proteins | sample 5400681 | NCBI WGS metagenome assembly WNGB01 (sample SAMN13153367, study PRJNA577476) | soil metagenome | isolation source: 115 cm soil or saprolite under grassland replicate 2 | place: USA:California | collected 2016-06-15
TCTGGTGTGCCCCATCAAGCCACCGAAGGAGAACAATATTTGACTTCCCAATCGCTCAAACTGGACTCCCGGAACGCTCAAAGCTGTTCTGGTCTCACTGGTCGAACCAGTGGCTTCCCTTTTTGTGATTTTAGTGAAAGTATTGCAGGTTGCACGCCTCGATCCGTCCCTCCTTATGAACGGACGTTCGTTTGATGACGACGCCGGTCACCAGATCCACCTCTTCGTCATTGCGCCATACCGCTTCGAAGACCTCCTTCGGTGTCTTGAGGTTCCGGCTGATCCCGAGCGCGCGCAGGACAGGGCCGACGCGCTCCTCCGGGATCTGCGCCCCGACAATCCTCCGCCCGTCCTCGGTGGTCACTCGCACGATGCGCAGGCCGGAGCCCTGTTGAGTTTTCACCCTCTGCCAGAGTGGCAGGATCGCTCCGCCGACGACGTGCATTTGAGACGTCTCGATCTCCGGCAGCTCCGCGTGACGGTTATTCCACCACTCGCGGGCCTCTTCGGTCCCGACGGGCCGGAACTTCCACTCCAACTCCGCCTCCCGCATGTAGGAGACGCGGGATCCCTCCGGTCGTGAGATGGCGAACATTCTGTAGGTCGCCCCCGTGTCGACGTCCGTGTGATAGCGCGACGGACAGGCCAGGATGACATGACCTTGCTTTTTGTGGCGCATGAAGACGCCCGAGCGATCGCGCCGCTCCTCTTCGGCGGCCTCGAGTGGGAGGGTTTTGGTCTTCCGGTCCACTTCGAGGACGTAGTGGGTCGTTTCAGCTCCCGTGATCTCGTCGGTGGCGACTACGCGCGGCGCGCGCGCGAAGCGGACGGCGACGGCGCGCACGTCCGTGACGCCCTCGTCGAACGTGCCGCCGGCTTTCGCAGCGGCGACGGTTCTCTCGAAGATCGTCGTGAAGTGATCGAAGATGGCGTTCTGCCGCGAGACGTCCAGGGCCAGGACGCGGTTCAGGAAGCGGGGCACGTTCGTCTCGTCTTCCCTGCGGATGTCCTCCGACCCGTCCGGGGACTTCACAAGTAACCCCATGTCTCTGAGCGCCCGGCGTGGGTCGTCGAGCCCCGGAACTTCTTCGCCTCGCATAACCCCCCGTAACAGGGCCGTCAGCGCGGCCCGGCCTTCCGCCGTCTCGAAGTTGTATTTGGCAAGGTCCGCGGAGTTGGCCGCGCTGCGGTCGCCTTTGGTCAGGGCGCCGAGGCTCCCTAAACGGCGCGCGATCGTCGAGCTGAATCTCCTCTCACCGCCCAGCTCCGTGGGAACCAGGACGTATTCGGGCGGGACCGCCTGGTCGCTCCGGTGCGTGCGGCCGAAGAACTGCATCTGCTGGTCGGCCGACCAACTGAGTTCGAGGACTATGTGCTCACGCCGCTGTCGGTTCGCCGCCCGGTTGGACGAGTGGAGCGATACGCCCATGCCGGCCGCGGAGGATATGACGGCCACGCGCTTCTTCCCGCCCTGGAACTGGTTCATTTCGTGAACGTTCACCCTGTCCATGGGCACGCCTTCTAGAGAGCGCTTTTTGTATACGACCTTGCCCGTCTTCGGGTCGCGTATCAGCCTGCGCTTTCGGCCGGTGAGTTCCGCCACGGCGTGTTCGCCGAACGCGTTGACGATCTGATCGAGAGGGTTTTCGGGCAGGTGAAGGGCCGACAACCCGTCGAGCAGCTCCTGCTTCATCCGCAGAGCCTCGCGGCTTTGCAGCGGCGCGCCGCTCTCGTCGGTCACGACGGACCAGGATGTTCTGCCCGTGTCGGGGTCGGTCTCGTCCTGGTACACCGTGGTCGGGAAGCCCCGCTCGATCATCTGTGCGATGATTTCGCGGGGAGTGAAGTCGAGGTCTTCGAGCGTCGCGCCCGCTTCCAGCGCGCGCCCCACCTTGTCTTGAGTTCGAGCCTCGCCTGTGCCGATGAGCGAGATCACGACGGACTTGCCTCCGGCGAGGGCCCTCTTCGTTTCGGCGATCACGGTCGGCGTCTTGAACGCGCAAATGATTTGCCGAAAGAACCGCTGGTGGTCGCCCCAGAATTTATTGAGAGCCAGGGATCGCGCTCGCGGGCTGCCTCCGGTGACCCTGACCGCCTCGTGGATGTTTTTGAGGATGTGCTGCCACGCCGCGGCCGCGCGGTTATACATCTCGCGCTGCTCCGGCGTGAGTCGGTGAACCGCCTCGCGGTACTCGACGGCCTTTCCGCTGCGGGGGCAGGGCCCGAAGCTGATCGAGCCGGAGAGGTACATGCCGAGCGCCTTCATGTCTCGGCTGACCAGCTCCATCGCGCCGACGCCGCCGGCTTCGATCTCGTTCAAGAACTGGATGAAGCCCCCCGGGAACGCCGTCCCCGGCCCCCAGAGGCCCAGCCTGGTCATATAGACCATGTGGCGGACGTCGGTGGCCCCCGTGGCGGAGGAGTAGACGATCCAGTAGTCGGGATTCCTCTCGGGACTCTGCAGGTCTATCACAGCCTGGCCGGTCTGCGTCGGCTCGCTGAAAGCGCCGGCCAGCGCGTTCTTCGCCTTGTGGCACTCGTCGAAGACGATCACGCCGTCGCGGCCCAGCCATCGCTGTATCTGGTCCATCCTGCGGCGGCCGTCCTTCGACTGCGAGATCAGGGAGGAGTACGTGCAGAAAATGACGCCCTGCCACAGCCCGATCTCGCCGCTCGCCGGGTAGTCGTTGACGCGGGCTATGGGGATGTGCCCGGCGCCGACGTCGTTGAGGTCGCGCTTCGCCGCCTCCATCAGGTCGTTGTTTACCGAGAACCAGACGGCGCGCCTTCGCCCCTTATTCCAGTTGTCGAAGACGATCGCCGCCAAAGCGCGGCCTTTCCCGAGCCCCGTCCCGTCGCCGACGAAGAAGCCGCATCGCGCGCCGTCGGGCAGCCGCTGCTCGTGGCGCTGGCCGGCGTAGATGACGCGCTCCAGTTGAATGTCGGATAGCGCCCCCTCCTCGACGACCCATGGCGGGAGCGTCGGACGGTAGGTGACGATCGGCGGGCGGACGGCGGCCATTGAGGCCGCTTCGACGATCTCCGCCGGGTGTGGGCGACCGCCGGTGAGCCTCGCGACCTGATACGGCGCGAAGACCTGGGCGGGGGCTTCTTCTTCGACCGATTCCTCCCGAGGGGCGCGGTTGGCTAGGCCTTTGAGTTTCTCCCATGCCTCCTCCAGCGAATCGAAGCGCCCCCGCTCGATGTTCTCCAACTGCTCTTTCCAATTGTCACCTGGCGTCGCGCCGTCCTTGTCGATGACGATGAGTTGCGCGTCCACCGAGGTTCCCGACTTGGCGAATTCGCCGCCGCCGATCGTGACGCTGGCGCGGACGTTGTAGGCGCGGGCGACACGCCTCCACCAGTCCGCGAAGCGTGACGGGCCGATCGCCATGGCCGCGCTGGTGATGGCGACTAGGCGGCCGCCTTTCTCGAGCCGGCGAAGGGCGGTTTCGACGTGGCGCGCGCCGTAGACCGGGTCGTGACGGGCTACGCGCCCATTAGTCGCTGAGAACGGCGGGTTCATGAGGATGCCCGCCGGCTTGATTTCGGAGGGCAACAGGTCGTCGAGCAACTCGGCGTCGACGGAGTAGGTCTCGAAGCCGAGCATTTCGAGCAGGGCCTTCCGACGCGGCGCGATCTCGTTACAAATCACCTTTGCGCCGATCGCGCGCGGCCAGAGCGCCAGACTGCTCGTGCCGGCCGACGGATCGAGGACGACCTCACCCTGCTGGGGGGCGAGCATCCGCGCCGCGACGTAGGCCAGCGGAGGCGGGGTGGAAAACTGCTGCATCTCGACCTGTTCGCGCGTCCTGTCGACTTGTGTCGGAAGCCGTTCGGCAAACCTGCGCAACTCGTCGAGAGCTTCGCGCGCCGGCGAGATCATGAGATCGGCCGCCCGTTCTTCGAGCAGCAGCAGGTTTGCGGCCGCCTCCAGCGCGTCATATGCGTCGCGGGGATTGTAGTAACCGCCGCCCCGCTGCCCGCCAAAGAACTTGTTCGCTTCATTGGTCAGCCGTGGGTTGTTGAAGGTCGCGCCGCCTTTCAGTTTCTCTTTCAGGCGCGTGACGAGGTCCTGAATGGAATTCTGCATGCCTTCTTCTTTGTTCCGAGTGGTGAAAATCGAGGGTTTATTCTTGGCGCCGGGACGGACTTCTTTTCTTTGGGCGCGCCGTCGGGTCGCCATCAACTTGGGCGGATAGTGCTTTCAGCTTTTTTCTTCAGGGAGGGGTAAGGCGGTGTTGTGGAGATGGTTGTTTTGTAGAGAAGGAGCGCCCATGTCGCTCCGGGTCTTTCCGCGCGCGGCGCGCGCCACATAGAACGCTCACAGGGTTTCATTGGCGTTCCACCTGTGGATTCCATAAGTGAATGCGACCATACAAAAGTCGATGCGACTACACAGAAGAGAATGCGACTGAGGCAAGGCTGATCGAGGACAGAGAGAGTTACTGTCAATCCAGTCGCATTGACTTCTGTAAAAACGTTTCCCCGTCTCACTCACTTCTGTGAATAGTCGCATTCACTTCTGCGTAAAAAGGTGAAAATCTGCCGCGACAGTCGCATCGTCTTTTGGAAGTCCCGCCACCGGTCGAGACATTTGATTTGAACGGATGCTACGACACAGGCGCTCTCCTTCTGGTCTGTCAGTCTGGGACGGCCTGCGCCGCTTCTCTTTCCTTGAACCGATTCGTGTATTCGAGTTTCCTGCATTGATCGAGCGTCGCCTTTTGAATGTCCTCAATGAGACGCTTGAACGGATACAGACTGTCATGGACCATCAGGCGCGCCGTGAATGACTCGAACGCGCAGTCCTGTTTGATCACAAGCCATTCGTCGCCGCCGTTTACCTGGTTGATGAAACAGATGTCGCCGAAGTAGAACGCCTGACCGAGACACCAATTCCCGTGATCAAACTTTTCGATCAGTTCGTCAACCGTCTTGCATTCGTGGAAACTCCGCTCGCTGAATGGCGGGTCCTCGGCTTCGACGATCCACGGGTTCTCTCTACCGATCCCGAGCCAGACCGGAATCCAGTTCCGCGCGGCCCTGACCTTAATCAACACTTCATAACCGGAGACGCCGTCCGTTTCGGCGCTGAGTGGCCTTTGCGAGGTGACCAGGGCGCGAGCGTTCGACTCTATCGCCTTGATGTCATCAGCGGGAACTGCGGCGCCTATCCAGCGCGCGCGATAGAGGCCTTGCCCGACGTGCGCAATGTTGTCCGGGTCGGCGGGGGAAATGATCTCGCATACCTCCGCCGGAGTGAGAATTGCAAAGTTGTCGTTGTTCATGTGTGCCCCTTTCATCAATCAGACTTTTACGGTTTTGCGGATTCGACGCTATGTCTTTACCGTCCGCCCTAAATCAAAAGGCGCGCCTTGCGGCGCGCCGGTTGTGGGTTGAAAAGTGGGCACCGGCAAGAGCGGCGGGCTCCCCGCCACCTCCGCCGGCGCGGCAGAACTGTTGTCGAAGATGCGTTTGCGCAAGAAGCGCGCGATATGTGGATGCCGGCTCATATGGCTTCCCCGCCGAGTGAGCTTGCCCTGGAGGGGTGGCAAACGAGCCGCCGGTTGCGGCAGCGTAGTGAAGCGACCGAGCGTAATACTATGTCTCGAATTCAACCCGCCGTTTTGGGCCTGTCTTCAGTTCGGTATTCATAACCGTCGGCCCGGTGAACTCGTCTTAGGTAGTCAGGGTTCACGTCGAATCCCTTCAAGATGAAGCACTTTCTTTGCCGTATCGTTACTCGACCGAAATGCTTCCCGGCATATTTCCCCTTCGGAATATTCGCCTGCACCCTATCGCCGGTTTGGAAACCCATGAACGTCTTGTTGTGTGTTCGATGCCGAATCGGGAATCCGTATTTGTCTGTCGTGCACATCTGGCGTGAACCGTGGCCGACGGCTTTGATGATCAGTGGGTAGACTCCATAGACCCCGAGCTTCTCAGGGGTTGATCCGCCCACGCAGGCGGCATCGATCCAATGTTCTTTCGGCAAGCCTCTTTGAGCGCGATTGAATTTGGTGAGTCCTCCGGAGCCGGTCTCGATCGGCAGGCCCGCCGACTTCAATCGTTCAAACAGGAACCACCTTGTGGTATTGACCGCGGCGGCGTCTTTCAAAGGCTTCTTCGCCTGTGATTGAATGTTGGGAAACCCGAACTCTTCGGCGGTCAGGGTTCCCTTCTCCTGATTGTGTTTGCGGCAGGCGATCGCCAGATTGCTCACCCTGTCTGTGCCGCCTCTGGACTTTGGGACGATGTGTTCGATCTCGAGGTATTGATCGCACGGGCCTTTGGATTTGTAGGCGCATTCATGCCCCCACTTCAAAAGCAGGTACTCCTTCAGCTCATACCCGGCGAGTTCACCCTGCTGATATTCGAGGCCTTTGATTTCGGCGTTCTCCATCAGTTGAGTGTCGAAGCAGACCAGTTCCAGCGCTATTCCGGAGATCGGATAGAAGCGAGTCAGGCGGCGGGTCCAGGTTGCCACGTTTTCGACCCGGCTCCTGAGCGAAGGGGCGATCCACCCTTTCGGCCTGGCGCGGTTATCGAACCTCGGCTTTCGATATCGGGACTTCCTGTTTCGCCGGCTGCGCCGCAAGGCCCTGCGCGAATCGAGAGAGGACTTGACAGCCGCCCCCCGGTGGTTGAGATCGGCGGCGAAAACCACCTCGCCGGATTCCTGGTTTACAATTGCCAGGCCAGTCGTCTTTGATCCAGGATCGATCTTCAGGCGAAAGTCAGGCAATGAGGGATTCTCGACTTCTTTCTTGAGGATAAGTGTAAACGGAAACCTCCGCAGCACGGCGGCCTTTCCTTGTCTGAGCAATATTTTCGCCATTCGCGGAGTTGTCGGGGCGAGCGGTTTTCTGTTTGTGTCTACGACAGCCACTTTCATGATTGAACCCTTGTTTGGGTCAGGCCGGATTGCTCCGGTAATGTGTTCCTGGACAATGATCTCTTGCGGTTTATTTGCCGCCGGCACTGTCGTGAGCGTTCGTCCGTACTGTTTAACCTGCGGCCGCGGGGTTCGGGACTGGAAAGCATCCCGAAGCGCCTATTGTTGTATTCGCAAAGATCGTAGTTCATCTCATCGATGAGAATCACTGAGTCGGGTTGAGCCTTTTTACCGAAAACGCGATACAGCAGATCACGCCGTGAATCCCGAAGGGATGGAAGGCGTGCGCGCCTTAGGTTGAACGCGACTCAACGTTTGAGCCAATATTCCGCTTTCGCTTGCAGGCCGGCGTCATTTAACTGTTCAAGTCGGGCTCGGAACTCCGCCATCTCTTCGTCCTGAACTTTGTTATGGCGCTCGATCAGGGCTTCGCGGGTGGCCTCTCTTTTCCCATAGGCTACCCCATTCTTACTATCAGGCTTGAGAATCTTTGCGCGTCGTACATCAGCCAGTTGGCGTAATGCTTCTGCTCATCACTCCACTCCGCCTGAGTGGCATCGATTTGTTCGGCGATACTCGCCCAATACTTCTCCTCCGTCTCATAGGCTTCCTTAACCGCCAGGTCTGAAGCATGCACCGGCAACGCCGTCTTTTGATGATGATCGCTTTCTTTGACCGCGTCTCGCCTCTCGCGCCACCCCCGAGCCGTGGCGAAATTCCCTCCGCTCTGATAAAAGTCCAGATGCGCCTGTTTGTCTCGGGCAAAGGCTTGGGCCATGCGCTCTACCGCTTTCCATTTCCCCTTATTCAATTTGACGCTTCGCCGCTTAACCGTTCTCATTCTCTATCGCCTTGATCGCTCTTCTCGCTCTATTGCTAGCTGCTCGCTTACCATAGAGTCGGGCGCAAAAGGAGGGCAATACTTCAGTCATATCCCGGATCAAATCGTCTTATTTAGCTGCTAACGGCCCCTTCGTGCGCGGGCTGATATCTGCACACGCTCCTGGCGATCCTTTCGCTCAAACCTGTCGCCGCTAGAAGAGAGGGGCGAGTGAACCGCTGGCGCGGAGCAATCGTCGCAGCCGGCGTGCGACCTTCTCGCGTGCGATGCCGTCCGCCTTGTTTTTGAGAGAAAGAGGTGAAGCGGAAAGAGATGACGCGGAGTGTGAGGCTAACTTTCGGCTGATTGGATGGCTTCGATCCCCGCCGCCCAATCGTCCATGCGCCGGAGGACTACCTGGTTCCTCTCCGCATCTGTTTGGCTGACGCCGTAAGCGTTCTGCTCTTCAGGTGGCCAATGCAATAAGGAGAAGAGCGGCAAACAGGCGCTCTCCAATTCATACTTGTCTTCGGCGCCGTCGAGCAACAGCGCCGAGCCGAGAAGTGACGGCTCCCGAACTTCATTGGCGGACAGGCTATATATTTCCGCCGCACGGGCTATCTCTTCCGCAGTCGCAAGATGACAAGTCAAGCCGCCGATACACGCCGTTGTCCGGCAATCGCTCAGCAATGACAGTTTCTGAATCTCATCAACCGACTCGGCTGTCACGGAGTCATGGCCCTTAGCCCAAGAGAGCATGTCAATGCGTCCCGTTTCGGCGATGGCCGTCTTCACTCGGTCAAAGATTTTTCGGTTAATCGAGAGCGACATATATTTCCTCCCCTGAAATGAAAAAGGCTGCGAGATCGTTTTCATCACCAAGTTGTCGAATGCCTGTCAATCTTGGACACGCCACTGCCGCCCGCTCAGTTTTCCATGGAGGAAAGCGGTAAGAAGGAGGCGTCAACTGCCGAGATGGAAGAGATGGCCGCCCGCCGCCGCCGACCGGTCGAGAGACGTCTGGGATAAGTGGGAATGGAAGAGCAGGCGGCGCGCGAGCGCCCGCGTCAGATTCAGTGGCTTGAGAGCGAATTCGGCGCCATCCGCGCACAATTCAACGTGACTTTCGCCTAATGATTGATCGTTATTATGCGTCAACCGAGATCAGCTACCATTTGAACAGCCTCCGTTTCACCAACCGCGAATGGGTCTTCCCCAAAGCGATTTTTCTTTACGACCCAACGAATTGGGAATACTCTATCGGCGGCCATTGGATCAGCCCTGTTCAAAGCGCCTCTAGGCGATGTAAGTGAGCGCATGAGCAGTCAAGACGCTTCCACAGGGTAAGCCTAAATGTAAGTGATCTACAGATTTCGCTGTGCCGCCCCGCATCTAATCCAAAATTATTTCCCGATTTCCCCTGCTGGGACATTATGTGTCCGAGCAGCATTGGTAGATGAACAGCCATGAACATGAAGAAGACGACTCAAACCGATTCGCGGCGGCGCGAACACCTCAGACATCTTGTACGTGTCTTTTGGATTGACCTTCAGATTCGCGCCGGCCACTTTCCGAACGCCACAACCATCGCCGAGCATTTCGAGATCAGCGCGAAGACGGCGCAGCGCACGATCGAATTCATGCGCTCGCAACTGCGAATGCCCATGGAGTATTCGGCGGATCGTCGCGGCTGGTATTACACCGAACCGCATTTCGCGTTGCCCGCCATCGAACTGACCGAGGGCGACCTGGTGGCGATCCTGCTGGCCGAAAAACTGGCGCGCCAATACCGCGGCACGGCCATCGGCCAGCAGGTCGAAGAAGCCTTCGCCAAAGTGCTCGCCGCGATGACCAACACCATCTCGATTGACCTGGGGGCGCTCTCCGAAGCCCATTCGTTCGAAGCCGCCGCGACCACCGAACTCGACCCAGACCTGTTCAGCCGGCTGGGACGCGCCGCCATCGAACGCCGAAGAATCGAGATGACCTATTTCACCGCCACGCGCGGCGAACTGACCCGGCGCAAGGCCGATCCGCTGCACCTGCGTAACTCTCTCGGCGAATGGTACCTGATCGCCTGGGATCACCTGCGCGGCGCGCCTCGTGATTTCCTGGTATCGCGCATCCGCGAACTGAACGTGACAGACGAACATTTCGACTGGCCGCAAGACTTCATTCTCGAAGAGTACCTTGACCAGGGCTTCGGGATGATCCGAGGCCACGAGCCAATCCACGTCGGAATCATCTTCGACGAATACCAGGCCCGCTGGATGCGCGAACGCACCAGGTTCCACTCCACCGAAGAGCGCGAAGACCTGCCCGACGGCGGCTTGCTTATGCGGATGCGAGTGACGGCGCTGGATGGCGTGAAGCGCTTCGTGATGCAATATGGCGCGCACGCCACTGTCACTCAGCCCGAAGAATTGCGGCAAGCCATTCGAGAAGAAATCAGAGCTATGCAAGCAACATACAATGACCGGCAAACGGACCATAGGGAGGAAAAATGACAACCGAAATTCCGCTGGAAGATCTCATCAGATTTTGGGCCAAAACCACGCACGATAAGGAGCGGTATCCGAATGCGTATCATCCGCTGATCTGCCATATGATTGATGTAGCGGTGGTCGCACTGGTGATGTGGGAAGAAGTTTTGCCGAAAGCCGCGAAGAGACGGATTGCGCGCTCACTTGGGCTTCCGACCGATAAGGACGGACTTGAATTTACAGGAAGAATCGTAGCGTGGATTGCAGGTTTGCACGATCTGGGCAAAGCCTCGCCGCCATTTGCGTTGCGTCGCGACAGCCAATCAGCGATTCGTCTACATCAACTTTATCAGGGCACTTCATTCAGCCAATCTCATTTGCAGAGGGGAGTTCCGGCGGCATCCGACGCGCCGCATGGTTACGTGACAGCTAAGACTCTGCCGGAGATTCTGAGTCACGAATTTAAATTGACGCCTGCGCTGGCGCAGCGCATTGGCGTTCTCATCGGTGGGCATCACGGAGTCTTCCCGCGCCCCGCGCAGATCGTTGCGCTCTCCACACCGGGCAAAATTGGAACCGGCGATTGGTCGCAGGCGCGTCGTTGTCTGGCGCGGAAGTTGGCCGAGACATTTGATCTTGCTGCGCCGCTGCCCTGTTCGCCGGAGGCTCAATTCGATGGCGCAACTACGATGTTTTTGTCAGGTCTGGTCTCGGTGGCCGACTGGATCGGATCGAACTCGGCGTACTTCAAATGTTTGATCGATGATTATCGCAGCTTGCCCGATTTCGACCCGCAGACTTACCTCGGCCAAGCCCGAGGCTGCGCCAACAAGGCCCTGGCCGAATTGGGTTGGATGAATTGGCCGCCGCCTGATCAGCCGCGCCAATTCAATCAATTGTTTCCGTCGTTGACTAACTACCGCGCGGTGCAGAGAGCCGCTATAGCCGTCGCCGAAAAACTGACGGCGCCAGGCGTCGCTGTTATCGAAGCGCCAATGGGCGAAGGCAAGACTGAAGCGGCGATGTTTTTGGCCGATCACTGGAATGCGGCGCTTAACCAACGGGGCATTTACTTCGCGCTGCCGACACAGGCTACGAGCAACCAGATGTTTCTTCGCGTACGTAAATTCCTCGCCTCGCGCTTCGATGAAAATCTGATTCTGCTTCAGCTATCGCATGGCCATGCGGCGCTCTCTTCTGAATTCTCCATGCTGCTGAAGGAAGGCGCGAAAGCTCTTCGGCTCGATCACATTCATGACGACGACGCATGCCGTGACCGGCATTGCGAAGGCAAAGTCATAGCCGCCGAATGGTTCACCCATCGCAAGCGCGGGTTGCTCGCGCCCTACGGCGTCGGCACGGTGGATCAGGCATTGATGGCCGTGTTGCAAACGCGGCATGTCTTCGTGCGATTGTTCGGATTAGCGCACAAGACCGTCATCATTGACGAAGTTCACGCCTACGACGCCTATATGTCCACGCTGCTGGAGCGGCTATTGGAATGGCTGGCGGCTCTCGGCTCGCCTGTCGCGCTGCTCTCGGCGACATTGCCTAAAAGCAGGCGTCAAAGATTGCTTCAGGCTTACGCAATGGGTATGGGTAAATCGGATGAAGGACTTGCGCCGTCCGGTGATGCGCGTTACCCACTTATCACTTGGACAACGGCGCATGGTTCAGGCGTTCAGCCAATCGAGACGTCCCGGGAAAATTCGCGCACACTGCATTTGCGTTGGCTTGATGGCACCATTGACGGCGATGAATGCGAGATCGGGCGAACCCTGCGTGAGCAATTATCTAGCGGCGGGTGTACGGCTGTGATCTGCAACACAGTAGATCGCGCGCAATACGTTTATGCGCGACTCAAGAAAATCTTTCCCGGTCAAGCCAGTGATGGACACGGCCGCGTCGATTTGCTCCACGCGCGGTTTCTATTCAAGGATCGAGCCGACCGCGAATTGCGCACGCTTGTCCGCTTCGGCAAAGACGGTGAAGAAATAGCCGACCGCTACGACCGCAAGCACAAGGTCAACCGGCCTGATTGCGCGATTCTGGTTTCGACGCAGATTATCGAGCAGAGCCTTGATCTGGATTTCGATCTGATCATCACGGACCTGGCGCCAGCGGATTTACTGTTGCAGCGCGCTGGCCGCGAGTGGCGGCATAAACGCTCGCGGCCCGGCGTGATCGCCCAGCCTGTTTTGTGGATTTGCCTGCCCGAGAAGATCGAGGATGGCGTTCCCGATTTCGGCTATAGCGGCCTAGTGTACGACAAACACATCCTGCTACGTTCTTGGCTGGCGCTGCGCTCGCGCGAGGGAATCAGCATCCCTGCCGAAGTCGAAGAGTTGATCGAAGCGATTTACGATGACGACCGCGCTTGCCCGGATGAGGCGGCTGAAAACTTGCGCGAATTCTGGGAGAAGACGAAAGCGAAGATGCTCAGCAAGCGCGAAGAGAAAGAGCAAAACGCCAAAGTCTTCCGCATCCTTTCGCCGCACGATCCGAATTTGATGCAAGATTTCAATCTCGAACTCGAAGAGGACAGCCCCGAATATCACCGCTCTCGCCAGGCCGCCACGCGCGACGACGACACTCCGAGTATCTCCGTCGTGATGCTCCAGCCGAGCGAGCTTCATCTGCTCGAAGCGAACCCCGACCTAGAGACCGTTAAACAACTGCTCGAACGCTCCGTCAACATTGTCAAGCGCGGCGCGGTTCAGGAATTGATCGCGCTCGATCCGCCCGGCGAGTGGAAAGATTCGCCTCTGCTGCGTCATCACCGATTACTCAAACTGGACGAACGGGGCCACGGCCAGCCGCTCGGCGATTGGCTGTTCCGTCTCGACGCCGACCTCGGCGTCGTGATCGAAAAATCGAATAAGGAGAATGCTGATGCCTGAATTCAATCTTGTGGACCGACCCTGGATTCCCTGCCTGATGCTTGAAACAGGCGAAGCGCGCGAACTGAGCTTGCGCGAAACGCTGACACAAGCTCACCGGGCGCTGGAACTCTTCGACGACTCGCCGCTCGTCACCGTCGCGATGCATCGGTTTCTACTGGCCGTGTTGCACGCCTGCTTTCGAGGGCCGCGCGACTTCGATGAGTGGAAAAGACTCTGGGCCAACGAGCGGTGGGATGAAGCGAAGATCAATCAATATCTGGATGGCCAGAAGCGTCGCTTTGATCTCTTCGACACGGAGCGACCGTTTTATCAGGTTCCGCTGATGAAAAAAGAGAACGGCGGCAGGAAAACCCCAAAGAAACCCGCAAAGAACGAAGCGCAGGCCGAGGATGAGCTTGTCGAGTTTCATCCTATCGCCTTGCTCGCGCACGAAGCGGCGACTGGCAATAACGCGACTTTGTTCGATCACCGATTCAATGACGCGCCACGCGCCGTCAGTCCAGCGGAAGCGGCTCGTTATTTGATCGCTCGTCAAGCCTTTTCGGTCGGCGGCGGCGTCAGCTACCCGTTCAATTTAAGGCACGCGCCGCTCGCCAGCGGCTTCACCGTTCTGGCACAGGGTAATGATCTGTTTGAAACGCTGGCGCTGAACCTGATGACGTATACCAGCGAGCGCCCAATTGTCGGCAGAAGTGATGCCGAAGATGCGCCGATCTGGGAACAATCCAGGCCTGAAGATCCCAATGAAAAGGGCACACGCCCACGCGGTTATGTTGACTACCTGACCTGGCAAAGTCGCCGCATCTACCTCGAACCGGAAAGCAAGCCAGCGATGGTAAGGCGCTGTCAGCTTCAGCAAAAGCTCAAACTCAACGATCAGCCCCTCTTGTTCGACCCATTCAAATGCTATGACTTTGAGCGCGACGACAAAGGCAATGAAAAAGCGGCTAAAGCGTTTGGGCTCAGCCCATCGAAAGCCGTCTGGCGCGACAGTCATGCGCTCTTTCAACAGATCAAAGACGAAAAGAAAGGTGTCCGGCGGCCTGAGGTCTTCAACCATCTGGCGACGATCGAACTGGCGAGGCAAACCGGCGAGGTAGAAGCCGACCCCGCGTATGCGTTCACGGTCTATGGCTTTGCGACCGAGCCTGGCAAAGCGGCCAATGTCATCCACTGGGCGCGCGAGCGGTTGCCACTGCCGCTCAGCTATTTGACCGATGGCGGGTTGGTGGAGGCGTTGGCCGATGCTTTGAAGCTGGCTGAAGAAGTGGCTGAGAACTTGAAGATTGCTGTGAAGGCGCTCGCCCGTGCGCTGGTCGGCGATCAGGACGCAGGCGAATTGGCGCGCAGCTTCGGCGCGGAATCGCTTTACTGGTCGCGACTGGAAACGCCATTCAAAAGGCTGCTTGTCGCGTTGCCCAATCAAAACCGCGAAGACGAGTACGAATGGGCGCGCACGGTTGAACGGGCGGCTTGGAATGCGCTTAATCAAGGTACCGCCGGATTGAGCGGGTCGGCGCGCGATTTCAAGGCCATCAACGCCGCCGAAACCGTGTTCAATCAACTGCTGAGCAAGACACGCGAGAAATTCCCCCAACTGTTTCCACAAACTCAAACCGCAGGAGGTCAAGCATGACGACCACGACGGCCGCGACCGAAAAGTCGCTCCGCGAATCATTCGTTGAATACCTCGAAGGGCTTTATGAAAAGCAAGACCGCGCTGCGCTGGCGGCGATGCGCCGAGGTTTGGGCAAACGCCCTGGCGAAGAGATGGGTGTTTACCGCTACATCGGCTGGCACCTCGACAAGCTGAGCAAGCGGCAAGAAGACGCCTATTACTTGATTGCCACGCTTTTCGGGCTGTATCCGTCCGCAAGCTGGCGTAGCGGTGACGGTGATCCAAGGAAGACCAATCTTGGCGCATCACTCAGGCGCTTGCAAAAAGAGATGGGAGGCGACGGGGCGGAACGGCGTTTTGTTGCGCTGCTCAACGCAGACCGCGAAGACTTGGGCGAACATCTGCGGCAGATCATCGGCCTGCTCAAATCGAAGGAAGCGCCGATTGATTGGGCGCAGTTGCTGGAAGCCATCGAGTTCTGGGACGCCGACGACGAGCGCCGCAGACAGCGGCAGTGGGCCAAGACATTTTGGCGGGAAGACAAAGAGGAGGCGTAGCGAGTTTGAGCCTCGTGCCTCTTGGCAAAAAGAACAAGACATTTTGGCGGGAAGACAAAGAGGAGGCGTAGCCCCGGAAAAGAAGAAGTCGTTCTCGGAAGGGCCGCGGCCGCTTCCGCACATCGAGCGGCGTAGCCGTAGTAGAACAATAGTCCAATAACTTGTCAGTCAATCCGACTGTCACACATCACACGGAGGAAACTAATGTTTGTCGAATTGCATGTCATCCAAAACTTCGCCCCTTCCAACCTCAACCGCGACGACACCGGCTCGCCGAAAGATTGTTTGTTCGGCGGCTACCGCCGCGCTCGCGTTTCCAGCCAATGCTTCAAACGGGCAGTGCGTGAGATGTTCAAAGAAGGCTCGTTGTTCACTGCGGCTCAAAAGAGATCATTGGCTGAGCGCACAAGATTGCTGACTGATGAAATTACAAAGAGGCTTTGCGCCGCGGGCAAAACCGAATCCGATGCTAGACGTTTGGTTGAAATCGCGCTCAATGCGGCTGAGCTTGAGGTCAAGGAGAATGGACAGACCGAATATCTGGTTTTCATCGGCCAGGCCGAGATCAATGCTATCGCTCAGCTTTGCATCGAGCGGTGGGACAAATTGATGGATGTGGACGCTGCTTACGCCGAAGCCAGACAGCTTCAAACGCAGATCAAAGAAGCCGATGAGAAGGCCAAGAATGGAACCAGAGAGGAGAAGTCACAGGCCAAAGCCGTAGGCAGGGAATTGAAGGAAAAGCTCAAAGCCGCGCAGGAGACCGCCAAGAAGTCCATCCCGAAAGATTTGAAAGACGCCGTGTTGAAGTCGCTTAACGGCGGCAAGGCCGCTGATCTGGCGCTCTTCGGCCGAATGTTGGCCAACTTGCCGGAGAAGAATATTGACGCCGCCAGCCAGGTCGCGCACGCCATCTCGACGCACAAGAGCGGCGTGGAGTTCGATTTTTACACTGCTGTTGACGATCTGTTGCCGCGTGGCGAAACCGGCGCAGGGATGATGGGCACGGTGGAATTCAACTCAGCTTGCTTTTACCGTTACGCCAATCTCGATCTCGGCCAACTCCGCGAGAATTTGCAAGACGCCGAACTTGAGGATGCGACGACGGAAGCGTTCATCCGCGCCTTCATCGAAGCTGTGCCGACGGGCAAGCAACACAGCACTGCGCCGCAGCAGAAACCGGCCTTTGTGCTGGCCGTGGTGCGCGAGGCTGGGTTGTGGTCGTTGGCGAATGCGTTCGTCAATCCCGTCCCGACCAACCGCGGCGATTTGGTTGAAGTGTCCATCCTCCGACTGGATAAACACTGGGGCGAACTGGCGGCGATGTACGGTACAAAAGGGGTCAAAGGCCAATGGTTCGCCAAATTGGGTGAAGGCAAACTCGACAACTTAGGCGAACGCGTGAAGCCTGGTGGTGGCCAGACGATGATTGACGCGCTGGTCGCCAGAGTGCGGGAGGCGATCAACGGCTCCAATCAGATTCACACGCAAAGCTAAGGGGGTGTCGAATGACGCATACATTGTTGCTGCGACTGGCCGGGCCTATGCAGTCGTGGGGCACGAACAGCCGCTTCAAGATTCGAGACACCGAACTGGAGCCGTCCAAGAGTGGCGTCGTTGGCCTGCTTTGCGCCGCCCTGGGCAAGCCGCGTGACGAGCCGCATCCTGGCAACCGCGACAAGCCAAGTCTGGAAACGCTTGCGGCGTTGCGAATGGGCGTGCGTGTCAACCGCGAAGGCGTGATGAAGAAGGATTACCACACGGCGGGTGGCGAACATCGGGTAGGCAAACATTATGGCGTCGCAAAAGCCAACAACGGCACGCCTGAAACAGTTACGTCCGAACGTTTCTATCTGGCCGACGCCGATTTTTTGGTCGGGCTGGAAGGCGCTGATGAGTCGTTGCTGCGGCGGCTAAACGCAGCTCTCGAACGTCCGCGCTGGCAGCTCTTTTTAGGGCGCAAATCTTTCTTGCCACACTGGCCGGTATATTTGCCGAATGGGGAAGGGCTGCGGCTCGACACGTCGCTTGAGGAAGCGTTGCGGTTCGACTGGCCGAAGGATAACGAAGGAAGAAATCTGATCATGGTACGCCACGTGATCGAAGTTGCGGGTGACCATCCGCGCGCTGAGAAGAGGATTGATTGGCCGCTTTCGTTCGATTCATCCACGCGTGATTTCAGACCGCGTTATGTGTGGACGGACTTCTTCAATTTCAATGAAGAACCGGAAGGAGGTGCGTGATGTTTCTTTCAAAACTGATTCTGAACCCTTTTACCCAATCGGTGCGGCGTGATCTGGCCGATTGCCACAATCTGCATCGCACGATTATGAGCGCCTTTCCGCAAGCCGATGACGCTGCGGCTCGTGATGAATTCGGCGTGCTTTTCCGAGTCGAGACCGGGCGTGATGGCAAAGTCGTTCTGCTTGTGCAGTCACGGCTTGAACCCGATTGGTCGAGGTTGCCGGATGGCTATCTGCTGGAGGCCAACGGCAACCCGGCTTGCAAACCGGTCTTGAATCATTACGCCGGATTGGCGACTGGCCAGCGACTGCTCTTTCGGTTGCTTGCCAACCCTACCAAGCGCGTGTCGGCCAAAAATACCGAACAAGACGCCCGCTGGCGCGGCAAGCGCATCGAGCTTCGTCGTGAGGAAGACCAGATCGCCTGGTTGCGGCGCAAGGGCGAGGCGGCGGGGTTCCGGTTGCTGGCAGCGCGCGTCAACCGCGACGTTCCGAATGTTCAAACGGCACCCAGGCCGAAGACTTCTGGCTGGCGCGAGAAAAGCCGTCTCAGCTTCGGCTCGGCGCTATTCAATGGCGAGTTGGAGATCACCGACGCGGATCGGTTCCGGCAATCGCTCTCTGACGGAATTGGCTCCGGTAAGGCTTATGGCTTCGGGCTGCTTTCTATCGCGCCAATTGGCTCCGGTAGAGGCGCCGAATGAGTTCGAAGCGACGCCAACGCCGTAATCAATGCGCCGGCAAAATTCGGCATAGGCTCAGGGAAGGCGCCGATCATGGAGAACCTCGATGAATGATTTACACGTGTTACCCAAAGTCCGCGATAGCAACAGCTATCTTTATGTCGAACACAAAAAGATCGATCAGGAAGACAAGGCCATTGCGCTGCACGATAAAGCCGGGAAGGTCGCCGTCCCGTGCGCGAATCTGACGGCCCTGCTGTTGGGGCCGGGAACTTCTATTACCCACGCGGCGGTGAAAACCCTGGCCGACAACGGGTGTCTGGTCTTGTGGACTGGCGAAAACGGAGTGAGGTTTTACGCACAGGGCATGGGCGAGACGCGATCTTCGCGCCGACTACTCCATCAAGCCCGCCTCTGTTCAGATCCGCAGCTTCGTCTGAAGGTCGTCCGCAGGCTTTACGAAATGCGCTTTCCCGATCCGCTCGATCCCAATCTGACCTTACAACAGATACGCGGGCGTGAAGGAATACGCGTCCGCGAGGCTTATGCGCGAGCCAGTCGTGAAACCGGCGTCGAATGGTCGGGGCGGACTTACCGGCGTGAAGACTGGTATTCAGCCGACCCGGTTAATCGGGCTTTGTCGTCGGCCAACAGTTGTCTGTACGGCGTATGCCATGCGGCGATCGTCTCAGCCGGTTATTCGCCCGCGCTCGGGTTCATCCACACCGGCAAGATGCTGTCATTCGTCTATGACATCGCCGACCTCTACAAAGCCGACATCACCTTCCCAATCGCTTTCGGCGAGGCGGCTGGCGGGCCGGATAAGCTGGAAGGCCGAGTGCGCCGCGCCTGCCGCGATAAATTTCACGAAGAGCGCCTGCTGCAGCGCATCGTGCCGGACATCGAAAAGGCTTTGAGCGTTGACGGTAAACTGCAATCCGAGCCCGACGATTTCGATACGGCGGACAATCCCCCCGGCGGCCTATGGGACCCCGACCGGGGCGAAATGCGGGGTGGAATGAATTGGGCAGACGAAAATTAAGGAGTGCGCGATGGTGATTTTGATTCTGGAGAGAGCGCCAACGAGTCTGCGCGGAGAGTTGACGCGCTGGTTACTGGAGCCTCAAGCCGGAGTCTTTGTCGGCAATGTTTCGGCTGCGGTTCGAGATCGGTTGTGGGAAGAAGTCAAATACCGATTGCGTGGCGGCGGCGCGATGATGGTTCACAACGCCGCCAACGAACAAGGCTTCGTCATTCGAATCCATGCCCAGGCTGCAAGAACAGTCGAGGACTTCGACGGGCTTCAACTTATTCGTATCCCTGCCGGAAGGGGCATCGAAAGCATAAACACTGAGCAGACATAAAAGGCTTTTACGCCGATAAGTCTTTCAATCTTCAGTGTCGTCCCCACACGCGTGGGGGTGAACCGCGTGCTATCCCGAAAACGATGAGACCGCGCAAGTCGTCCCCACACGCGTGGGGGTGAACCGGGGAGATTTTGAGCCTCAGACAAAGCCAGGTCGTCGTCCCCACACGCGTGGGGGTGAACCGAGAGGCGAACATTAGTGACCTAAACCTTCAGGGTCGTCCCCACACGCGTGGGGGTGAACCGAATCTCGAATCAATTCTGAGGGGGGGCAGTGGGTCGTCCCCACACGCGTGGGGGTGAACCGTCGTTTTGGCGTATTTGGCGGCGGCGGATTTGGTCGTCCCCACACGCGTGGGGGTGAACCGGCCGTGAAATCGCGCTTCTGCGCCCAGTCGCCGTCGTCCCCACACGCGTGGGGGTGAACCGGACTGCGCCGAGTTCTCGGCGATGGGCTGCCCGTCGTCCCCACACGCGTGGGGGTGAACCGTATGGGATCACACTCGGCAAGAAGGTCGGCCAGTCGTCCCCACACGCGTGGGGGTGAACCGATCAAGAGAAGGGCTTTAAGAAGGATAAAGCGGTCGTCCCCACACGCGTGGGGGTGAACCGTCGAGATTGGTTACTCAATAATGGCCATAAACGTCGTCCCCACACGCGTGGGGGTGAACCGTGGCCGTCGAAGCCGACGCCCAGCTACATGCGCGTCGTCCCCACACGCGTGGGGGTGAACCGGCCAAAGAAACCAACAACGAGCGTCGTCCCCACACGCGTGGGGGTGAACCGGTCCGGCGGGCGCTAACCCTGCCTTCTCAGTAGTCGTCCCCACACGCGTGGGGGTGAACCAATAAGGATCGGCATCGAAGCCGGTCAACAGGACCGTCGTCCCCACACGCGTGGGGGTGAACCGAGGCCCGCGCGAAGAACGAAGAGCGCGTCAAAGTCGTCCCCACACGCGTGGGGGTGAACCGTTTTGACCACGGCTGGCGTATCTATCGTGATCGTCGTCCCCACACGCGTGGGGGTGAACCGACTGCCTTTTCATCTTCGGACAGATTCAAAAACGTCGTCCCCACACGCGTGGGGGTGAACCGCCATGTACACTCAGGGCATAGGCTATCTGAACAGTCGTCCCCACACGCGTGGGGGTGAACCGATTGAGAGGCGCGAGGTGTCGGGCACAAAACAGTCGTCCCCACACGCGTGGGGGTGAACCGTGGAGGAGGAGATCGAGGAAGCGCCGAGCGACGTCGTCCCCACACGCGTGGGGGTGAACCGTGCACGGAGCGCAACAATATCGAGCCGCAGAAGTCGTCCCCACACGCGTGGGGGTGAACCGACGTTCGCGTATCCGGAATGGCGCAGCTCG
>WNGB01005386.1_pt1 | contig 20940 bp, 16 predicted proteins | sample 5400681 | NCBI WGS metagenome assembly WNGB01 (sample SAMN13153367, study PRJNA577476) | soil metagenome | isolation source: 115 cm soil or saprolite under grassland replicate 2 | place: USA:California | collected 2016-06-15
GCTCCGACCGCAAGGGTCAAGCTCACGCCCGCAACGTGGGGGCGGCAGCCGCCCGCGGAGACTTCATCGCGTTCTGCGATGCCGACGATGTGGCCACATCGGGATGGCTGGAGGGGATGGCCGAGGCCGCCCGGTCCTGGGACGTGGTGGGGGGAACCCTCGACCACGATTCACTGAACGAGCCCATGGTCCGCTCGTGGCGGAGCGCGCAACCCCGGGAGGAAACTCCGGAAGACGAGGCCTTCATGCCCTGGGCGGAAAGCGCCAACCTGGGGGTGCGAACCCCGGTGTTCCGCGAGCTCGGGGGATTCAACGAAGATTACGCGGCAAGCGAGGACGTCGATTTCTCTTGGCGCGTCCAGCTGGCCTCCTACCGCCTGGGGTTCGCTCCCGGCGCCGTCGTCAGGTACCGGCACCGCATGAGTCTTCGACCGCTGATGCGTCAGCACTACCTCTACGGGGTGAACTCGGCGAAGCTGTACCGCGATTTCCGGAACCGCGGGATGCCCAGGTCTCCGGTCCGGCGGGCTTTGCGAGTCTGGGGTAGGGTGATCGCCCACCTCCTGGTGGACCTGTCGTCCCGGGACCGGCGGGGGATCTGGCTCCGCAAGGCCGCCTATCGGTGGGGCCGGCTTCGGGGGAGCATCCGGTACCGGGTGTTCTATCCGTGACAAAGCCCGCCGCGCGGGGTGACGGAGCCAGGCGCCTCTTGATCGTGGGTGTGCCACGCTCGGGAACGAGCTGGCTGGGGCGAGCGCTCGCCCTGACCCGCAATGCCTCCTATGTTCACGAGCCCGATCACGAACGCTACGTGATCCCGGCCATGCGCGCGAAGCACCGTCTCGGGCTCTTCCCGGTCCTATCGCCTGGGGACCGAGCGCCGAGCTACAAGAGGTTGTGGGAACGAGCCTTCCTCGACCAACTCGAGATGAGGACCCTGTCTTACCGGATAGCATCGCGGCTGTTCTGGAATGCGTCGGAACCCGAGTTCGAAGCCGCCCTCGCCTACCCCCGGCCCAGGCGATCGTTGCGCCTGTGGGCGGCCGCCTTCCTGGGGTCCCGCCCGACCCGGGATGGGGAGGAGAAACCTCTGGTCATCGCCAAGACAGCGCACGCAGCCCTCTCGGTGGAGTGGATCGCCCAGGAGATGCGCCCGACTGTAATCGTAGTCGCGCGCCACCTGCTTGACGTACTGGCCAGCTGGACCGAACTGGGCATCCGTGAGTGCACGATCGCGCTCGATACGTACCCCGGGGTCCGGGAGCGGCTGCTGATCCCTCATGGGATCGACCCTCCCTCCCGGAACGCCTCGCCACTCACCCGGGCCTCCTGGAACCTTGGCTTGCTGGCGTCGTTCCTCCAGGCCAGCGTTGAGCGGCACCCGGATTGGCACACCGTGAACCACCAGGACCTCATCCTGGATCCGCTCACCAGGTATCGGGAACTGTGCGACAACCTTCGTCTCGAATGGACCAATTCCATCGAGGTCTTCTTGGAACAGTCGGCGGCCCGACCTGGGGCTGGCTTCGAGACGAACCGCGTGGCCGCCCAGCTGACCGACCGGTGGCGCAGGGTCTTTTCCGAAGCCCAGGCCCAGGAGGTCGCCGATGTGCTCAGGCTCTTCTCCCTGAAGGAATCCTTAGCCTGACCAAGATGATTCGTCCGATTCCCTGCTATCATCACGCACCCTCACGAGGGGTGGTCGCGGGCCCGACTGGAGCCGAAGGCGGCCCAGGGTCAATAGAGTCGGGTTCCAGCAAGACCCTCGGAAGTGGTTCGAGCGGCACACGTAGCCAGAGTCCGAGTACGAGACCAAGAGGGGAACGTTTGGACGGCGTGAAAGGGGAATTCCCTCAGAGCGAGGTCCTGGAGGCGAAAGAGCCGGCGGCTGCCACACTCCGGGTCCCATACCTGACGGACGCAGATCTCGATGTCAAGCCGCCTCCCCGCGACCCGCGGCCGGTCCACCTGTGGCGGTCCGTGCGGGAGCTTTTCGGTGCTTATGAGCTGCTGTTGACGCTGACGGAGCGCGACCTTCGGGTGCGCTACAAGCAGGCCTTCCTGGGCGCTCTGTGGGCCATCCTTCAGCCCCTGTTCCTGATGGTGGTCTTCACCGTGGTGTTCGGAAGGATCGCCCGCGTGGGAAGTGAAGGGGTTCCGTACCCGATCTTCTCCTACGTTGCGCTCGTGCAGTGGGGGTACTTCGCCAACTGTGTGAACTATGGGACGGGCAACATTATCTCCAACGCCTGGATGATCCGGAAGGTCTATCTTCCACGGGACATCCTCCCGCTTTCGGCGGTGTTCTCGGCGTTTGCGGACTTCGTAGCCTCGGGCACAATCCTCGTGGTCATGCTCTTCGCCTACGGCTTCACGCCTCGAATCACGTGGCTCGCCTACCCTCTGCTTTTTGGAACCCTCACGCTCCTCGCCGTTGCGGCGGCATATGCGGTGTCCATGGTCACCGTCTATTTCCGGGATACGCGGTACGGCATCCCCACGATGCTCCAGGTGCTCATGTACGCCACGCCCGTTGCCTATCCGCTGGCCAGGGCACTGGGGGCGATGCCCCCCGGCTGGCGCCGGGCCTACTTCTACCTGAATCCGTTCGTCCCGATCATGGACGGGTTCCGGCGCATCCTGATCCACGGACAGTGGCCCCAGTGGGCACCGCTCGGCGCCGCCGCGGCGGTGGGACTCGTCAGTCTCTATCTGGCATACCGCAGGTACAAGCGTCTCGACCCGACCTTCGCCGATGTCATCTAATCACGGGGCTGCCATCGAGTTCGAGCATGTCTGGAAGCGCTATCGCTTGGGCGAATACGTTCGTCGGAAAAGGCGGCGGCGCACTCTGAAGAGCGAACTCACGTTAGCCTTGGAGCGATCCGGCCTGAAGCGTGTGAAGGGCGAGGACTTGGGCTCCGGTTTCATCTGGGCCTTGGCCGATATCTCCTTCCGCGTGGAGGAGGGTGAGTCGGTGGGCATCATCGGCCCGAATGGAAGCGGCAAGTCCACCTCGCTGAAGCTGGCGTCCCGCATCACCGTCCCGTGGAGCGGCCGGGTTCACGCCCGGGGGCGGATCGGTTCGCTCATCGAGATCAAGAGTGGGATCCATCCAGAGCTGACGGGGCGGGAGAACATCTACCTGTACGGCACGATCCTTGGTCTGCGGCGAAAGGAGATCAAGAAGAGGTTCGAGGAAATCGTCGACTTCGCGGAATTGCACCGGTACATAGACACGCCCGTCAAGCGGTATTCATCGGGCATGGAGGTGCGCCTGGGTTTCTCCGTCGCCGCACACTTGGATCCCGAGATCCTGCTGGTGGATGAAGTGCTCGCCGTTGGGGACGAATCCTTCCAGCATCGGTGCATCGAACGCATGGATCAGCTGAGGGCGACCGGCCAGACCCTAGTCTTCGTCTCGCACGTGCTTGCCGACGTGAGGCGTCTGTGCCGTCGAGTCATTTACCTGGACCGCGGGATGATCCGGGCGGACGGTCCTGCGGATGATGTGATCAACATTTACCTGAACGATGTGGCCGAACGCGGGGCATCCTGGCGGGAGCGGATGCCCGCAGGCGTTGGCGATGGATCGGGCGACCCAAATGGACCCGCCGAAGAGTGGCCCAGCCACCCTCGCGCACGCGCGCGGTACTCTCGTGACCCCCGCGTCTGACCTTCCGAGGGCCGCTGGCAGACCAACTCCCCGAAGAATCGCCATGCGCAGCCGTCGGCCCCTCGGGCTTCTGTGCCTCCCTGCGCTGCTAATGACGCTCGTGATCGCCAAGCAGGCCGCCGCTGTCACCCAGCTTCGCGCCCCAAGTACGGCTGCTTATCTTGTTGGCAAGACGGCCTCGCGTCCGCTCGCCACCCCGTCGACGTTCGCAACGCTTGGGAGGCCCATCGGAATAGCTGCGACACCGACCCGTCTGCTGGTCACGCAGGCCCAGCGGAGTACGGTGAAGTCTATCGACAGCGCGGGCAACGTGAGCCTCTTCGCCACCCTGCCAACGACCGACAAGTCCATCGAACCATACATCGCCGTTTCGAGTGGCCTGGGTGGATTTCCGCTAGGCAATGTCTACGTGGTGGTGCGACAGAAGATCTTCCAGATCTCGCCCAACGGGTCGAACCCGAAGCTATTCAAGAAGATCTCCGGGTTGTCTGGGGGGAACAACGGGATCACGTTCGACACCGTTGGGACGTTCGGATTCAACATGCTCATCACGGACCGGCGGGGCCCCGTGTGGACGGTGACCTCGTCGAAAGTCGCCACACAGATCGTGGATGTCATGGATCAGATCGAGGGCCCGGCGGTAGCCCCACTCACGTTCGGGAACTATGGCGGTCAGCTGCTCGTAGCGAGTGAGTTCGCGGGGCAGGTCTTCGCCATCTCTCCGACGGACTTCAGCATCAGCACGGTGGGGTCATGGGAGTCCGCAGAAGGCGTGGACATGATCCCCACTACCGTATGTGAATTCGACGCTTCCGGGGGAGCCTATTTCGTGGCCATGGAGGACGAGAACCGGGTCGTGATGTTCCCGGCTCTCGACTTCACGGGGTTGGAGGGCCAGGCGCTGGCGCCCGGTGAGATAACCACCTCCATCGGGGTATCCGACGGACTGAGCGACTTCACAACGTTCTCCGGGCCGATCGGGACGCCGGACCTCGAAGGATCCGACTTCTTCCCCTGCTCCGGGCGGTAGCGGCGCCGCCAGATACCTCCCTAATGTTTCCAGGTGAACCCTGGTGGGACGGGGACGCAAAGCCGCTTGGCCAGCGCCCGCATCTCCTTCAGCTCCTGTCGGTAGCTCGGGTCGCCGGCCACGTTCTGCAGCTCATAGGGGTCGACCGAACGATCGTACAGCTCTTCGAACCCGTCGCCGTACTGCACGTACACCAACTCGTCAGACCTCGCCCCGCAGTAGGTGGGAACCTGCTGGTCGAGGGTCTCCAAGACGAACGAGTGCCTCCAGGGGGTCGGGGTCCCAGCCAGCAGGGGCGTCAAGCTCATTCCCTCTGCCGTTGGATCAACGATCCCGGCCAATTCCTCCCACGTGGGGGTCAAGTCCAAGTTCAGGACCGGCTCTGAGACGGTGGTTCCGGCCCGTGCGGCCGTGACGGGGTCGTAACGGATGACCATGGGGATACGGAGAGACTCCTCATATGGGGCCTGCTTCCCCATCCTGCGGTGCTCGCCCCATAGCAGACCGTTATCCGAGGCGAACACGACCATAGTGTTCGCAAGACGGCCAGTGTCGGACAGCGTTGCCATCACACTGGAAACGCCCCGGTCCACCGCCAGGAGTGTTTCCAGCTGGGCCTGCCTGTCTTTGTCGATGCGGTCTATCTCGCCCTGATCGAAGGGAGGGTTGGCCTGGATGTAGGGCGGCTTATCGGAGACATCGGCCTCGTTGAACGAAGGCGGGCGATACGGAGCGATGCCGTCAAAGGCACCGACATCCCGAGGAGCGGGGACCCACGGTTTATGAGGGGCATTGTAGGCGAGGTCCAGAAACAGCGGCTCGTCCGGCGGGACGGAGTGGATGAACGAGATGGCCCGGCTGGTCAGGGCATTGGTCGCATACTTAGAGACGACCTTGAGCACACCCTGGTCGGAGACCGGCCAAGTCTCATAAGCCTCCGACAAACGGGCGAACCACCGGTCCCACCCTGGAGGAATGTAGCCGGCATCCTCCTTGGAATAGCCATTTAGGTATTTCCCGATGAGCGCCGTACGGTACCCCGCGTCGTGCACCATGGTGGCGATGGTCACCGAGTCGTCGAAGGAATCGAAACCCCCGTAGGGCGGGTCGTTCCGGTACACACCGGTGGTATGGGAATAGTGGCCGGTCAGGATGGAGGTGCGAGAGGGGCAGCACAAGGCATCGGGATCGAAGGCGTTTGCGAAGGTGACGCCCTGCTGCTGCAAGAGACTGGTGACCTGGGGCAGGTATTGCAGCGTGTCCCATCGCTGATCGTCGGTGATGATGAGCACGATGTTTGGACGAGACGGCTGCGCCGGGGCCCTGGGCACCGCTCCGACCGAGGAACCGAGTAGGAACACAGCCAGGGCAAGTGGGACGTGGCTGTGACGCGCGTTCACCAGTTCTCCTTGCCATAGCCTGAGACCGACATCGCTTCCATCCGCATTTGCGGCTACGCGGGCTTCTTGAAGAGCGCGTACACGAAATGGCGGTTCTCACCGCTGGTCGTGCGGAAGTCGAACCGCTCCATGGCTACCTCCTGCATGGAGGGAGACATCATCCGGCGGATCAGCGGCGGGGACAGGAAGGACGGCGGCTCCCGCTTCCTCTTCCCCCTCCCCCTCCTGGTCCCGAGGAGCCGACGGAGCGCGGACTTCACACGCTGGGAGGAGCGCGGTCTGGCGGATCTCTTCCCAGGCTTGGAGACATAGAGCTGCAACATGCCACCAGGGGCGAGCACGCGTTCTACTTCGCGGAAGTAGACCGGCCACGCGGGACCTGGGATTCCCTGGAGGCACCCCCTGTCGAACACCAACCCGAAGGCTTGGTCGCGAAATGGGAGTACCGGGGCCTCCGCCACGACGAGCGCGACACCGACCCCCTGCCCGCGCGCGAGGTCCCTGGCCTGGCGGAGCGCAGCGGAAGCGATGTCCAGTCCGACTGCCAAGTCAAAATGTTGCGCAAGGTAGGCGGTGGCCACCCCGTTGCCGCACCCCAGGTCCAGGGCAGCGCCGCGTGGACGATTGGCCCCCTCGAGCAGCGCCACCAGCTCCTTGGGCGCCTCACGGAGATACCAGTGGAAATCCTCGCCCTGCCGCTGCCCCCACCTTTCCTCCCACACTTGCCGCTTTTCACTCACGCCCTGTCCCCTGTCCACGGCCAGAGACTGTAGCCCAGGTACATCCGTTTGCGCAGAAAGTCTGACCTCCGGTCAGGATGTGGATACTCCGGCCTCCCTCTTCATCCGCGGGTCGCTCCCTCACCACCTGCCGGGGAGTCTTGTCCCGCCTGAGCCCCTGGAAGCGCGGATGGCGGAGCCCCCCGTTCGGGGTCCACTCCGTGAACCCGACCTGGCAGACCAGACGAGGCTGCACCCAGTGAACGTCCTTGCGAGGAAGGCCTCCTCCCAAAAACGGGGTCCGATCCTGCTCGAGGGTGGCGAGCTGCCTGCTCAGCGTGGTGAGGAGCTCCTCGTCGAACCCGGTTCCGACCTTCCCCGCGTACACTAGGTCGTTCCCCTCGTAGTGGCCGATCAGCAGGGCACCGAACCCTTTCCGGCTGCCCTTGGGATCGGTGTAACCGCCGATCACGAACTCCTGCTCGTTGACGCACTTGAACTTGAGCCAATTGGTCGACCGCCGGTGCTCGTAGGGCGCATCCACCCGTTTGGCGATCACTCCTTCCCATCCCTTGCCGCACGCCTCCCGCCAGTAGGCTTCGCCCTGGGCGTTCCGGTAGGTGGCGAACCGGAGCGGCCTCACGAAAGCGAGGAGTCGCCGCAGGATCGCCTTTCGGTGGCGAAGCTCCAGCCCGGTCGTGTCGTATCCGCTCACGTAGAGGACGTCGAACACGTAATAGAACACGGGCACTCGGGTGCGGCGCGCCCGTTCGGGGTCACGAAGGTGCATCCGGCGCTGGAGGCGGGCGAAGCTGGTCTGGTTCCCCTCGAAAGCCACGATCTCGCCGTCGACGACGAAGTCGTCGGCCGCCTGTCGGGAGAAGGCCTCGACCACCTCCGGATACTGGTTGGCGACCGACAGCCGGTTGCGGGACAGGAGACGCGTGCCCGAACCGTGCCGGAAGGCCAGGCAGCGCTCTCCGTCCAGCTTGCGTTCGAAGATCCAATGCGGGTCCGAGAAGCGCCGATCGGTGAGCGTGGCCAGCATCGGGGCCATCCAATCCGGTTGCGGGCCGGGCCTCAGCTTGGCCCGTGCCTCTTCCGGAAGATCTCGGAGAGGGTCGATCCTCGCGTGCCGTTGAGTCGCCCTCGGTTTCCTCATCGAGGAGCCAGGGTAACGAAGAATCGGGAGGTGATCGCCTTGCCTGAGAAGAAGCATGTCCGGGGGGTCGGACAGAAAGAGCAGCGCAAGTACGAGCACATCAAGGAATCGGCTCAGAAATCGGGGCGGTACGGCAAGCGCGCCAAGGAGGTCGCCGCTCGTACCGTCATGAAGCAGCACAAACAGAAGGGTCACTAAGAAAGGCAAGTAGACCCATTCGCGATTCCACGGACCTCACCGCAGTCGCCCTCGGCCCTTCTCCTGTCCCATCGACCAAGGGCTAGCCCGCGGGGGTAGGACTCGTCGGTCATTTCTTGCTATTGCGGCGCCCCCATCGTGGTGCTGTAGTCAGAGGCACTGTCGGGGAAGGAGGCAAGCAATGGCCCGCTCCGTCGCTGGAATCTCTCTCACCAATCGGGGTCGGCTCCTGTCCGTTGGGATTGCCTTGCTCACCCTTGGCCTGGTCATGCAATACCCGGCTCAGGCGAGTCGCTCATCTCACCGTTCAGTGGCGTCAACTGAGGTCGTCCGCACTGGTTCAGTCGGATCCGCGAAGTCCTTTCCATCGGCAGGGAGGGACGTATCTTCGGACTTCAACGGCGACGGGTTCGCGGACCTGGCCGTCGGGGTTCCCTTCGAGGATGGAGGGGGGATTTCCGACGCAGGCGCCGTCACCATTCTGTATGGGTCGGCCGGCGGACTTCAGGCCACTGCCCCTGATGACCAGCTCTGGAGCCAAGGCACCCCAGAAGTCAGCGGAGGAGCAGAGGCGGGTGATCAGTTCGGGTCCTCCCTTACCAGCGCAGACTTCAACGGGGACGGATTCGCGGACCTGGCTGTAGGGGTTCCCTTCGAGGATGTCAGGACCGTCGCGGATGCGGGCGCAGTCAACGTGCTGTATGGGTCTGCCGCCGGGCTTCAGGCCACCTCCCCTGACGACCAGCTGTGGAGCCAGAGCACTCAGGGCTTGACCGATATCGCCGAGGCGGGCGACCAGTTCGGTTCCTCTCTTTCCTCTGCGGACTTCAACGGGGACGGGTTCGCCGATCTTGCCGTTGGGGTACCGCTCGAAGACGAGTCGGGCAGATTGGATGCCGGAGCAGTGAACGTCATCTACGGGTCTGCCGCCGGCCTTCAGACCAATTCCCCTGACGATCAGTTCTGGCATCAGGACAGTCCAGGGGTGGCAGATGAGATAGAGACTGGCGACCAGCTGGGGTCATCCTTGGCGGCTGGGGACTTCAACGGGGACGGGTTCGCCGATCTCACCATTGGTGTTCCGTTCGAGGACGGAAGGCGCCGGTCGTCGGATGCAGGTACGGCGAACGTCCTGTATGGGTCGCCCGCAGGACTTCAGGCCATCGGCCCGGAAGACGTGCTCTTGACCTATGACGAGCAAGGCGCCCAGTTCGGGTCATCCCTCACGGCCGCGGACTTCAACGGGGACAGCATCGCCGATCTGGCCGTGGGCATTCCCTTCGAGGATCCGATCGGCCGCACCCATGACGTGGGGGCCGTGGTCGTGCTGTACGGCTCTACCACCGGCCTTCAGCCTTCGTTCTCGGGGTCCCAGCTCTTCTGGCAAAAACCTCCATCAGTGAAGGGGGTGGCCGAGGAGGACGACCAGTTCGGCTCATCCCTTGCGGCAGCGGACCTCAATGGCGACGGATTCGCGGACCTGGCGGTGGGGGTGCCCTTCGAGGATATCGAGAGTTCCGCAGCTGATGACGCAGGTTCGGTCAACGTGTTCTATGGATCGGCCGCCGGCCTTCAAGCCACATCCCCCGACGACCAGCTCTGGAAGCAAGACAGCCGAGGGGTAAAGGACTCGGCCGAGGCGGCCGATAGCTTCGGGTCATCCCTGGCGGGCGCCGATTTCAACGGCGATGGCTTCGGCGATCTGTCCGTAGGAGTTCCCTTTGAAGATGTGGGGGCTGCCGAAGAGGCGGATGCGGGAGCAGCGAATGTACTGTATGGATCGATGAACGGTCTCCAGGCCATGTCGCCGGATGATCAGTTCTGGAATCAGGACAGTCCAGGAGTGATCGACGCCGCTGATCCGTTCGACGAGTTCGGGGGATCCCTGACCAACGAGTAGATGACGCTCGATTAGTTGGAGGTATGCGTCTCACCTCGGTGAGCGTCGCAAGCGGACTCATCCCAATCCGGTTGCGGGCTGGGCTTCAGCCTGGCTCTCGCCTCGTCCGGAAGCCCGCTCGGCGGGTCACTCGGGGGCATCGAGCATGTAGGCGAGGAGGGCAGAATAGTCCCGGTCTCCCCACCCCGCATCCTGCGCATCGACGAGCCACGTCCGCGCGGCTTCCGCCACACGAAGATCCGCCCCTGCCGCAGCCGCTGCTTGCAGGATGAGATCCGAATCCTTCCGGGCAAGGGCGAGCGAAAATCGTGCCGGATACTCACCGGACTCGATCGACGTCCGCCGTCGCTCCGCCGGCGCCGCCAGCGGGGTCGCGGCCAGCACCTCGAAAGCCACGTCCTGCGACAGACCCAACCGCTGAGCAAGCACGAGGGCTTCGCCGAGCGCACCGAGGACGCTGAACAGGGTGCTGTTGGCGACGAGCTTCGCCGCCGAGCCGGCCCCGACAGGCCCGACGTGGATGGGCGAACCCAGCGCGGACAGCAGCAGAGTCCAACGCTCGACCAGCAGATGATCGCCGCCCACGAAAATCCTGAGCGAGCCCGACTCCGCCTCGGCCAGGCTGCCCAGCACAGGCGCGTCGAGCAGTCCGGCGCCAGCCGGCAGCGCCGACGCCAGTCGCGTGACCGGCTTCAGTCCCACGGTGGACATCTGGATAACGGTGGTGGAAGGCTCGACTCCCGCGGCCACTCCATCGGGCCCCTCGGTCACGTCCCGCAGCGCCGCCGGGTCCGCGACCATCGTGACGACTGCCTCGGCTCGACGGGAGGCTTCTGCCGCTGTGTCTGCCGCGACCGCGCCACGCTCGGTCAGCGGCGCCATCCTCGCGGGCGTTCGATTCCACACCACGACCTCGTGGCCGGCGTCCAGGAAACGCCGAGCCATGCGACTGCCCATGGCCCCGAGCCCGACGACGGCCACAGTGGTCATGCGCCCCATTCTCCCAGCGCGAAGGCGAGCAGGCCGCCCTTCCCGAGTTGGGTCTCCGCGCCCGAGCAAGGCGCTGGTGTCGTCACCGCCGAGGCGACCTCGAGCGCTTCGTCCGAGCCTTCAGCCACGCCGCGAAAATCCCCGAGTTGCCGGAGCCGCGCCGCCGCCCTCACCCGAAGAGGCCGAGACGCTGACGAATTCGATTCCCCGTTCCCCTCCGCTGCGCATCTACCTGGGATCTTGGCTCTCCCGCTCTGGCGGAAAGATCGATTCGCCCCACCGGACGAAGAACCAGTAGATGGGCGAGGGCCAGCCGGCCCGTTGGAGTCCAGTCCGCCTCCGCGTCAGACGTGTGTCCGACGCAGGGCGGCGGTCAGCCCATGCCGCGCGGGGAACCTCGGCCATGCGCTGCTGAGAGCGGGCGGTCACGGTCGAGCCTCGATGGCGGCCTGAAGCGCCCCCAGGAACGCCTCCGGCTGTTCCACCAGAGAGACGTGGCCGGCGTCCTCGATCACGTGAAGGGGCCAGCCGTAGCGGGCGTTCGCCTCTTGGGCGGTCCGCAGCGGCATCACTCGGTCGTGCCGCCCCCAGATGAGCGTCGTGGGGATGCTGATCCGCGCGAGGTCCTCCGGCGGGATCGGCGGGAAGCCGAGTTCACGGAGCAGGCGGCGGTTAGCCTTCTGCACGCTCGGCGTGCGGGCACGATCCAGCATGTACGCCTCGAACGGCTCCCGGCGCTGGCCCATCTGCCGCCACACGCGCTCAGGATCCACCGCCAGGTGCCGCAACATCCGGCGGCCGGTGCGCTGGCTCGGCCGAATGCTGTGGCGGATCAGCGCGAACAGCACCCCCGGCGCAGGCCGCACCCGACCCGCCAGGCCGCCCGCGGCCACCAGCACCAGCCCCGCAAGACGATCGCCGTGGTGGGCCGCGAATCGAGCGGCGATGGAGCCTCCAAGTGACATCCCCACCAGCACAGGTGGTGTCGCACAGGTCTGGTCGATGAGCTCACCGAGCCATTGGAGAACGGAGTCGGCTCCGGGCGGTCCGGCCTTCACCACTGACTGTCCGAGGCCAGGCAGGTCGGGAGCAATGACCCGATGGCTGCCGACGAGACGCGGAATGACCCCAGCCCACATCGCCGCGAACCCGCCCTGTCCGTGAAGGAGCACGATCGGAGGGCCTTCGCCGCCCGCCAACAACCAGGTGGACACCCCCGCGATGTCGAGCCGTCGCTCGGTGACCGGCATGCCATCGAGGAGCCGCGCCAGCTCCGACAACCCGTCGGACCGGGTCACCGAGCCGTCCGTGTTGCGAGTCGTTGCCATCGGTCTCCCTCCTCTGGTGCGGTTCTCGTCCGTGATCGTGCCGCACGCGGCCATCATCACGGCGGCTGTGGGCGCGGGCTAGGACAAGAAATGAACTTCCCAGGCTCGGCTGGATTGCTTGCGCTCCAGGTGCATTATTTGAACTTGCGCCGCTACCAGCCTCGGGGCGAGACTCGGGACCATGAAGGGTTACGGCCAGTTCTGCCCAGTGGCGCGGGCCTCAGAGGTCCTCGCCGAGCGCTGGACGCCCATCATCGTTCGCAACCTGCTCCTCGGCTGCACCACGTTCAACGACATCGCATCGGGCGCACCCGGGCTATCTCGGGCGCTCTTGACCAAGCGGCTGCACGAGCTCGAGCGGGCTGGGGTGATCGAGATCAGCCCAAAGTCCGACGGACACGGTTCGCTCTATCAGCTCACGCAGGCAGGCCGCGACCTGTGGGGGGTTCTGAACGCCATGGGCGGCTGGGCTCTGAAGTGGATGGAGTTGACACCGGAGCAATCCGATCCGGACGTGGTGTTGTGGTCGTGGTGCTATTCGTTCCTCGGGCACGACCAGCTCCCCGATGGTCGAGTGCTGGTCCGCTTCGATTTCAAAGCAGGGCGCAAGGGGCGTCCGATCCGCGCCTGGCTGCTCCTGCAAGACAAAGAGGGGGAAGTCTGCGCCAAGCACCCCGGCTTCGAGGAAGACCTCGTCGTCGCGATCGAGGACTCACAGGCCTTCGCCCGCTGGCACCTGGGACTCATCGAATGGGAGGAGGCGCTCCGGAGCGGGGGGATCCGTGTGGAGGGCCGCCGGGACCTGGCGCGCGCGCTCCCCACGTGGAACGCGGGTCCCCACGTTCACACCCAGTGGCGCAAGGTGGACACTCGGATGTCAACCCTCACGCCGTCTCCGCACCTGGAACCGGTGGGGCCGCCGCCCCGATCCCCTGAGCACCCATCCTCTTCAGATCGCCGAGGCTCGATCCCCAGCTTCGGTGGCTGGGTCCTGACCCCCGGCGACCCGGGCTACGAGGAGGCGCGCCGCGTCTGGAATGGCGCGATCGACCGCCGGCCTGCTTTCATCGCTGGCTGCCGCGGCCCCGGCGACGTGGCCGCAGCGCTCCGCTTTGCCCGTGAGCGGGATCTCCCAGTCGCCGTACGCGGGGGCGGCCACGGAGTGGCCGGGACGGCCGTGTGCGACGACGGGCTGGTGATCGACCTCTCTCCCATGAAGGCGATATCCGTCGACCCCGCGGCGCGAACGGCTCGCGCCGAGGCCGGGCTCCTCTGGAGGGAGTTCGACGCCGCCACCCAGGCCATGGGTCTGGCCACCACCGGCGGGCAGATGTCCGAAACGGGGATCGGTGGCCTGACTCTCGGCGGGGGTCTCGGCTGGCTGATGCGCCGGCACGGTCTCACCGTCGACAACCTGCTCTCCGCCGACGTGGTCCTGGCCGATGGGCGCACCGTCACCGCCGACGAGCACGAACACGCCGATCTCTTTTGGGCCCTGCGAGGTGGAGGCGGCAACTTCGGCGTGGTGACATCGTTCACCTACCGCCTGCATCCGGTGGGGCCCGATGTTCTGGCCGGACCGGTGATCTGGGCGCAAGAGGATGCCCCAGAGGTCCTTCGGTTCTATCGGGAGTTCGCCGCTCAGGCGCCGCGGGAAGCGAACAGTGTCGTCCTGTTGCGCAAGGCGCCGCCGTTGCCGTTCCTGCCGGCCGAGCTCCACGGACGCCCGGTGATCATCGTCGCGATGCTCGCCCTCGGGGCTCCCGAACAAGCCGAGCGCGTGCTGGCGCCCTTGCGAACGTTCGGCCGTCCCCTCCTCGATATGGTGAGCCCGCGTCCCTACACCGTCCTGCAGTCGATGATCGATGCAGGCTCTCCCCGCGGCTGGCACTACTACTGGAAATCGGCGGAGACCGGGGCACTCGAGGATCCGATCATCGACGCCATCGTCGAGCACTCCTCGAGGATCCGATCCCCGATGAGCTACTCGATCATCTTCCACCTGGGCGGCGCGGTAGCCGGTGTCGACGAGGCTGCCACCGCCTATTCGAACCGCCACGCCGCCCACAACGTCAACATCAACGGCGTCTGGCTTCCGCATCAGCCCGTCGGCGACCAGGAGACCGAATGGACCCGCGCGTACTTCGCCGCCCTGGAGCCACACCAGACAGGTGTCTACCTCAACTTCCTCGACCGTGACGACCAGGATCGCGTACGGGACGCCTATGGCAACGCCACGTACCGGCGGCTGAGGGACATCAAGGGCCGATACGACCCCGAGAACGTGTTCCGGCTCAACCACAACATTCGGCCACCGGCTCGAGTCCAAGAGGTTGCGCCGCTGCGGTGACTCCTACGAGCGGCAGGGCGCTCATCCGGGAGCCAAAGAATGGGATGCCTACGCCCCCGGCCGGTAGCTCTCCCCCCTCCCTCGCGGCGCGTTTGGATTCTTTACATGCCCGGGGCCCGGGCGCCGACACCCACACGGGAAGGAGGAGTTAACCTCGTGATTCGCGTCTGGTTCAGGCCGCAACGTAGTAACTCACCTAGGAGGTAAGTTATGAGCTTCGTCAGTTACGGCCGATCGTAAGTATCCCTTACCCGACAGAAACCAGGCATGAAGCCGTCTCGGGCACATCCCGACGTTGGCAGCCCGTCATCGCAATACCCTTGTCGTCTGCAATCCATTTCGCGACGATACTCATGCTGGGTGTCTTCGGCATGCGGTAGGGTCGCAAGACACGAAGTAGGAGGATCTGAGGCGATGCCCTTGGTGCGGATCGAGATCCTCAAGCGACGGCCGGTTTCCGAGAGGAAGCGTCTTCTCCAAGCGGTTCACGCCGCGCTGGTCGAGGCGTTTGGCGTCCCGGAGGACGATCGCACTCAACGGCTCATCGAGCACGATCCCGAGAACTTCGAGATCCCACCCGGACACTCCGACAACTACACCCTCGTGGAAATCACCGCCTTCCCAGGCCGATCGGCAACCGCCAAGCGGGCGCTCCACAAGGCGATCGTCCGCAACCTGGAAGAGGTGGGAATCCCCGCCAGCGACATCCTCATCGTCCTCCACGAACCTTCGATGGAGAACTGGGGAATCCGCGGCGGCCAATCCGCTGACGAGGTCGATCTCGGCTTCCGATTGGATGTCTAACCCACCCCACCTGACAAGGGATCAGGACATTGGAGAGCCGGATGAGCTAGAAGGGCTCACGTCCGCTTCAGCGGGGAGGCGGCGCAAAAGTGCGAACGTCTGTGCGTCGGTCACTCGGCGACGGCCTACCCAACGACAGCTACGCGACCCTGCGCAGGACTGGGCCAGTCAGGCAGCTGATAACAAGGCGATGACGCCCTCGCCGAGTACTCGCGCCGTCGGGGTGAGGCGGCCATGCCCTGGTACCGGTGGCCCTGCGCTTTGCCCCTTCGACGAACTGACGCCGCCCATGCGCGACCTGTTCTCCGCAATCGCCGCCGACCAGGAGTGGGCGAACCGCTTCTGCGGACTGAACGCCGAGACCGCGAGTCCCGACAGTTTCTTCGCCATGCCCGAGGGGTGAGCGACTCGGTTGGCCGCTTCGCTGCCGGTAGTTGACTCTTCAGGCCGTCGTGACCACCCTCTCCAACTTCCTAGCCGCCACCTCGGCCAGCTGCACGATGATGCTCTTGTCCGCTCCCTGTTGCAGCAGCAGCGTGAAGGCCGTCAGGAACTGTCCGCTCCTGACGTAGACGAGGTACAAACGAACCTCTTCCTCGCCTTCCTGTCGGTGGGAGATCTCCAATGCCATGCGCTGATCGAGGAGATCGGGCAGCTCGAAAGATCCCGCCACCTCGAACTCAGTGGGCCGGTCGTTGAGTCCGGGACCCGTCCACGTCCGGTCGCATGCCGATCCGACCTCGCGTAGGCGGTCCACCAGACGCTGGGCGAAGTCGCCGGGCAGGCCGCTTACGGCGTGGTTCACCAGCAGGAAGATCTCGGGGGACCCTTCGAACTGCGCGAAGCGACCAGTCAGGGCATTGAGCTCGCGACGGACGTCCTCACCGCAGAGGATCAGGCGGGGAACGGTGCTGGTCACGTAATCCTCGTTTGCGATCAGCGTGCGGGACCCTTGAGGCAGGTCCTCCAGCGTGAACAGGGCCGCGCTGAGATCGATTTCCTGGAGCTGCTCCTCCGAGAGCGCCGGGCCGGTCGGAGAGGGAGTCGACACCCCGCCGCCCCCTCCACATGCGACCAGAACAAGAGTCAGGAGCGAAAACAGCGCGTACCTCGCCGTGTGGGCGGGGTTCAACCCACCTCCAGCCTCGATGTGGAAGGCAAACAATACTGTGCGCGCCGAGGAACGTCAGGACGACGAGATGCCTCCGCTTAAGAAGCCCCATCTCGCCCAGGTTCCGTCTCCGGCTCACCAGGCGGGTATGGGCGGAGAAAGTACTCCCTCCCCATCATCTCCGTGAGGAGCGACAGGGGAAACATGTCGGGTCGGATGGGGAACTGGGTGCGATGGGCAGCCACGGCCGCGATCTTTCGCTCCACATACTGCGAGACGTCGATCGCTGTAGTCGTTTCCCCCGCCACCTCTCCCTGAATCGCACCGGCAGGCCAGATCTCCTTGCCAGGCACCGACGTGCCACGGGAGGCGAACGCCGTGTGCTCATGGGGCGAGAGAACGAGGCACGTGACGCTGTCGGCGGCGATGACGTGGGCGGTTCGGGCAGTTCGATGGACGATCCCAAGCTCACCGAAGAACTCGCCGGGTCCCATCCTGTTGACGAGGTGCATGGTGCCGTCGGGCTCCTCCTCCGTTACCTCCACCTCGCCCGAGAGGATGAGGTAGAGGCTCTTGGCGGGCTCGCCCTGCTCCAGGATGTAGATGCCCGGTGGAAACCACTCGATCTCGATGGCGTCGGAGACATAGCGAAGGGTGGTCGATTCCTGGGCGAAGAGCGAGAGGGCGTGCACGAAATCGGCGCTGCCCTTGAAGACGGTGTTCGCCTCAACCAACCACTTGGCCAGGCGATCCAGGAGGAGCAGGCGACTGCGGGGGAAGTGACTCTGAAACAGGCGCGAAGGAGCGGACCCATGTGGGCCTTCGGCGGGACTGTCAACACGCGCCCGCCTGAAGGCCTCGGTTGTCGCCTCGCTGATGGCGATGTGATCCGGGTGCCCGTAGGCACCCTCGGGCCCGAACGTGATGACGACATCCGGGCGGAAGTCGCGAGCGATTCTAAAGACATCGTCGGAAAGCGCCCCGCGGCCGACCGCGGCGAGCTCGCCGTCCGGGTAGTCGAGGCACAGGGCGTGCTGGATGCCGAGGATCGAACAGGCCTGCCGGAGCTCCCGCTCTCTGACCTGACCGAGGGTGCGCCGGGTTGCGGCGCCGGCGTCGCGGATCTGCCCGGCTTGTCCACGGGTCGCCGACACCACCATGGCCTCCGATCCATGTGACACATACTTGGCCAACGTCCCCCCGGCACAGAACACCTCGTCGTCCGGGTGGGCGAAGACGCCGAGTAGCCGCGACCCGTCCATCGTCACCTCCGCTGGTTCTCGGGCTTGGCCACAGGCCTGCTGATGCCCCGGTAAGGCCGTCCGATGCCCATGATAAGGAGCTCGTCCTCCAGCCGTGTCGTATTCGAGCTTCGAGGCAGAAGCGAAACACGGCAGAGTAACCCACAAGCACATGGAAAGCGCACGCTCGGCGGTGCGCTGGATCAGGAATTGGCATCGCGCTTGGCGTGGCGCCACCCCCAGCCATTCGGGTCATGGATGCACCGCCCGCTCACCGGGTGATCGGTGGGGGCGATCGTGCAAGGAGGGATCAACGCGGTCTTCCGTTTGTTGAGTGGCCGGGGTCATTCGAGGATAGCTTGACTGGCTCCAGAGGAGGGCCTCCCAGGGGCGCGGCCTACCCAGACAGTGCCCGGGGTGGGATTCGAACCCACACGCCCCTTGCGGGACGGCCGGGTTTAAGCCGGTCCGCGTCTCCCGATTCCGCCACCCGGGCTTAATTCAGGATAGGCCCCTGAACTGCCGATGTTCCTGCCTCGATATGTCGGCGTCTGAGCATGGCAGTTTGGGCAGAGGAGGCGCAGGTTGGCCAAACGGTTGTCCTCCCGCCTGCCGTTGACATGATCAAGCTCCAGAGGGATCAGCCCGCCGTTCCACTGGGCTCGTTGGCAGATCTCGCAACGATGTTCTTTCAGCCCGGCTTCGATCAGTCGCGCCTTTAGTTTGTTTGTTGGGGTGAACCGTCCAACAACCAGAACTTGGTCGAGAGGGAAGGGAGGCACAGTTGGTACGCGAATGCCCTTCCGCCAACCCTGACCCAAGAAGTGGGAAGTATCGATGCCGATCTGCTCGATGCGCTTCTTCAGCGTGGCTTGGGCGTGACCGCCCGGCCTCATTCCCAGACTGGCAAGCACTTGAGCTAGCGAGCGGGAAGACTTGACGGCCTCGATTATTTCCTGGTTGGAGCGGATGCTGACTCTCTTTCCGTTCAGTCGCCGGAGATGCGACGCATCCAATCCGAGAGCCCTGATCTGACGCCATACGGTTTCGTAGTTGCCCCCACGATCGGATAGACCGAGCGCAATCAGAAGCCGATGCATGTTGGGCGCCCTCGCCACCGCCGTCGCGAGCTGCTCGTCTGTGTATCTCCTGCACCGAGCCACCGAGTCGAGCATAAGGAGCGCCAGTGACACGAGGGGGCCTGAGGATCAGCAGGCTGACACCGGGAAACGAGACGGCCGGATCAGCAGGCTGACACCGGGAAACGAGACGGCCGGCCTCCCCCACCTCCTCCACCCGGCGTGCTAGAACCTGAACTCCCCGACCTGCGTCGATAGGGGTGGGCGCGGTCCGCTTGCCGAGCGGAGGTACACTGCGCCCCGAAGGGAGACCGGATGGCGCGAGGGCGAGCACCCACCATTGCCCTCGTCGCGTTCGGCCTGTTGCTCGGCTCGTGCGCCGGGCTCGGGAAGCAGCAGAAGACACCCGCCAAGCCCCAGCCATCCACCGCCATCGCCCTCTCGGTTCTCGACGATGCCATCTACCTGGTCGATCCGTCCTCGGGTCAGCGGAAGGAGGTCGTGCGCGGGCTCATCGACTTCCAGTCAGGCTTCGCCGCGTGGTCTCCCGATCACACCCAGGTGGCTTACGCCAATCACGGCATCTACCTGATCGACTTCCACACCGATCGGCGGCGCGCGCTCATCGCCGGTGACGGGCTGTCCATGCCGACCTGGAGTCCCTCCGGCCAGGTGATGGCCTATGGGGACGGCCCTTCCCTGTGGATCACCCCGCTCGACGTGCTCGGTCCCTACCGCGTCCCGCTTCCGAAGACTCTGGCCCCCATCGGCATGCACTGGTCCACAGAGGGCATCGCCTTCGAAGGCATCCGGAGAGATTGCGCCAGCTCGCCGCGGTGTCCCTCCACCGACGACACCGACGTCTGGACGGTCGACTCGAACGGCAGACACCTCCAGCAACTGACCCGCATCCGCCGCGCTCTCTTACCCCGCTGGTCACCCGACGCAACGCGGATCCTCTTCATCCGACGCTTCGGGGACGACCGGCGCGAGCTGTGGGTGGTGCGGGCGAGCGGTGGCAATCCCCAGAGGGTGGGGACGGCGGGCGACGTCGTGGCCGCCGATTGGTCGCCCGACGGGAAGCAACTGGCGATCGTGAGGACCGGATCGCAGCCGGGGACCCTTCAGGTGTGGGTTGCGGATGCAGACGGGGCGATGGCGCATCCGATCGGCTTGCCGCTCTCGGGGACGGCCGCGTCGATCGACTGGTAGCTGACCCTCAGGACACCTTGATCGTGACCTTCACGATGTAGACGGTCTGGACAGGTTTCCCGTCCGAGGCGCCGTTCTCGATCGGGAGCGCGCCGATCTTGTTGGCCACGTCCTGGCCCTTCACCACCGTCCCGATGATCGCGTAGTCGGGACTGAGCGATGGATTCTCGCCGGTCACGATGAAGAACTGGCTGCCCGAGGTCCCCGCTGGTTCGGTTCCCCCCTTCGCCATGGCCACGGTCCCCGCCGAGTACGTGGTGCCCTTGGGAGGCACATCGACGGTCTTGTATCCGGGACCGCCGTTCCCGGTCCCCGTCGGGTCGCCTCCTTGGATGACGAAATCGCGAGCGACCCGATGGAAGATCAAGCCATCGAAGAAATGCTGGCGGGCAAGGAAGACGAAGCTGTTCACCGTCTTGGGCGCCAGCTTAGGATCGAGCTTCATCTCGATCGTCCCGCAGGACGTCACCATCGTCGCCGTGTAGGTCTTGCTCGTGTCGATGGTCATCTTGGGCGGCTTCTTGTAGGACCGATTCTCTTTCGAAGCTGCCGCCGGCACCGCTCCCCCGCAGGCCACGGCGCCCGCCGAGGTCGATGGGCGCGGCGACCCCGAGGCCTGGGCCTTCGGCTTTCCGCCTTTGGCCAGCAGGAACAGCCCGCCGCCCACGCCGCCCAGGGCTACCAGGATCCCGACCGTGGCGGCGACGAGGCGCTGGCGATGCTTGTGAAGGCGCTCCCGG
>WNGB01004608.1_pt1 | contig 20931 bp, 21 predicted proteins | sample 5400681 | NCBI WGS metagenome assembly WNGB01 (sample SAMN13153367, study PRJNA577476) | soil metagenome | isolation source: 115 cm soil or saprolite under grassland replicate 2 | place: USA:California | collected 2016-06-15
CCTTAGCTCTGTAACCTATTCAGGCTACATTCTTCTCATGCGTAGAGGGAAAAATCCAGGCTGATCGCTACAGCGAACGGCTGGCAAATCCTGAACTTGCCATATGGACGACCCAGTTGCCAAGGAGAACGCCAAGCACGGCCATAAGACCCACCAGCCAGCCCGGTGTACCTAGATCAATGGCACTTACAATCACAAATCCCTCAAACAGGGATATTAGGTTGAAGCCAATGTGGCCTGTGTATTTTAGTTGCCATCCCTCAGGCTGTATTGAGAGCAATTGATAAGCCTGGAAGGCACGCCAGACCATATAAAGACCAAGTATGTTTAAGCCACCGAAGATCGCCCGCTGCAGATTGTCCAACTCAGGCCAGTCCGTGACGACGACCAGTATCAAAAAGATTAGCATGAGTACCAGCGTGCCTAGGAAGAGCATAGACAGATAACGGAGATTGACGCGGCCGCCTGCCAGAGGGAATAGAATAAGAACACCTATAATAAAGCTGATGATGCCACCCGCTGCATGAATGACTATCAAGGTGTTATGGATCATAGTTTCTCCTTACGATTTGAGAGACTCAACATGGTTAACGAAGAGACCTGTGGGATGTTCTTCCTAAATTTCAGCAATAATGATCCACCAAAAAAGAGACTGGTGGAAACCAGTCTCTATACTACCCTCATTAAATACGAAGAGGAAAAAGGTGTGAGTATCAATCAATTAAATTGTGCAACCAACTCCCGGCCAATCCGAACGACTTCTCTGGCAAGCACGTCAAAATCCTCTTGTTTACTGCGATGATTTGCAATCGCGATTCGCAAACAATAGCGACCTTGCAGAGAGGTGTATGACGGTGCGGCAATTCCCTGCTCATGGAGTTGCATCAGAATCTCTTTGTTCAATGCATTGAGCTTTTCATCATCCAGCCCACCTGGATTGAAGCGAAAGCAAACGATATCCAAATCGATTGGAGCGAGCAGCTCCATGCTTGGTTCGCTCTTAACCAAATGACCAAAGTAATGTGCCTGCTCGACGTTACGAGCGATCATTCGTCCGAATCGATCAAGGCCATGTTCTTTGATGGACATCCACACTTTGAGGGCGCGAAACTGACGCGATAATTGCAAGCCATAGTCAGTGAACCAAAGGTGTCCGGCGGCTAGTCCGCGCGATTCATGTGCCAGATAATCTGGTGTTAGAGAAAATGTCCTTCTATGAGCGTCGCTATGCCGCACAAGGATGCAACCGGCTTCAAAGGGCATATGCATCCATTTATGGAGGTCAAGTGCAATCGAATCAGCTCTTTCAATGCCCAAGAGTTGAGATTTTACGTTCTCTGCGAGCACGGCAACTGCTCCAATTGCCCCATCCACATGAAACCAAAGATCTTCGCGTTTGCACAAATCGGCTAATGCATTCAAATCGTCAATTGCACCTGTATTAATAGTGCCAGCGCTTCCAATGACACAGATGGGACGATAACCTGCTTCACGGTCAGCCGATATGGCCTGTTCCAATGCATTTAGATTGATGGTGAAATCATCCTTGACCGGGATTTTTCGTAGATTACTATTGCCCAGGCCCAGCAATTCAACTGCTTTTTGGACAGAACTGTGCACTTCGGTAGAGGCGTAAACGGTCAGCTGTTGAGGGGCCGCTTGCATCCCGATCTCTCGGACATTAAATCCCGCTTTTGAATTCCTGGCAACTGCAATGCCAACGAAGTTAGCCATTGAACCACCACTTACCAGTAAGCCGCTCGAGTCACGCGGAAAATCAAGTAACTCTTTCATCCAGTTGACTACTTGTCCCTCAACCAGGTTAGCAACATGATTGCCTCCCCCAAGGTTCGGATTCATGACTGAGGCCAGAAAATCAGCAAGTGCGCCCAGCACCGTTCCATTGCCCATATACCATGCCCAGAAGCGGGGATGAATATTGCCCATTGGATACGGAAAAATGTTCTCCAAAAATTCCTGATACGCCTGTTCTGCACCAGCCGGTTCATGAGGGGCTTGCGTATCAAATCTGATAGCTACGTCATCTGGCACAGGTTGCCAAACCGGACGCTCCCGAATTGTCTCTAAATAGGTAATTGCATCATCAATCATGCTATGAGCCAATGCACGCATCTCATCCCAGTTTTCAGGATCAAGGGTTTCGTAATGGTTTGTAGTATTCATTTATATTTCCTCTTTTACTCTTAAAGTCTAGTTGCGCAAAAATATAGCACCAGCATTTAATAAAAATCTCCTGCTATTTCTCTCGATAGAGAGATGCTAATCACTGGTTGCTTATTACCTAGACATGCTCTCCATGTTTCCTCCAATGGGACACTCTCAGGAGAAAGAAAATGGAACGAAATCCGACCGCATGGTGTAATCAGGATAACATGGGATGAATAGTTTTATGACAACTGATGCGGCGCAAAAACCCTTGAATTATTTCCGTGTTGCCTGGCTAAGCGCGCTCGCGGCCGCGCTCTGTCTCGGATTGCCAGCCGGGTTGTTGCTCTGGCTAATTCTTTTTCAGCAGATTCACCATTCCCCTGTGGTTAAATCGCTTATTGATATTCTGCAAGCGAACGGTCTTTACAGTATCTACATAGTAGTCATTAGTTCCATTATATGGAGTTACCTACTTGGCCGCATCAGCGGATACCATCCCTGGTGGTGGATTGCGGTCGCCAGCGCGCTGGGCATCCTCGCGGCATGGTTTTCGCCATTGGCGAATGTCGATGGGATTCTGTATGATTATCGCCCCAGCCTGCCGATCCATCTAAATTATGCCGCTGCCATGGTTGGATTAATTGGAGGTGTCACACTCTTCGTCGGGCTGGCATACGGGCTCATTCTGCGAAATATAAAAGCCGCACTGATGATGGCTTTCACTACCAGTCTTGTTTCTGTGCTGACTCTTTTATTGACAATTGCTTTATTCGATCAATTCGGCATCCACGTAGGGACAGGGAATTTCGCCATGTCTAAAGTGACAGTAGCGGGTTTATTGGCGTCCGCCATTATGGGCGGCATGGTGTTAGGGATTGAGTTTAGTCGGTTTGTTAGGGAAAAAAGGCGTCAGTCGCCCTTGTAAGAGCAAGAAAGTCGCTGATACACTAACTCTCAATCCCCGTTCCCCAACAAAGCTTTCAATGCCTAAAAATGGCTCACTGAAAACTGCCTACCGCTTACTGATCACTGGCATTTGCTCCCCATACAGCTTTCGATGCACCACGCTCAACGCGCGGACCTGCTCCGCGGCATGATAGGAGGACCTCACCAGCGGATTTGACTCCACCCACTTGAAGCCGATCTCTTTTCCGTAATCGCGCAGCTCGGCGAACTCTTCCATGGTGTAGTAACGCGAAATGGGCATGTGCTTCTTGCTTGGTTGCAGGTACTGGCCGATGGTCAGGATGTCCACACCCCAACTGCGTTGATCACGCATTACGGCTTTGATTTCATCCATCTCTTCGCCGAGACCGACCATAATGCCGGATTTGGTCAATACCTCGGGATCAAGTTTTTTCGCGTTTGAAAGAGTTGCTGCGGCCCAATCGTAACTGTCTTGTGGCTGAACCTGCTTGAACAAGCGCGGCACAGTCTCCACATTGTGGTTCAGGATTTCAGGACGCGCGTCCATGACAATCTTAAGGGCTTCGAGCGAGCCTTTGAAATCGGGAATCAACACTTCGATGGAACAACCGGGTAGTACCTCGCGGATTCGCCGAATGACCATAGCGAAGATCGGCGCGCCGCCATCTCGTCTTTCGTCGCGGTTCACAGAGGTAATCACCGCGTGTTTTAAGTTCATGGATTTCACAGCCTGGGCTACGCGCTCCGCTTCCCCCCAGTCCAGCAACGTAGGCTTGCCATGTTTGATATCACAAAATGCACAGGTACGTGTGCACACATCGCCCAGCATTAAAAACGTCGCGGTGCCGCTTCCCCAGCATTCGCCCAAATTCGGGCACATGGCTTCTTCGCAAACGGTGTGAAGTTCCTTCTTGCGCATCAGTCCGTGAAGCCATTCATACGTCTCACCCGAAGGCGCGCGTACCTTGATCCACTCCGGGCGGCGCAGGGGACGGGTGTCTATTTTTTCAGGGTTGACTCTATCTCTTGTAACGGGAGCAGGCATGATGTCCTTCTTGATGCGTTACCCTTGCGAAGGTTCAAAACCTTCGCAAGGGTTTAATTATTTCTTTTTGACAATCAATCTCAGACCTTCAATTCTGACAACTTCGATTGTATCGCCCTTACGGATCATATCGGACCCGGGGACTGGTTTCGCTGTCCAAAGCTCGGAACCAACCTGAGCTTGTCCCATTAATTCGATGTCTGTCCTAGCTGTTCCTATTTTCCCGGTGAATGATTCCATTCCCATGCGGACCGGCGTCTTCTGTGCGCGCAAGGCGAATCCAAGGATAGTAAAGAACAACAGACCAAGGAAGATTCCCATACCTACCACTAATGGCACAGACACGCGCTGGAATTGTGGCGTGCCAGGTGAATTGAACAACACGAGCGCGCCAACGATGAACGATGCCACACCCGCGGCAGTGAGTGCACCGTGTGTGGGTGCCTTAATATCGAGGATGAAGAGCACGAAGGCAGTGAGCAAAAAGATGATCCCGAACCAATTGACCGGTAGAACGCCTATACCGTAGATTGCAAGTGTGAGGCAGACCACGCCAATGAAACCTGCCACCCATCCGCCTGGGCTTGAGATCTCAATCAGAATGGCTTGCACGCCAATTGCAATGAGCAGGAAGGCGATGTTCGGATCGGTGAGCAGAATCAGGAGGCGCTCGATAAAGTTTAAGTCGAGCGCTTGAGTCTGTGCATTCTTTGTGTTGAGGTTATGTTCGCCATTGATGGTTTCCACTTTAAAACCATCGAGCTGATTCAGCAGGTCGTTCATATCGGTTGCAATAAAATCAATCAGCCCCGCATCACGGGCTTCCTGCACAGTGACAGCTTTCGCGTCTTCGATCATGGCCTCTGCCAGTTGAGTGGCTTTTTCGCCACGCCGTTCGGTAAGCGTGCGGGCGATTGCCTTAAGCGCTTCCATCTCTTTGGCCTTCATTGTCTGGCCGAGATCTTCACCGCTTCCGCCAACCGGGCTAGCTGCGCCGATGGACGTTTCGGGTGCCATGGCAGATGCATGACCCGACATGGTAATCAGCGCTCCCGCAGATGCTGCCCACGCACCGCGCGGGCTGACGTAAACGATCACTGGCACATTGCTGGAGCGAATATTTGCAATGATGCTTTTCATGGTGGTGACCTGTCCGCCAGGAGTGTTCAGTTCGATGATCAGCGCTTCAGCATTTCTTTGTTCTGCACTCTTGATGCCGCGCTCAATGTATTCTTCCATGGTTGGAACGATTGGCCCATCCGCCTTCATGACAATGACAAGCGGCGCAGCGCTTTGCGCGCGAACTGGTGCAAAAACTAGAAGAAAGGATGCAAGGAAGATTAAGAGGACACCAAGGCGTCTCATGGTTCTGATTATAACTCCAAAGCAAAAACGGCCTCTCGGCCGTCTCATTGTTTAGAATTACCCTACTTCTCTTTTCGGCGAAGCAGTTCAGTGCCGACCACTAGAATGAGTGATAACAAGCCCAATACCAACGCTGCGCTATATGCACCGACATATTGGCGTTCATCCAGCGCACGGTAAATAAAAAGCGTGGTAGTTTCGGTGTGTCCTTGCACTCCACCGCCCACCACTAGAACGGCACCAAACTCTCCTAAGGCGCGAGCAAAGGTCAGGACAATGCCATAGATGAATCCCCAGCGCAGCGCCGGAAAGGTAACCAGCCAAAACGTCTGCCAGCCGCTTGCTCCTAAGGTGGCTGAGGCCTGTTCTTGTTCGATGCCGAAAGACTCCAGCACGGGTATCAACTCTCGCACCATGAATGGCAAAGTCACAAATAGGGTTGCCAGGATCATGCCCGGTACAGCAAAAGCGACTTTTATTTGCCATGCCTCAAGTATTGGCGCTAACAAGCCGGTACGTCCAAAGAGCAGAAGCAGCATATACCCTACTACCACCGGTGAAACAGCAAAGGGTAGGTCAATGACGCCATTGAATACACTGCGACCAAAAAAGCGATGTCGTACCAGAACCCATGCCAAAGCAGTACCAAACGTCGCATGAACAGCTACTGTGATAAGAGCTATATATAAGGTCAATCTAAAGGCTGAGAAAACATCAGGGTCGCTCAAAGCGGTGATAATTGCACTGACTCCTTTTGAAAATGCGCCGGATAGCAACCCTCCAATTGGGGCCAGAATTAATAATGATGCATAAGCAACCACAATCCCGATTAGTAATCGACGCCGCCAGGTGTCAAGTGGGCGAGAAATACGTCCTCGGCGTGAGGTAATAGGCTCAACGCGGGCTGAACGTTCCACAGCAGTTGTCATGCTGCGCTCTCCTTTCTTCCTCGCTGCCGCAGCCAGTCAACAAAGAGAACTAATCCGAATGCTAGCGACAACATCACAATGGACATCGCACTTGCCCCCTGTCGGTTGGCTGATTCAACTTCACCAAAAACATAAACGGCGGCTGTTTGAGAACGAAAAGGAATATTACCAGCTACGATCACAATTGCTCCAAACTCACCGATGGCTCTTGCAAAACTGAGCAATGCCCCGCTTGCTATTGGCAGCCATAGCGCCGGTAATGTTACTCGCCGAAAAATCGTCAAAGAACCGGCTCCTAATGTAGCAGCTGCCTCTTCTGATTCGCGATCCAAGCTTTCTAACACAGGCTGGACGGCGCGCACTACAAACGGAAAGTTAATAAACAAGAGTGCAAGGATAATCCCTGGCGGAGCAAAGATAATCCGCCAGCCAAGTTGATTGTGAAACCAGCTACCAATAATACTTTGCGGACCATACAGCACAACAAGCATTACGCCTGTGACTAGCGTCGGAATAGACAGAGGCAAGTCCACAATCGCATTGAGCAGTGATTTGCCAGGAAAACTGTAGCGCACCAAAACGTAGGCAGTCAGAGTTCCCATAATTGCGTTGATCACCGCCATGATTGCCGATGTCCAGAGCGTTAGCCTTAATGCACTCCAAGCAATTGGCTGCGAAATGGATTGCCATAGCGCGAATAGCCCATCCCGCAGGCCATCTTGAAAGATGACGACTAGTGGGATGAGCAATAGCACGGTGAGATAAGTCAGTGCAGCAGATTGCACTCCCCACCAGCCCAACGAGGGGCGGCGGGGAGCATCTTGGATTGTCACTGGAGTATTTGTTGTTGTCATTGGCCTTGGACTTCAGCAATGGCTTTAGAATAGATTCCGGTGTCATCAAAGTACTTTGGAGCAGCATCCTTCCAGCCGCCAAATTGTTCAGTAATGGTAAACAAGTCGGCTACTGGTGGATACTGTGCCTTGGTTGCTTCAGCTACCGCAGGGTCAAGTGAACGTAAGCCGTGTTTGGCAAAGACCTCTTGTGCTTCCTTAGTAAACAGGAACTGAACGAACGCTTCAGCTACTGCACGTGTCCCATGTTTATCAACATAGGTATCTACAACTGCAACCGGGTTCTCAATCAAGATTGTAGACTTGGGAATGACCAACTCATAATCCTGACCGGACTGCTGCCCGACCAGTACTTCGTTCTCGTAGGTGATCGCAACATCCCCGGTGCCATTTTCAAAGTTAGTAATGCTCTCTCGAGCGCCCTTGTCAAATACAGTTACATTCTTGAGGAGAGACTTTAGAAATTCAGTGGCCGCACCTTCATCATTAGCTGGCACGCCCTCAACTTGACCGCGCCATGCAGCGCCATACAAGGCCAGAATGTTCCAGCGCGCACCACCGCTAGTCTTAGGATCAGGAGTTAGAATTTCCAAGCCGGGTTGTGCAAGATCAGCCCAATCATGAATATTCTTAGGATTACCCTTCCGGACGGCAAAGGCAACAATCGAGGTACTTACCATGCCGTTGTAAGGAGGTATATGCCAATCATGAGTAATCAAGCCAGCATCAGCAATCTTCTGGATATCGCCATCAAGGGATAGAGCTGCAACGTCGGCTTCAAACCCTTCAACAATGGCTCGCGATTGTGCACCAGAGCCCAGGTAAGACTCTTCGAAGGTTATATCTCCACCAGATTTCTGTTTCCATTGGGCAGCGAACAATGGCAGCAATTCTCCGTAAGCTTCACGTGGAGTGGTATAGGCCCCAAGAATCAATTTAGTTGGTCCAGCTCCTGCTGCTGGATTCGCGGTAGGAGCAGCCGCTTGACCTGAGCATGCAGCCAATAAGCCTATCACAGTAACAACAAACAGTGTTTTCACAAGTTTGGTATTCATGCCACATTTCCTTTTATATTCTTTTAAATTAGGGAATTATTTTCTCTACAATATTGATACGGCCATCGCTCGTCATTGGACGATGATTAATAGCAGCATAGCGTGAACGGACGATCAACACCGGATGGGTAGTCAATTCTTTTATGATTTGACCTACGACCCCCTCCAAGGACACTTGTCCTCTCCGGTAAGTCAGGGGTGCACCTAATACGAGCAGATCATGTCCGGCGTCTTTCATCTGGTTCATAATTTCATCTCGAACATTGCCCGCGCGCACAACTGTTTCCGCTGGCACGCCTAATACCTCTAGTGTTCGAATGCCACCCAATAAAAATCCTTGGGTATGGTCACGCAGTTCGCTCGTATTTCCTACGTTTGGAATGACTGACATCAACGTAGACTTTACACCTAAGTGACGCAGGAATCTACCGGCAAAGAGTACATCTTCCTTCCCGGGTTCACCGCTCATGACACAAACGAGGGCATGTGTTGGTTCAGAATGTTCAGCAGGGATCAGCAACAGATGATGATCGCCCGCGCGTAAAATACGTTCAGCCAAAACAGAACTTCCTGATGACGCCAGCGCGTTGAATCCCAAAATGACAAGATCGTAATGCTGACGTTCTGCCTCATTAGCAACCGCTACATCTGGCGGGGCTGGTGTGGCGCGTACTTCCAATTGAGCCAGCCCACTCCCCAATTTCTCTTTCATCCCTTGTAGACGGTATTGATGAGCTTCGCCATCTGATCCGTAACTTAATATTGTTACTCGCGCATGGGCTAAACGGGCAATTTGTCCGCCCAAGGCCAAGGTGGACTCTGATGATTCAGATCCATCGGTGAGTATTAAAAAGCTTAGGCCTGGATGGAGGAGAGCGTGAATACGCCGGACTCCTACTTTGACGCTGTCACCAGGTTTTAAAGGAAAACTGCGCGCGACATCTTGGGTGCGAGTTGCCTCAATCAAAACAGCCTTCTCTCCATATGCTACTGGTGGAGCAATCGGTCGCACACCCGGAATAGATGGCAGGCGCATGCGCAACCGTTCGACGGAGCCAGAGAAGGTGCTTTGTTCTATTTCACCCTTCCCTAATTGTGGTGTATCCAATGTTTCGTCTGGCAAGGCGAGAGTCACATCCTCCGGCCGGAAGAGCACCTGAACGCGTTGGGTACCCGAGGCATTCTCAATCCGGCTAGCTTCCGTATTAAGTGGGAAATGGATGGGACCAACTCGTACTCCATCAGGGATGGATTCTCCTACCATTAAATTTGCCGTTCCGAGAAACGTTGCGACAAACTCAGTTTGTGGATGCTGGTAAAGGTCGCTGGGTGTCCCAACTTCCAATAGCCTTCCGAAGTTCATGACTCCCAAACGGTCCGCTAGTTCGAAGGCTTCTTCCTGATCATGAGTAACAAAGATAGTCGTAATCCCCAACTCAGATTGAACATTACGAAGCGCTCGGCGCAGTTCAATCCGAATCTTGGCATCCAATGCACCAAAGGGTTCATCGAGCAGCAATACCTCAGGTTGGTGAGCAAGAGCGCGAGCCAAAGCTACCCTCTGTTGTTGACCACCAGAAAGTTGAGCGGGAATACGTCCACCTAGCCCAGCGAGTCCAACAATTTCCAGAAGTTCATCACGTCGCTTCTGACGTTGATTTACCGGGACTTTCCGAACTCGCAGAGCAAACTCAATATTATCTGCCACTGACATATGTTGGAACAATGCATAATGTTGGAAGACGAAGCCTACGCCTCGTTGTTGGGGAGCGGCAAAGGTAACATCACGGCCATGCAATACCACGCGCCCCTCGTTAACCGTATTCAGGCCCGCAATCATCCGCAAAACAGTGCTCTTTCCGCTACCACTCGGGCCGATCAGCACGAAGAATTCCCCGTTTGCAATCTCTAATGAGAGACGATTAACAACCGGGTGGCCATCGAAACGTTTCGTAAGTTGGTCTAAAACAATCGACATATTTACCCTTTTTAATTCGGTATCTTATAAGATTAACGGAGCGTTACAAATTATCTTGCTGGCATCTATGAATGTAGTCTTACTAACATCGGCCCTTAAGACAACTTAGTTTGATTTCCACAATTCAGTCGTTTTTAAAGTAATTTTTCCATTTTACCTCCAGATTGTCTATATAACTATATGCAATAAAATCTATCATATTAGTAGACTTTTATTTTAAGTAAAACAGCGCCCTATAGGGCGCTTTCATAATTGGCTTAATTTAGAGCGAGTTTCTTGCGAAGAGCGTTCTGTCGCTTTGTCACATCAGCGAGGCTGGTATTATCGAGGATATCAGCGATGGCATTGCGCACATCACCCATCACCAACCGTAAGCCGCAGGTCTCTTCATCAGGGCAACCGCATGGTTCATAAGCCATCTGTGAAACGCATCTGATTGGTGCCACAGGTCCATCTAGCACGCGAAAAATCTGGCCGAGCGTGATCTCTTTTGGCGATTTGGCTAGGTAATACCCGCCGCCAACGCCCATCTTGCTATGGAGCAGACCTGCATTCTTGAGCGTCAGTAAAATCTGCTCAAGGAACTTGCTGGAGATCTGTTCGCGCTGTGCGATCTCTTTGATCTGAACTACAGGCAGGCCCTCATGTTTTTCAGAGGGTTCCGCCATCATGATCATGGCTCGTAAACCGTATTCACCACGTTTAGATAGTCGCATCGATTGCCTTTAACTCTATAAAGTATACTAGTATGATAGAGCTTATGGATTAGATTGTATTTGGCAGACCGAATTTTGTCAAGTAGTTCCAACCAACTGAACGATTTCCGCGTTGGGCAAAGCGTGACGTAGATCTATGCTTTTGAGGATGATCCCTGTATTTCGCATTCCAGACCCCATGGAGATTTCCTCTTCCCTCATCACGCCCGCATCGATCAGGACTTTGAGCTGGCGCGGCAATCCGAACGGGTTTACCGTCCCGATTTGATATCCGGTCACTGTGAAGACCTCTTCCTCAGTTGCCATGGTCAAACGTGACTGACCAAGATGTTTGCGTAATGCTTTCCAGGAAATTTGAGCTGGCCCTGCTACTAAAACCATTAGATATTCATCCTCAGCAATACGAAACAGAATACTTCTCACGACTTGTTCTGGCCTCTGGTTACGTTCCCGTGCGGCCTGCTCCAATGATGTGACTTGGTTCTCATGGCGAAATACGCGATGAGGAATGCCAAGCTCGGCTAACACGCGGCTGGCGAGAGGAGTCTCCATATCAGGGTTTCAGCAATTCCCAGAATGTTCGCGGTGAGAATACAACTGCCGGGTTCGCAGAGGCAAAGCATGCATCTAGCAAGACGCGCTGGAGATGATCGCTCTGCCGCGCCCGGCCTAAGATGCGATGCAGGCGGCGCGGACCAAAAAGAAGCCTCTGTGCCAAATGTGTCAAATTCATTTGGTAAGAAAACCCCTTTTTCAATCCTTTGCGATATGCATTCAAAATGTGCGCTGACGATGACTTACCATTCCAGTTTTCCAAGATCGCCTCTGCTGCAATACGTGCCGATTCCAGGGCATAATCGATCCCTTCCCCGGTCACTGGATTGACCAACCCGATAGCTTCGCCAATCGCCAGTATAAAATCATTTCCACATCGAGATGGAGAAAAGTCCGTTCGCAGAGGATATCCTTTGATCGGCCCGATTTGTCGCGCGTTTTTAAGAATGCGTTTGAGATAAGGGTGTGTTTCTATCAGCCGGCGAAGCTGTGTAGATTGTGGGATTTGGCTATCGAAGAATACCCCACAGCCTACGTTCGCCGTGGTTTTTGAAGTTGGGAAAACCCAACCATAGCCAGGCATTTCAACGCCATCGAAGAATAAGAGGATGGAGTTGTCGAGGCCTTCAACGTTTTCAAAATAGCAGCGCGCGGCCAGATTAATGGGCGGCGGTTGATGAAGCAGCCCAACTTCTCGCAGCAATTTTGTGTTGGCTCCTGTTGCGATAATTGCCAGTCTGCAGGTTATCGGCTCGCGACCATCCAGGTGGATGTAAACCGTCCCATCTGCATTCCTTGTTATATGATTGGCCTTCGCAGCAGGGAAGAATTCAGCTCCAGCCTGGACGGCATGCTTTCGCAACAAGTCGTCAAATGAGAGGCGTGGATGGATTAGGATGGAGTGCGGCAACCCATTCAAATGGGATAAATCCACGCTAAAAGTTGTATCTTCTGAGAGCCGCATAGTGATTGAGTCAACTGTATATGCCGACTTGGCTACAGCTTGAAGTACACCCATTTGCTCTAGAACTTTAAGAGCACGCGGCGTTAGTCCGTCCCCACAGGTTTTGTCGCGCGGGAAATCAGCCTTGTCCAACAGACCAACGTGCATGCCACCCTTTGCCAGATAATACGTAGCTGCTGAGCCGGCCGGCCCTGCCCCGATGATGGCCACATCGAAGTCAACTTTGGAGGTCATACCTGGTCAAGCTTCCTTTTGAATTCACTTGGGATATTCAGCATGTATTGCCGCCCATAATCGCACAGCTTAAGTATCGGGCACTGTGGACAATTTGGTTTCCTCGCGTGACATATTTCACGGCCCAGGCGAATGATATTCAAATGCGCGGCGTAATATGTGTCAGGTGGAAATAATGATTCAAGATGTCGATGTGCCTGTTCTACAGACATCTTTTCGGGTCTCAATCCAATGCGGCCTGTGACGCGATAGATATGTGTGTCTACCGGGAAAGCAGGCTTATTCAACGAAAAACACAATATGATCGCCGCAGTTTTCGGGCCTACACCGTTAAACTTGGTCAACCATACGCGCGCTTCTTCCACTGGCAAATCGGCAAGAAATTCCAGATTTAATGAACCGCGTTCTTCTGTAATGGAGCGAAGGGCTTGTTGAATGCGTGGACCTTTTTGGTTGGCAAGCCCTGCGGATCGAATTGCGTCGATAACATCTTCCGTCTTGGCATCGCGTACAGCTTCCCAGGTAGGGAATTTTGCGCGCAGCGCGTTAAAAGCCCGGTCGCGGTTTGTGTCGTTTGTATTCTGTGAAAGGATGGTCGAGACCAGTTCGTCAACCGCGGGCAATGGATTACGCCAGACGGGTTCGCCGTAGACTTCCAGTAATTTCTCATGAATTTTGATTGCGCGTTTGGAAAGATTCTTCGCCATGAATATCTCTCAGTTCTTTCGAGGGCTTAGCCCTCGAAAGAACGTAACCCTAAAACTGTAAGAGTTACGGTACTTGATTAATTAAATTAAGTGTGCTGATTATAACTTCCCGATGTTCTTCCAAAATAATGGAATCCATTAGCTCCGCTGTCTGGCGATATAACTCAAGCGCGGCGATGCCACGTACACGATAAGGGGGAATTTCCGTAGAGCCGGAATCTGCACCGACGGCAAGTCTAAAAATACGACTCCATTCGCTCTGGCGGCCAACCGAATCCTGGATCAAATCAAAATAACGGTTTTCGGATTCGATCACGACTCCCCGTTGAACCAGGACTGTGCTCCCCATACCGGATACAAGGCCGGTGCTTGCATACAGAACTTTTGATTCGTGATTAAGAGAAAGCCCACTGAGGATCTTATAGACTTCTTCTGCATAAGTCATGATTTCTCTTGAAGCATATCGGTTTGCCAATGGTTGAAGTGGAGACCATTCAAATTCAAGGGCAGCTTGCCTGAGGTCCGCGAGAGAACCGTTTTCGTCATAAAGAATCTCAGCCTGACGGAGCCCCGTCACCGCCCAGATTGCATCCCATGGACGAGTTAGTTTTGCGCGTTCTTCTTCAATATCGTCATAATGGATACTGACAAGAAATCCTTGCCAGAGAAGCAGGTCAAGCGAACCGATTAGCTTGGATGGTTTTTCTTTGACATAGAGTTGCAGGTCAATATCGCTGTAAGATCCACCCTGTCTGCGTGAAAAACTGCCTGCCAGCGTGATGCCGGTAACGTTGGGCGTTCTAAGTTCATTAATTAATGACGGCAGAAATGATTCAGGAAGGGTGACTGTCATCAATTTGTTATTCGTAAACAATCAAGCGATGTTCAAATTAAAAACAGGATGCGATTCCCCTGTGACCAATTCACGATGATTCTTAATTTGTTTGACTGGCCCAAATGATGATAACTCTTTGAGTTGTTCTTCACTCAACGCGCCAAGTTGGCGTAATATTTCCAACGTTACAGCCGGGCGGACGCGCGCTGCTGAGACAAGCTGGTCGTTCATGCGCGAGGCGTCACCATCTGAGACTTTGAAGGAAATACCAATGCCTAGAGAGTCTGACCTTATCGCGCCCGGTAAGAGTCCAATCGCCTGAAATCCCTCCGCGCCGCGTTTGGTAATTATCTTACCTTTCCCCACCTTCATCAATTCGCAGTCAAACTCGCCATGTCCACTGATCATTTCAGGATGTTTGGTCATTGCGGCTGTAATCTGACGGCATGCGGAGGCGCGCTCTTGTGATAAGTCACATGGGTCGCATAAACGTGCGAGACCAAGTGCAGAATTGTAGAGCGGCACAGCAAAATTGGGTGCAGAGCAACCATCTATGCCAAGTTCGATTTTCTCGCGACCGATCTGACACATTTCGGAAAAAGTCATGAGGATATCCTGCTGGATGGGGTGGTTGATATCGAGGTAGTTTTCGAGAGGCAGACCGCGCATTTTCGCATGCCCCAGCATAGCAGTGTGTTTGCCCGAGCAATTATTGAAATTGGGCGTAGGTTTGATGTCATTAATAATTACCGCTTTGAGCATGGTCGCATCTTGGGGCAGATGAGCGCCACATTGCAGATCATATTCCTGAATACCGATCTTTTCCTGCATGCTCTTCACGGTATCAAGATGGATTTGTGCGGTCTCATGAGAAGCACAGGCCAGGGCAAGCTCACTGGATGTGAACCCATAATGTTCTACACCGCCGCGTTCGACAAAGGGCAGGGCCTGAAAAGGTTTTGCAGAAGAACGTAAAAAAGCGACCGTATAGGGGTCGCCGTAAGATGCAAGTAATTTTCCGTCCACGTCTACAACCGCGATTGAGCCGTAGTGAATAGATTCGACTACGCTGCCGCGCGCCAATTCAAGCAGTGGTTGAGATATGGGCATTATTCTTCTTCCAAACGGTTAGATGGATATTGGTAGCGCGAATTATAGTGAATAACACCATAGCGTAGGCGCTGGGCATATTGTTTATGGCGCATCGCTGGAGCCTTGAACCAACTCGATAGTGATTCGACTAGCTTCTCAGTCGCTGCGGGAGTCTGTTTCTTCCTTAAAGCAAATTTGTCCAGCCGATCGCGTGCATATTTTAAGAAGTCCAGTTGGTTCTTGATTGTATTGGCGTTTACCACACCACCGCGACTGCTGATTACTGTATAATTTTTGAAGTCGGGGCCGAGCAAAAGGTTAACTGCCTCAATCCAAGCGCTGAAATTTGCGTGAGCCAGGAAAGGAGGCTGTCCTTTTGTTACTGTATCGCCGACAAAGATTGTTTTTTCTGAGGGGAGAATGACCCACAGCGCTCCGGCGGATGGACCAGGATGGTGTTCCAACATGATTGGCGCATCATCCCAATACAAGGCCATCTGCTCGGTGAAGGAGATTTCAGGTGGAGCCCAGCGCACACTGCCTAATCCTGGGATTGCCTCCCAATCGGATCCCGTTTCCTCACCTTGTGCCTTAAATGTCGTCGGACGCGACCGAAAAATGGCTGCGGTTTTGTCATGCGCGATGACCGTACAATCCATAGCACGCGCACCGATTGTGCGATCGGGGTGGGCATCAAGATTAACAAGAACGCGTTCCATGCCTCCGCCAACATTCATGAGCGCTGCGCGCCATGAGCGTGCATCTTCGGGAGATGGCGGTGCGTCGATTTGAATGAGGCCGCGCGGCATGACGATTACACCAAGTGTAATTCCAGGGAATTGGTCTTCAATATAGACGCTGTCGGTTATGGCTTGCATGATGCTCCTGAAAAAGATGTTTGTACGTGCAGTCATGCAGACTGCTGGGCAAAGATGGCGAAGCAATCTGTTAATAGCGATTAATTAATCCGGTGTATGCAGTTCCAATTTCCCGGTATGACGCGTGAGAGTACCAGTTTTTTGCTTTTGTGCAACTGGCAAAGTAAGCCAGAATGTAGTGCCTTTATCCACCACGCTCTCTACCCAGATTTGACCACCATGACCTTGTACGGCCAGTTTGCAAAACGCCAATCCTACGCCAAGGCCGCCAGGTCTCTCTTTCCCGCGCAGTCGAGTGAATTTATCAAAGATACGTTGCTGATCAGCAAGAGCGATACCAGGACCATTATCGCGCACCCATATTTTGACAAAGACTCCATCTGGTTGAGCGCCGATCTCGATACGTCTTTGAGAAGGTGTGAACTTTATTGCGTTTTCCAGCAGATTAATCAATACACGGTGAATCATATCCACATCTACCCAAATGAGCGGATATTTCCCCTCCAGCAGCTTATCAATCGTCTGGTGGCGGCTCGATGCGGCAGGCTCTACATCCCGGATCGCTTCCTGAATTAGCTCAGTTGGGTCAACCGACTTTTGATCAACAATTTTTTGTCCTGATTCAAGCCGGTGGATATCGAGCAGGGAATTAACGAGCCGTTGGATGCGCGCAGTTGAATTGGTCGCGATGCCCATCATGGATTGCATGGATTCATCTTCGGGCAACATGTTGTCTAACATCTCAAGGCTGGAGATAATGTTGCCAAGCGGTGACCGCAAGTCATGATAGATCATAGCGGTCAGGTCATCACGCAGGGCATCCAATTCCTTGCGTTCGGTGATGTCACGTAAGATCCATTGCAGTGAATCGGACTCTTCGAATTCAACGCGGCGGGCACGCACTTCAATGGGGGTGGTCCCACCATTGCTCTTGTGCAGAACCGATTCATAATTGCATTGTTCTTTTTCCTTGAGTTGCTCGAATTCCAGCCCCGTCTTGTTCCAGTTTACTTGATGCAATTGGTCGATGCTCAAGGCATGTAATTGCTCGGTGGTGTATCCGCTCACTGTTACGGCCTGACGGTTGGCTTCCAGTATCCTGCCTTCCCAATCGGTGATCAGGATTGGATCTACACTATCTTCAAAAAGTTCGCGATAGCGTTTGTGTGCCCCTTGTAATTTCTCAAGAAATTGTGCGTTCTGGATGGTTGTCCCTGCCAGAGAGCCAAGGCCGGTCATAACCAGCATGGCATCGGGATCGAAGCCGCCGGATATCGGGTTAATAGCTTCCAACACGCCGATGACTTTTCCCTGCGTTTGGATTGGAGCAATGGCGATCGCCCGCATCTCGATTCCTCCGAACAGGTCCACTTCGGAATAACGATGATCCAACCTGACGCTTGATATCACGATCCCATGCTTCTCTTCAATCACTAGCCAGGCCAAGCCTTCTGGATCTGGGATATTTCTTCCAGGAATGTTGCCCGAGTTGTGTCCAGCCGCGGCAAGATAGACCAGGTTTTCATCACTAGCATCAATCAATGCGAGCGCTACAGTCTCTACCTGTAGTGCCTGCATGGTTTGGTTAAGGATGCGTCGCCAGACGTCTGGCATTTCTAGGGAGGTGTTAATCGCTGCGGCGCCCTCGGCCAGCGCTGACATAACACGTGCAGTGCGCTGGGTTTCTGTGTACAGGCGCGCATTCAACACAGCCACACTTGCCTGATCTGCGATGGCTTGCATTAATTCAAGATGTTCTTCGATAAAAGTATTGGGGACGGGATGTACCAGAGTTAGTACGCCGATCAAGCGTTCACGTGCCAGTAAGGGCACACAGATGGCGGACTTTGCTCCAGTGTTCTCGGCAGCATCATCAGCACGGCGCAGCCATCGTTCGTCCATACTCGTATCTGGTATCAGGACAGGCTTGCGATGTTGCACCACCCAGCCCGCAAGTCCACGTTCGACGGTTTCACGCAACTGTTGTGTAGTATGTTCGAGGGCACGTTTGCCGTAAACGATCGTCGCATCCACGGGCTTGCCCAGATCATCTAATACAACGATACTGCCACGTTCACCACCCACGTTTTGGATGGCGGCAAACAGCAGGCGCTGCAGAACTGTACGCAAGTCAAGCGCGGAAGCAACTTCCCGGCTAACGCCGATGAGCAATTCGAGTAAAGCGCGAGTGCGGTCTTCTGCCATATTCAGGATTCGCCATTATTTTTAATAGCGTTGGGAACGATCATAAATATTTTAGACCACTTCCATTATTAAATAATACCACGCGCTCCGTCCTCTGATTTGGTTAGTTGCAGGCAAAAGTTTGAAAACCGTGAGCGCGCTTATACACAAGCAAAGTATAGCTGCTTTGGTACAATTGCGCCATGCCGCTTGAAATTTCACACATCCGCGCGCTTTGTTTCGATGTGGACGGCACGTTAAGCGATACCGATGACCAATTCACGCTGGAGCTCGTGCGCTTTTTGCCCAGAGTTTTGTTTTCTAATCCCATGCATACTGCGCGTCGCCTGGTGATGTGGTTTGAAGCACCCGGCAATAAATTGCTTGGTTATGCTGATACGCTCGGCATTGATCAGGAAATGGTCGCCATCATTGACTGGGTAAATCGTCATCGGAAAACTCCAGCAAGAAGATACCTGCTTGTGCCCGGTGTGGATCAGATGCTTGCATACCTAAAACAATATTATCCAATGGCAGTTGTTAGTGCGCGTGATGAAAAGGGAACGATGCGCTTCTTGGAGAATTTTGACCTGACAAAATATTTCGATGTGATCATAACGGGGCAATCTGCCCGGCATACGAAGCCCTATCCAGACCCAATCTTGCTGGCCGCAAAAATGATGAACGTATTACCAGATCAATGCCTGATGATTGGTGACACAACGGTGGATATTCGTGCGGGCAAGTCCGCAGGTGCACAGACGGTGGGTGTGTTGTGCGGGTTTGGGGAAGAGCCTGAATTGCGAAAGATAGGCGCAGATTTGATTTTGGAAAGTACTCCGAACGTGAAGGACGTATTGCTAAATGGAAGAGGGAGAGTGAGTAATAAATAGATTGCCTGTGTGAAAACGTAGGGCTAAGATCTAATGGTGCGGCTAACGCGCCGCCAGCGTGGCGAGAAGCCAAAGCCGTAGCTACGGCAAAGGCGGTCGCATGCAGCCGTTGTTGGGCTGCCTACACTTTTCAATAACGATACTCCTCCATTTGACCGTTGCTTCAGAGCAGTTCCATTGCCTCAGTCTGCGTGTTGTGGTTTTGCGATTAGTTCTCCCTGGCCTAACTCCAGGTCGGCTACGAAGCCTCCCCACCCCCTATTTGCCCCCTCCCTTATTGGAGAGGTAATGACAATCAGCCGGACTGGATCCTCGCTACGGATCGTATAGCTGTGCTCGATACCATGCGGCAGAAAAATGAAGCCATCCTTTTCCACATCAAAGGTTTCCTCACCACATCGAAAGGTGACGGCGCCCTCAAGCACGTAGAACATCTCGTCCTCGGTTTTATGGGTGTGGCTCGGTGGCTCTTCGCCCTTCCTCGTGGTGTACTCCAGGAAGGCGGCGCCAATACCCTCCTGAACCTCGCCGGCTTTCACTGTAAAGTCAATACCGAACCTATATGTCCATCCCTCGCCCGCTTTCAGTGCATAGGGTCGAATCTGCTTGTCAAGTTGGTCCATGCCTTGCTCCTCTCATTAACATTAAAAAAGGTGGATATTACACATTAGGAAGTAGAACTCTCCACTTAGCACTACAGATTGAGTATACGGCTTGTGGGTGAGTCGGGCTTATGCATTTTGAAATTTTTGAATGTGATCCAGTGCTGCCTCTCGGGGAAGAATGCGTCCAACACTGACGCGTACTTCTGGAAACTGAGCGAAAACAGCGTAGATAAAGTCTCGCAATTCCTTCAATAATCCTTCGCCTAATTCTATATCTTGACCGGGAATGGCCGCTAACACTTTATGATCGACCTCCCCGTCCTCGTCTTGCTCCAGTAGACCCATGGGCTCGCACTCCACGATCGTTCCAGACTTCAGCTCATCCTTTGTGATCAAGTAACAATCCACGCTATCCCCATCCTCTGCACGCGTGCCTATGATAAAGCCATAGGCATAGGGATATGGTCGAGAGATTCGACTCGTACGCTTGTACTCCAAGGTTTTTTCATCGTACAGTTTCTTATCGCGGGAACCCGCTTCAACTTGTATTAATACCTTGATCATGCAGACTTTTAACCAACCAATCTCTGATGTGTTTGAATACACCTATCATGATAGCTTATCCAGTTGGATGACGGCGTACATAGCATAGTCATCTCGGACCCGACCTCTCGGCATGAACGACCGCTGTATGCCCTCAAGCTGGAAGCCGATTCGCTCCAGGACTCGGCGCATGGCCACGTTGTGAACAGCCGTCCCGGCTTGCACTCGACGAGCCCCGCCCTCCTTGAATAACCACGTGGTCAGGGTCCGCACAGCATCAGCCCCTATGCCCTTTCCCCGGCGAGATCGCCTGTAGATGGCAATCCCGAGTTCGAACACGCCTTGAGGTAGCGTTTGCAGCGGATTGCCTCGGGCCTGGATCTCACCAACCAGCACATGATCA
>WNGB01004610.1_pt1 | contig 20926 bp, 18 predicted proteins | sample 5400681 | NCBI WGS metagenome assembly WNGB01 (sample SAMN13153367, study PRJNA577476) | soil metagenome | isolation source: 115 cm soil or saprolite under grassland replicate 2 | place: USA:California | collected 2016-06-15
GTCCGGCACCGCCACCTGGCGCTGCGGGCTCGCGACCGCGACCATCTTGACCTGGCCGGCCTTGTGCTGCGGCAGCGAGGTGGTGAAGGTGTCGAACATCATGTCGACATGGCCGGCGACGATGTCGTTGATGGCGGGGCCGAGCCCGCGATAGGGCACGTAGACCAGCTTCACGCCGGCCATCGCCTCCAGGTACGCGGCCGAGAGGTGGGCGGTGCCACCTGGCCCCGGCATGGCGGCGGTGACCTTGTTGGGATTGGCCTTGGCATAGGCCATCAGCTCCTTGAAGCCGCCGTCGAAGCTCTTGCGGGTGATGAGCACGTAGGGGACGGTGGTGAGCCACGAGATCGCGACCCAGCGCGCGGAATCGTAGGGCAGGTCCTTGAACAGGAACTTGTTGGTCGAGATCGGACCCGGCGGGCAGAGCAGCAGCGTATGGCCGTCCGGCGTTGAGCGGAAGACTTCCGCGGCGCCGAGATTGCCGGAGGCGCCCGGCATGTTTTCGGTGATGACCGAGGCGTTCCATTTGCGGCCGAGCTGATCGGAGATGACACGAGACAGGAGGTCGGTGCCCGAGCCGGGCGGGAATGGCACGATGATGCGCACGAGGCGCGAGGGATAGGTGGGCTGGTTGGTGGATTGGGCCTGAGCCGGGGCGGCTGCGATACGGGTACCGAGCGCGGTGGCCAGTAGCAGCACGCCGATGTTGGTCCGCATTGTGCGTCTCCTCCGCGCGGACGATATCAGCGCGCTCAAGCGCTTGGAAGGCGACGGCAGGTGCCGTAACCTGCGACACGAATGCGTCGGAGGGATTTGATGAACACGCTCGCGCGGCAGCTCGTGGCGCTCTGCACCGTTGCCGCAGCCATCGCCGCACCGGCGCAGGCGCAGCGCTTTCCGTCGAAGACGGTCGAGATCGTGGTGTCCTACGCGGCCGGCGGCTCGACCGACCTGGTCGCGCGCGCGATCGCGCAGCGGCTGCAGGATCGGCTCGGTCAGTCGGTGCTGGTGCTCAACAAGCCGGGCGCCAGCGGCACCATCGGCGCCACCATGGCGGCGCGCGCGAACCCCGACGGGCACACGCTCTACGCCGGCTTCACCACCGAGACGGCGGTGGTGCCGCAGCTCTCGAAGCACGCGAAATACTCACTCGACGATTTCGACCCGATCGCGGTGACGGGGATCATTCCGGTGGTGCTGATCGCGTCGAAGACCATGCGGGCCAATACGCTGCCCGACCTGATCGAGGAGGTCCGGCAGGCGCCGGGCAAGTACACCTATGGCGGCGCACCGGGCAGCCCGTCGCACATCATGGGCGCGTGGCTCAACAAGATCAGGAACTTGAGCGTCCCGCACATTCCCTATCGCGGCGGCGCGCAGGGGATCAGCGACGTGGCGGGTGGCCACATCGACATGTTCTATGGCGGCGTGTCGGCCGTGAAGGGCGCGGTCGACGGCGGTCTCGTGAAGCCGATCGCACTCGTCGGTGAGTCTCGTTCGTCGGCGCTGCCAAATGTGCCGACCTTCAAGGAGGCAGGCGTTTCGGACTTCGACCTCGACAGCTGGACCGTATTGCTGGCGCCGAAGGGCACGCCGGCGGACATCATCGCGCTGCTGAAGCAGGAGACCATGCTGGCGCTCGCCGATTCCAAGGTGCGCGCGACGCTGGGATCGCAGGGGGTGGAGCCGAGCCCGACGCAGGACGTGAAGGCCTTTCTGGCGCGCGAACGCGAGAAGTTCGGCCGGATCGTGCGCGAACTCGGCATCACGCTCGACTGATGAACGACAACCTCGAAGCCATCGACTGGATTGCGCGGGCGCGAGCGCTCGCGCCGGCGATCGCGGCGGCCGGCGACCGCAACGAGAAGGAGCGGCGGATCGCGCCGGAGGTGATCGCGGCGATCGGCGACGCCGGGCTCCTGCACATACTGCTTCCGGCGTCGCTCGGCGGCGGCGCTGCCGACCTCGTCACCTACAATCAGGTGGTCGAGGAGGTCGCGGCCGCCGACGCGAGCACGGCCTGGTGCCTGGCACAGACGCTCGCAAGCTCACATGCCGCCGGCTACCTCGATCCGCAAATCGCACGCGACGTGTTCGGCACGCGCGACGCGATTGTCGCGTGGGGTCCGCCGGCCGGGGTCGCCAAGGCGGTCGTGGTCGATGGCGGCTATCGCGTCACCGGCAAGTGGCGGTTCGCGAGCGGCAGCGCCAACGCGACCTGGATGGGCGGGCATTCGACGCTGTTCGAAGCCGACGGCAAGCCGCGCCTCGATGCGGGCGGCCGTCCGCTCAACCGTACCATGCTGTTCCGCCCGGCGAGCGCGACCATCCATGACACTTGGCACGTCGCCGGGCTACGCGGCACCGCGAGCAACGACTACGAGGTGTCCGACCTGTTCGTGCCGGAGGCCTATTCGACCTGGCGTGACTACCAGCCCGACCGCCGCGAGCGCGGCCCGCTCTACAATATTCCGATGCTGACGCTCTACGGCGTGGGTTTTTCCGGGGTGGCGCTCGGGCTGGCGCGCGCCTGCCTGACGGCATTCAAGACGCTGGCGCAGACCAAGCCGTGGGCGGCGATGCTCGGCAACGCCTCGCCGCTGCGCGACCACGCGGTGATCCAAGCCGGCGTGGCAAAAGCGACCGGGCGGCTCAACTCGGCGCGCACCTATCTGCTGACGATGCTGGTGGACATCTGGGAGACCTCGGCGACGGCGGGAAAGTTCTCGCTCGACCAGCGCGCGGAGCTGCGCGTGGCGATCACGTCGGCGATGGAGGAGGCGGCCATGGTGGTCGATTTCTGCTGCCGCGCGGCCGGCACCACGGCCATCTTCCAGGGCAGTCCGTTCGAGCGGCGCTTCCGCGACATGCACACGGCGCTGGCGCAGGGCCAGGCGCACCTGTCGAACTTCGAGAATGCCGGGCTCGCGCTGCTCGGCGTCGAGCCGGCGCAGCGGCTTTAACGCATGTCTCGCTTGAACGGAATCGCTATGCCCTCTCCGTTCGTCCCCGCGAAGGCGGGACCCAGAATCGAAAGGTTAGCTCCCGTGGTTCCTGGGTCCCCGCCGTCGTTCGCGGGGACGAACGGAGTTCTTTGATCCGCTCAAAAAGAAACCGCGCTAGTTACCACCGCGGAGAAGAGTTTACTTGAATGCCGCCGACAGGCGATGCGCCATCTGCATCCGATAAATCTGTCGCACCAAGATGAGAGCGGTCAGCGACGACATGGTTTCGATCACGTCGCCGACGACCTGCAACGAACCGCTCGTGATCATTTCGGGCGCCGTTGCCCCGCCCGACGTCGAAAAGCTTGTCGCTATGATGCTCAGCGCATTGGACAGGAGGAAGAAGGTCCACCACGGCGGCAAGATCGATCCGCGCGGCTCATCCTGCCAACGGGCGGGGTTCGCGCTCGCCTGCCAGATTTCCTTCATCGCCTGATACGGTTTCCACAGGAAGAAAATCGGAATGAAATACCAGCCGACGGCCCAACCCGGCGTGAATTTCATGTCGGCGGCGCCGAGCCGGCGGGCGTTGTAGTTGGCGCGATAGATCCAGAAGCAGAAGACGACGATCAGGACGATGGTTTCGACGGCGTACAGGCTGGCAACAATCTGCTGACGCAGTTCATGCAGCTCGCTTTGCTCAGGCGTGAGCGCGATCCCGGCCTGAAAATCCATCCACAATTTCACATCGACGAGTCCGGATGCCGCCGAGGTCGCGGCGAGGGCAATGTTGATCCCCAGCAGGATCACCAGCCATCGCGTGAGCCTGCCGGAATCGCGAAATCCGGCTGCAGCCTCCACTGGTGGCGCGCTCGCAATCGTGGTTTCGCCCTGCTGGACCGACATGCACCTCTCCCGAGCCTGCGGCGGGATCGTAGCATCGGCGCGCGGCGGCGTCACGGGTGCGTGCCGACGAGCAGGTCAGCGTTTGCCGACTGATGCGATAATAGACCGCTGTTAACGCGGCGGCAGTTTGCCTATCATTACGGCATTCGCGATTGAAATCCGGAGGGAAACAATGGCGCCGATAGGTCGGTTGAGCAGCATCGTCGTGTCGTTCTGTCTGGCGGCATCGACCGCCTACGCACAGGACGCCGAGAAAGCCTTCTTCGCCGGCAAGACCGTGCGCATGGTCGTCGGCTCCGCCACCGGCGGCGGCTACGACATCTATTCGCGGCTGATCGCGCCTTATCTCTCGAAGGCGCTCAACGCCACCGTGATCGTCGAGAACCAGCCGGGCGCCGGCGGGCTGATTTCACTCAATCGGCTTTATGTCACGGAGCCCGACGGGCTGACGCTTTCGTTCGCGAACGGGACCTCCGCAGCGTTCGCGCAGCTCACCGATCAGCAGGGCGCCCGCTTCGACCTCGCCAAGTTCGACTTCCTGGCGACGGTGGGCGCGCCTCCCGGGCTGTGGCTGGTAGGACCGAACTCGCCGATCAAGACCGTGCAGCAGGCGATCGACGCGAAGATGAAGTGGCGGTGGGCCGCGAGCGGGCCGGCCGACGGGCTCGGCAACGGCGCCGCCTTCACCTGCGAGGCGCTCAAGCTCGACTGCCAGATCGTGCCCGGCTACGGCGGCAGCGCGCAGGCCGGGCTCGCCGTGACGCGGGGCGAGATGGACGCGGTCTATGTGCCGGAATCCTCGGCCAACAATTTCGTGAAGGCGAAGCAGAACCTGGCGATCGCCACCATCGGGCGCAAGAAGTCGCGCTGGTTTCTCAACCATCCGACCATCTTCGAGGCGATCGAGCTCGACGCCGAGCAGAAATGGCTGTTCGACTTCTTCACCGGCGTTGAGGAAATGGGCCGCCTCATGATCCTGCCGCCCAACGTGCCGAAGCAGCGGCTGGCGTTCCTGCAGAGTGTAACCAAGGAGGTCCTGCACAATCCGCAGCTCATCGCCGAGGGCGAGCGGACGGAGCGGATCATCGAGTATCTCGATCCCGACAGTACGCTGAAGAACGCGCGGACGATCGTGTCGAACGTCACGCCGGAACAGAAGAAACGCGTGCAGGCGATCCTGGCGCGAAACAAGTGAGGCTGCAGGACGGGCGGCCGCGCCCGATCGGGAAGAAGATTCCGGCCTCATCCTGAAGGAGCATTGCAGTCGCCACTGGCGATCGCAATGCGTCTCGAAGGATGGAGGCAGGTTCGGAGCTTATGGCCATCCTTCGAGACGGTCGCATGCAAGTGCATGCGACCTCCTTCAGGATGAGGACGAAGCGTGTGGTTTCGCCCGCGAGAGCGGCCGCCATCAGAGCGCTTCGCCGCGCATGAGGCGAGGCTGCGAGGCGGCCGGCGCGACGCCCTCGCGCATGGCGGCGCGCCGCAGCGGGCCGATGCGATGCATCATCGCGAGGCCGAGCCCGCGCGCTCCCTGCACCGGCAGGAAGTCCGAAAGCAGGCTGCGATTGAACAGGTCGACCGCGAGCGTGCGAGTTGACACGTCGGCGCGGCGCATGCCTTCGTAGCGGGCGGTCACGTCGGCGGAGCCGAGATCGCGTCCATCGCGGTGTGCCGCTACCGCGAGCTCGCTGATGGTAGCGGCGTCGCGCAGCCCGAGATTGAGCCCCTGCGCGCCGATCGGCGGCAGCACATGGGCGGCCTCGCCGACCAGCGCGACGCGGCTCCCTCCGAACGAGCGCGCGGTCTCGACTGCGAGCGGAAAGATGCCGTGGCCGCCCTCGACCGTGATCTTGCCCAGGATCGAATGGGAGCGGCGCTCGATCTCCGCCGCCATCTCATCGTCGGGGAGGGCGGCGACGCGGTCGGCATCGTCGGAGGCGAGCACGAACACCAGGCTCGAGCGCAGTCCGGGCAGCGGCACCAGCGTGAACGGCCCGGCCTCGGTGTGGAATTCGGTCGACGTGTCGTCGTGCGGCCGGCTGTGGCCGAGATTGAAGGTCAGCGCGGTCTGCGGATAGCGCCATCCGTCGGTCTCGATGCCGGCGGCTGCGCGGCACATCGACCGGCGGCCGTCGGCGCCGACCACAAGCCGCGCCGCGATCGATTCGCCGCCGTCGAGATGCACCGTGATCGCGTCGTCTTCGATCGCGAGCCGGCAGGCGTCATCCTCGATGACGGTGAGCGCGGCAAGCTCGCGCGCCCGCGCGACCATGGCCGCGATCAGATGGCTGTTCTCGATGCTGTAGCCGAAGGCGGGAATGCCGATTTCGCTGGCCTCGAAGCGGACCTCCGGCGCACGCAACAGCCGCGCGGTGTCGTCGATGAGCCGCATCACGCGGAACGCGGCGGCGTGCTCGCGGCATTTCTCCCACACCCGCAGCGTCTCGAGCGCGGTGACCGAGCCGCCGAGCAGCGCCGTGGTCCGGTTGTCCGCTTGGCGCGGGCGCCCGGCGACGAGCACGGTCGCGACGTTTGCGGCGGCGAGCGCGATCGCCGCCGTGAGGCCGGCCGCGCCGCCGCCGACCACCACCACTTCGGCTGACTGTTGTCGCACCGCTGTCATCTCAGGGGCTCGTTCGCGGCGACACGCTGACTAGGATAAGGTAAGCACGAAACCGGCGTATCATATGGCCGTCGCCTTGCAACCACGATTAGGAGCCTGAGCCCTGCCGCCGCTCTCCCATACCCGCGCATTCGCGGTTCATATCTTTACCGCCGCCGGCGCGGCGCTCGGGCTGGCGGCGCTGATCGCGGCGGTGCGCGGCGAATGGACGCTGATGTTCGCCTGCCTCGGCGTCGCGCTGTTCGTTGACGGAATCGACGGCACGTTCGCGCGGCGGCTCAAGGTCAAGGAGCTGTTACCGCGCTGGTCGGGCGACGTGCTCGACCTGGTGGTCGATTTCGTCACTTACGTTTTCGTGCCGGCCTATGCGATCGCGGCGGGCTCCCTGTTGCCGGGTCCGCTCGCGGTGCCCGCGGGGATCCTCATCGTGGTCACCGGCGCGCTCTACTTCGCCGACCGCGACATGAAGACCGAGGACAACTATTTCCGTGGCTTCCCGACGCTGTGGAACGCGGTGGCGTTCTATCTGTTCATCCTCAGGCCCGAGCCGTGGATCGCTGCGGTCGCCGTGGCGGTGCTTGCCGTGTTGACGTTCGTGCCGTTCAAGTTCCTCCATCCGTTCCGCGTGGTGCGGCTGCGCGCAGTCAATATCGCGGTCGTGGTGGTGTGGGCCGGCCTCGCTACGGTCGCCCTGGTGCGCGATCTCGCGCCGGAACCGTGGGTCAGCGCCGGCCTGGTGGCGGTCGCGCTCTACTTCATCGGGGTCGGGCTGACCGACCGGTTGAGCAATCATGATCGACCTCCTGCTTGATCCGAATGCCTGGCTGGCGCTGGTCACCCTGTCGGTGCTCGAGATCGTGCTCGGCATCGACAATCTCGTGTTCATCTCGCTCCTGACCTCGCGCTGCGATCCGAAGGACGCGCGGCTCGTCCGCCAGATCGGCCTGTCGCTCGCCTTCGTGTTCCGGGTTGCGATGCTGTTCGGCCTGACCTGGATGATGGGCCTGACCAAGCCGCTGGTCACCGTGTTCGGCATGGGCATTTCCTGGCGCGACATCATCCTGATCGGCGGCGGCGCGTTCCTGATCGCCAAGGCGACCCGCGAGATTCATGGCGAGGTCGAGGGCCGCCACAGCGAAGCCACAGCGCCCACGGCACGGCAGGGCTTCACCTGGGTCGTCGTGCAGCTGGTGCTGATCGATATGGTGTTCTCGCTCGATTCGATTCTCACCGCGATCGGCATCGGGGAGCATATCGAAGTGATGATCGCGGCGGTGGTGATCGCCATGATCGTGATGTACGTCGCCGCCCGTCCGGTCAGCGCCTTCATCGCCGAGCATCCGACCACCAAGATGCTGGCGCTCGCCTTCCTGCTGCTGATCGGGGTGGCGCTCGTCGCCGACGGATTCGAATTCCATATCCCGCGCGGCTATATCTACTTTGCCATGGCCTTTGCGGGCGCGGTCGAGGCGTTCAACGTCATAGCCAGCGGCAAGAAACCCAAGCCCTGAGCGCTTGATCCGGCCGGCCGGGTGGGACACATTGCCGGCCGCCGGCGTGCGGCAGGCAGGCCAATCGGCAGATCGAGATATCAGAAGATCGAGAAGAGGAGTGAGCCATGGTCGCAGCAGTGCGGGTACACAAGAACGGCGGCCCCGAAGCGCTGACCTACGAGGATGTCCAGGTGCCCGCGCCAGGGCCCGGGCAGGCGCGCGTGAAGAACCACGCCTGCGGCCTCAACTACATCGACACCTATTTCCGCTCGGGCCTCTATCCCGCGGCCGGAGGTCTGCCGTTCATCGCGGGAAATGAAGGCGCCGGCGAGGTGGTCGCCATCGGCCCTGGCGTGACCGAGGTCAAGGTCGGGGACCGCGTCGGCTACACCTCGGCGCTCGGGAGCTACGCCGCCGAGCGCATCATGCCGGCCGACCGGCTGGTGAGGCTGCCCGACTCGATCAGCTACGAGCAGGCTGCCGGCATGATGCTCAAAGGCATGACCGTCGAATACCTGCTGCATCGTACGTTCAAGGTCCAGAAGGGCATGAACGTGCTCATCCATGCGGCCGCCGGCGGCATCGGGCTCATCGCCTGCCAGTGGGCCAATCATCTCGGCGCCAATGTGATCGGCACGGTCGGCTCGCCGGAGAAGGCCGCGCTCGCCAAGGCGAACGGCTGCCATCACACCATCCTCTATCGCAACGAGGACTTCGCCGCGAAGGTGAAGGAGATCACCGGCGGCAAGCTGTGCGAGGTGGTCTACGACGGCGTCGGCGAGGCCACGTTCCCGGCCTCGCTCGACTGCATCAAGCCGCTCGGCATGTTTGCGAGCTTCGGCAATGCCTCTGGCTCGATCGAGGCGTTCAACATCAACCTGCTGCAGCAGAAGGGCTCGCTGTTCTGCACGCGCCCGACGCTCAATACCTATGCCGCCAAGCGCGAGGACCTGCTGTCGATCGCCAACAACCTGTTCAACGTGGTCGCCAGCGGCAAGGTGAAGATCCCGGTCAACCAGAAATACGCGCTCAAGGATGTACAGCAGGCGCACCGGGATTTGGAGGCGCGCAAGACGACGGGGTCGACCGTGCTGCTGCCGTAGAGCTGTAGTTCTGTCAGGCGTGGTCACTCCACCCTCATCCTGAGGAGGTCGCATGCGCTTGCATGCGACGCATTGCGCTCGCCAAGAGGCGACCGCAATGCTCCTCAGGATGAGGCCGAGTCGTGTCTCGCGACCAGCGCTAAAGCAGCGCCGCGATGCGGGCGATCGCGGGGTGGCTCGCGGCATCGGCGGCGAGCCGCGGGACGCCGATGACGTCAATGGAGTCGGCGAAGGGCGCGATGGCCGCGACGGTTTCGTCGAGGGTCGCGCCCGGCACCGTGCCTTCGCTGACCACGACCGCGGCGATGTCGAGGTTGCGCTGCGCCAGGACGTTGAGCGCGGTGAGCGTGTGGCTGATGGTGCCGAGATAGCTCCCCGCCACCAGCAGGACCGGGACGCGCAAGGCCGACATCCAGTCGAGCACGGTATGGGTGGCATCGAGCGGCACCATGACGCCGCCCACCCCCTCGATGAACAGAAGCTCCGCGCTGGCCGCCTGCCGGCGCGAGAAATCCACCAGCGCCCGAAAATCGAGCGTGCGACCTTCGCGCGCGGCGGCGAGATCGGGCGAGAGCGGCGCGGCGAAGCGCCAGGGCGAGATGCGGTCGATCTCGTCCATCGTGGGCGCGCGGCCGAGGGCGGCGAGCAGCACACCGGGATCGCTGGTCGCGACGGCGGCCGGATCGAAGCCACTGACCACCGGCTTGATCGCCGCGACGGTGCGACCGGCGGCGCGTCGATGGCGGATGAGCGCGGCGGTCACGAAGGTCTTGCCGACGTCGGTGCCGGTGCCGGTGACGAAGATCACGGCACGCTGCCGACCGGGTCGCGCGTCCGCGCGGGAAGGAGCGCGCGCACGGCCTTGGCGAGGCGCTCGATCTCGGCGTCGGGATGCAGCGCCGTGAAGGTGAAGCGCAGCCGCGCGGTGCCTTCCGGGACGGTCGGCGGACGGATCGCAATGACCAGGAAGCCTTCCGCCTCCAGCCGCTGCGCCGCCGCCAGCGCCGCATTGGCCTCGCCGATGACCAGCGGCACGATCGGACTCGTCGCGTCGGGCAGGCCGGCGAGGCGGGTAAAGGACTTCGCCTTCTCGAGCGGGAGCGCGGCATAGCCGGGCTCGCGCTCGATCAGGTCGAGCGCGGCAATGGCGGCGGCGACGGTCGCCGGCGGCAGGCCGGTCGAATAGACGAAGGTGCGCGCGCGGTTGTGGATGAGATCGATGACCGGCGCCGAGGCGCAGAGATAGCCGCCATAGCCGCCGATCGCCTTCGACAGGGTGCCCATCTGCAGCGGCACGTCTACCGTGGCGCCGTGCGCGAAGGTCGAGCCGCGCCCGCCGGCGATCACGCCGAGGCCGTGCGCGTCATCGGTCATCAGCCAGGCGTCGAAACGCTGCGCGAGCGCGGCAAGCTCCGGCAACGGCGCGAGATCGCCATCCATCGAGAAGACGCCCTCGGTCGCGATCAGGGCGTGGCGGTGATGCCCGCGATGGCGCCCGAGCAGGGCTTCGGCGTGGGCCACGTCGCCGTGGCGAAAATTCAGCACGCTGGCGCGCGCGAGCCGGGTGCCGGCCCATAGGCAGGAATGCGCCAGCTCGTCGATCAGCACCAGGTCATCGGGTCCGACCAGCGCCGGGATGATGCCGGCATTGGCGAGATAGCCGGAGCCGAACACGCAGGCGGCCTCGCTACCCTTGAGCCGCGCGAGCCGGCGTTCGAGCGCGCCGAACAGCGGATGGTTGCCGGTGACGAGGCGGGAGGCGCCGCTGCCGACGCCATGGCGGGCGATCGCCGCGCGCGCCGCCTCCTTGATCGCCGGGTGGTGGGTGAGGTTGAGGTAGTCGTTGCAGCAGAACGACAGCAGGCGCCGCCCGTTGCGCTCGACCCAGATGCCGTCGAGCCGGTCGGTTTCGACCAGCACGCGATGCAGGCTCTTGCTGCCGAGTTCGGCAAGCTTGCGGGCCGCAAAGTCATCGAGTGACTGCATGATCTAACGCCTATAATAGGCGGGCATGGAAGGGAAGCGACCAGGCTGGTACGAGGCCGGGCTCGGCCACGTCTGGCTGCCCTATACGCAGATGAAGACGGCACGGCCGCCGCTGGCGGTGGCGCGCACGCAAGGCTGCCGCATCGCGCTCGCCGACGGGCAGGAGCTGATCGACGGCATCGCGTCGTGGTGGACCGCCTGCCACGGCTATAACCATCCGCACATCCGCGCCGCGGTCGAGCGCCAGCTCGCGACCATGCCGCACGTGATGTTCGGGGGGCTGGTGCATGAACAGGCGCTGCGGTTGGCGCGGCGGCTAGCGGCGCTGATGCCGGGCGACCTCGACCGCGTGTTCTTCTCGGAGTCCGGCTCGGTGGCGGTCGAAGTCGCCATGAAGATGGCGATGCAGTACTGGATCAATCAGGGTGTCCGCACCCGCAAGACCTTCGTCGCGTTCCGCGGCGGCTATCATGGCGACACGACCGGCGCGATGGCGGTGACCGATCCGGACGCCGGCATGCACGCGCTGTTCCAGGGATTCCTGCCCGAGCATCTGGTGGTCGATCTGCCCGCCAGCGAGGAGAGTGCCGTTGCGCTGGCGCGCCTGCTCGAACAGCGCGCGGAGGAGATCGCCGGCATCATCGTTGAGCCGCTGGTACAGGGTGCGGGCGGCATGCGCTTTCACGACGCGCAGACGCTGCGGCGGCTGCGTGCGGCGGCCGACCGCTACGGCCTGCTGCTGATCTTCGACGAGATCTTCACCGGCTTCGGGCGCACCGGCACGATGTTCGTCTGCGAGGGGACGGGGGTCGTGCCGGACATCATTACGCTGTCGAAGGCGCTGACCGGCGGGACGCTGCCGCTGGCGGCGACGATTGCGCGCAGAAAGGTCTTCGACGCGTTCTGGTCGGACGATCCGGCGCATGCCCTCATGCACGGCCCGACCTTCATGGCCAATGCGCTCGCCTGCGCCGCCGCCAATGCCTCGCTCGATCTGTTCGAGCGGGAGCCGCGCCTGCGGCAGATTGCGGATATCTCGGCCGCGCTCGCCGATGGCCTGATGCCATGCCGCGGCCTACCCGGGGTCAAGGACGTGCGGGTGAAGGGTGCGATCGGGGTGGTCGAGCTCGAGCGCATCGACGATCTCGGGGCGCTGCGGGCGCGGTTCGTGGAGGAGGGGGTGTTCATCCGCCCGTTCGGCAGGGTGATCTACCTCACGCCGGCGTTCACGATCGCGGCCGACGAACTCACCCGGCTGACCGGGGCGGTCGTGACGGTGGTCGGCGCGTGGGGAGCCAGGTAGCGTGCCGGGACTGTGCATCCTTGGGGTGCCCGGGCTCGTATAGGGGAGAGCATCCATGGGAGGGACGCTGTGAAGGTCATCCTGCATCTGACGGCGCGGCCGGGTTCGGCCGACAAGCTCAAGGCAGTCCTGCTGGAGATCGCCAAGCAGTCGCGCACCGAGAAGGACTGTATCAGCTACCAGGTGCTCCAGGGCGCCGCCGACCCCCTGAGCTTCACGACGCTCGAAGAATGGGCGAGCGAAGCGGCAATCGACCATCACATGGCGCAGCCGCACACCCAGAAGGCGCTGGCCGAGGGCGTCCCGTTGCTGGCGCAGGAACTCGACCTCCGCAAGTTCCGCACGATTGGCTGAGGATCAAGGACATGAACGATCAGACGCGATCCGCGGCCCAGGCGCGGGAAGCCCAGCCGTACCTCGGCATCCTCCAGAACGATGGCCGCTCCTATTCGAACTGGGGGCTGCACCGCTCCACCACGCCCGCGGTCTACGTCGAGCCGATCGGCTACGGCGACGTGCAGGCGGTGGTGCGCGACGGGGCGCGGTTCCCGAGCCCGGTCAATCCGGCCGGATCGATGCTGTCGGTCACGTCGACCTTCGCCAACGATGGCGGCACGCTTATGTGCCTGCGCAAGCTCGACGCCGTGCTCGGGCTCGAACGCGACGAGGCCGGCCGCCAAGTCGTGCGCGTGCAGGCCGGCTGCCGGCTCAAGGCGCTCAACATGTGGCTGCAGGCGCATGGCGTCGAGGTGCCGTTCCAGGCCGAAATCGGCGAGGCCAGCGTCGGCTCGGTCGCGCTCGGCGACACCAAGGAGTCCTCGCTCGATGGGCCGGGCTATTTCTCGGCGCATGTCGTCGGCCTGACCTACGTTGACGAGAAGGGCGAGCTGCGCACGCTGTCGGACCACAAGGACGGTGCCGCGTTCCACGAGTTCAAGTGCTCGTTCGGCCTGTCCGGGATCGTGGTCGAATGCCTGGTCGAGGTGCGGCCGGCGACGTTGTGCCGGTCGGACGTGTCGTTGGCGGGCTATGCCTCGCCACAGGAGCTTGCGGCCGGTCTCCTGCGGGCGCGCGACGAATCCGACGCGGTGCTGGCGATCGTCTTTCTCAACCAGCTCGCGTGTTTCTACGACCAGCGCCACAAGGCCGGCCCCGGCGCGTTCACGCCGGCGGCGTCGCAGCCCGCCTGCGACGAGTTCCGTGTCGCCAAGCGGCTTGCGATCCAGCACGGGTTCGAGGGCGTCGAGGTCCCGCAGCCCAAGGGGCTCATCTACTCGCGCGCCGATTTCGTGAACGAATACTGGCGGCCGACGGCCACGGAGCGCCGGCTCGATTTCCAGTACTACGAGCACGATCTCAAGCAGCTCGAGCGCGTCATCGTCGAGTCGTTTGAGTTCACCAAGGCTTTCGAACAGAAGACCGGTTACGTTCCGAACGGCTGGGCGACCTATTTCGTCAATCGGCCGGACAAGGCGAAGAAGCCGTTCGGGCTCTATTCGAGCGGTCCCGGCGTGTCGTTCTCGTTCGATCCATTCTCGTCGAACCCGGTCGAGCCGCGCTGGCAACAGTTCGCCAAGGAGTACAACAAGCTCGCGATCCGCACCCTCGGCGGCAACGGCTCACCGATCCAGACGCAATGGCTCGAGCCGGATGACGTGAAGATCCCGTGCAAGCTCGCGCGGCCGCGCTTCACGACCAAGTACTACGAGCAGTTCCTGGTGTGAACGAACTCGCGGCCCACAGCTCTCAGTTGTCATTCCGGGTCCGGCCAAAGGCCGGAGCCCGGAATCCATTCTCCTTTTTTGAGAGCAAGACAGGAAACATGGATTCCGGACAGCCGCTTCGCGGCTTCCGGAATGACAACGGAGAGAGTCCTTTACCGAGCCTAGAATCCGACCGCGGTGCCGTGCAGGTCGTATGGGTCGGCGCGCTCGATCTTCACGGTCGCGATTTCGCCGACGCGCAGTGGCCGCCGGCTCGCGACATAGACCGTGCCGTCGATCTCGGGCGCGTCGCCCTTGCTGCGGCCTTTGGCGACGGTCGGGCCCACCGCGTCGATGATCACCTGCGCCCGGGTGCCGATCTTGCGCTTGAGCCGCCGCGTCGAGACCGCCTGCTGGCGCGCCATGAAGCGGTTCCAGCGCGCCTCCTTGACGTCGGCGGGGACCGGCGCGGCGAGATCGTTCGCCGCGGCGCCGCGCACCGGCTCGTAACGGAAGCAGCCGACCCGATCGAGCTCGGCCTCGTCGAGCCAGTCGAGCAACATCTCGAAGTCGCCTTCGGTCTCGCCCGGGAACCCGACGATGAAGGTCGAGCGGATGGTGAGCTCGGGACAGATCTCGCGCCAGCGCCGGATGCGCTCGAGCGTCTTCTCCTGCGCGGCCGGTCGTTTCATGCGCTTGAGCACGTCGGGGCTCGCATGCTGGAACGGCACGTCGAGATAGGGCAGCACCTTGCCCTCGGCCATCATCGGGATGACGTCATCGACGTGCGGGTAGGGATAGACGTAGTGCAGGCGCACCCAGACGCCAAGCTCGCCGAGCGCGCGGGCAAGCTCGAGGAACTTGGCCGGCACCGCGCGGCCGCGCCAGTCGCTCGGCGCGTATTTGATGTCGACCCCGTAGGCCGAGGTGTCCTGGGAGATCACCAGGAGTTCCTTGACGCCGGCGGCGACCAGGCGCTCGGCCTCGCGCAGCACGTCGGCGGCCGGGCGGGAGACCAGGTCGCCGCGCAGCTTCGGGATGATGCAGAACGTGCAGCGGTTGTTACAACCCTCTGAAATCTTGAGATAAGCGTAGTGGCGCGGGGTGAGCTTGATGCCCTCGGGCGGGACCAGGTCGAGAAAAGGATCGTGGCGGGGCGGCAGCGCGCGATGGACCGCGTCGACCACGGTCTCGTACTGCTGCGGCCCGGTGACGGCCAGCACCTGCGGATAGGCTTGCGTGATCTTCTCGGGCTCGGCGCCCATGCAGCCGGTCACGATCACCTTGCCGTTCCGGGCGAGCGCCTCGCCGATGGCGGAAAGCGACTCCGCCTGCGCGCTGTCGAGGAAGCCGCAGGTGTTGACGATGGCGAGGTCGGAGCCCTCGTGCTGGCGGGAGAGCTCGTAGCCCTCGGCGCGCAGCCGCGTGATGATACGCTCGCTGTCGACCAGCGCCTTGGGGCAGCCGAGCGACACGAAGCTCACTTTGGGCGCGCGGAAGTCATCCATCCTAGAGCTCACAACCTAGTGGCCCGATTCCGAAGTTCGCCAGCACGCGCGGCACATTCTTAGGCGAACTTCGGAATCAAGGGCCACTAGCAACTTTATGATTCTAGTGCCCCTTTGAACCCGAAGTTCGCGATCGGACCTGCGGCACACTGCGCGCGAACTTCGGGTTCGGGGCACTAGCGGCAGGAGCTAATCGCCGGCCGCGACAATTGCAAGCAGATCGGGCATAAGTTCCCCGCCCGCAAGCCAAGAGGCCGTCGATGAAAGTGGTCATGTACCCGTTCCGAAAGGACGATGCGATCATCCAGCTCGCCGAGGATTTTCCGGACCTGCAATGGGCGGTGGTGTCGTCGAACGAGGAACTCGCGCGTGAGATCGGCGATGCCGAGGTGCTGGTGACCAGCAACCGCATCTGCACGCCGGCCTACGGCGAGGCGCTGCGGCGCCACGCGCGGAAGCTGCGCTGGATGTACTTCAGCTCGTCGGGCATCGAGCGCGGCGTCGCCATGGGCATCCCGGAGGGCGTGCGGGTGACCAACTCGACCGGGGTGAAGGCCACGATGGTGGCGGAGCACGCGGTAACGCTGCTCCTGGCGCTGGTGCGGCAACTGCCGGAATGCCAGGGGCACCAGCGCAAGCATCTCTATACGCGAGAAGAAACTAACGCCAAGCTGCGCACGCTCGAGGACGCCACCGTCTGCGTGATCGGCCGCGGCGCGATCGGCCGCGAGATCGTGCGCAAGGTCAAAGCCTTCGATGCGCATCCGATCGCGGTGTCGCGCACCACGTCAGAGCCCGGGGACCTCGAAGCGGTCTATCCGCGCGAGCGCATCCGCGAGGCGCTGGCGCGCGCCGACGCAGTGGTGATTTTGACGGCCGGCGACGAGACGAGCTATCACATGATCGGCGCCGCCGAGCTTGCAGCGATGAAACCAACGGCGTTCATCGTCAACGTCGCCCGCGGCGAGATCATCGACGAGGAGGCGCTGATCGTGGCCTTGCAGGGCGGCCGGCTCGCCGGCGCCGGCCTCGACGTCTACGAGACTGAGCCGCTGCCGGCCGACAGCCCGCTCTGGGACATGCCGAACGTGATCCTGTCGCCGCACATCGCAGGCGGCGGCTCGACCGGCTATTTCATGCACAAGAAGCTGTTCGTGGAGAATCTCGAACGGCTGCGCAGCGGCGCGCCGCTCATCAACGAATGCAAGATCCCAGCGAGAGCCTGAGACCGGCAAGGGGAGGGCGCGAATGACGCTCATCATCAACAATCACGACGTCGAGCAAGTGCTCACGATGGAAATGACGCTCGACGCGCTCGAGGAATCCTACCTCGCGCTCGCGCGTCAAGAAGCCGTCTGCCGGCCGCGCATCGACATCCGCATCCCGACCAGCGACCCGGCCAAGAACTACCAGTGGGGCACGATGGAGGGCGGCTCAACGGCGGGTTATTTCGCAATCCGCATGAAGTCGGACGTGATCTACGAGACGCAATACAACGGCGCGGTGACGCAGGAGAAGTACTGCATGCGCCCGGGCCTCTTTTGCGGCCTGATCCTGCTCACCTCGATCGAGAACGGGGAACTGCTGGCGTTCCTCAACGACGGCCACCTCCAGCATATGCGGGTCGGCGGCGACGGCGGCATCGGCGTGAAATACATGGCGAACGAGGACGCCGAGGTGGTGGGCATGCTCGGCTCCGGCGGCATGGCGCGCACCCACATGCAGGCGTTCACCCGCGTGCGCACGCTCAAGAAGCTGCAGGTATTCAGCCCGACGCGGGAGAACCGCGAACAGTTCGGCCGTGAGATGGCGGCGAAGTACAACATCGAGGTCCAGGTCTGCGACAAGCCGGAGGATGTCTACAAAGGCGCCCATATCGTCGCGGCGCTGACCGACTCCGCCGTCGAGGTGACCGACGGCAGCCTGCTCGAGAAGGGCGCGCACATCGTGGTGGTCGGCGGCACCGGCAAGCCCGACGAGGCGAGCCTGCGGAAGGTTGACGTGTACCTGCGCTTCGGCGACACGCCGGCGCCGGTCGGCCATCCTGAGCTTGCGACCGACGCCGAGCACATCGGCTACGAGGCGCTGCCCGCAACGGGCAAGCACGGCGACGGCCGCCGGAGCCGCCGCAAGCACGGCAATTCGCTGCCGGACAAGCGCATCACGCTCGCCGATCTGGTCCAGGGCAAGGTCAAGGGCCGCACCTCGGCCGACCAGATCACCTATTCGGAGCGCGGCAACCTGCAGGGCGCGCAATTCTACGCCGTTGCCGGTAAGGTCTACGAGGCGGCGCGCCGTGCCGGGATCGGCCGTGAGATCCCGACCGAATGGTTCCTGCAAGACATCAGGAATTGACCCTCCTGCCTGCGACCACAAGGACTTCGAAAGCGGCCGCCGGCTCGGGTAGTTTACGGGCGGCATAAGAGAGATAAGCACATGACACGACCAGGCTTAGCCTTGGCGGCGATCCCGCTCTGCCTCGCATTCGCCGCGCCCGCCGCCGCGCAGGACCCGGCGAGCTTCTACCGCGGCAAGACCGTGCGGATCGTGGTCGGCTTCTCGCCCGGCGGCGGCTACGACGTCTACGCGCGGGTGCTGGCGCGTCATCTCGGCCGCCACATCCCCGGCAATCCGACCGTCGTGGTGCAGAACATGCCGGGCGCCGCGAGCCTCAAGTCGGTGCAATACCTTACCACCGGCGCGCCGACGGACGGCACCCTGATCACCACGTTCAATCCCGGGCTGATCACACAGTCGCTGACCGCGCCCGACAAGGTGGGCGTGAGCTTTCTCGATTACGCCTGGATCGGCAACGTCAGCGAAGACTTCCGCGTCTGCTATACCTGGAACGGCACCGGGATCAGGACTTGGCAGGAGATGCTGGCGCGGCCGAAGCTGAACTTCGGCAATACCGGCGTCGGTACCTCGGCCTATATCGACAACCGGATCCTGAGCGAGCTGTTCGGGGTCAAGGTCAACATGGTTAAGGGTTACCCGGGCAGCGCCGACAAGCGCATCGCGATCGAGCGCGGCGAGCTCGACGGCGACTGCGGTTCCTGGACCAGCATGCCGGAGGAATGGCTGCGCGACAGCAAGATCACGGTGCATATCCGATTCTCGCGCACGCTCGTGCCCGGGATGCCGGAGTCCGCGGCAGCGGCGCGCGATCTTCTCACCGATCCGAAAAAGCAGCAGACCTTCGCGCTCCTCACCGCCGGTGCGATCATCGGACGTCCCTACATCGCGCCGAAGGCGGTGCCGGGCGACCGGCTCGCGGCGCTGCGCGCGGCGTTCGATGCGACCATGAAGGACCCGGAATTCCTTGCCGACTCCGAGAAGCAGCGGCTGCTGGTCACGCCGATGACCGGCGCGGAAGTCGAGTCGTTCATCACGGAGCTTTATCGCACGCCGCCCGACGTCGTAGCCGCCGCGAAGGAAATCTCCGGCGACTAAAAAGCCGCCGGTTACCATGCGCGCATGTGACCAAATCACATTGCGGACAAGGAGATGCCGACAGGGAAGCAGCGGGTGCTGGACCGTTTAGAGTTTTGTCCAGGGCGAAATTCGCGCAAACGCCACTTAATTTTCTTGCGCCCGCAACCTCACTATTGGTAACGTGCGCGTGTCCGGTACGCTTTCAGGTCATCCAGGTAACCCGTTGTATTGGCCTGTGTTCACGGGGCGTTGCTCTAATGAGTGAGCCGATCATCAATTCCTGGATCGGGGCTCTGAGTTTCATCAGTGAACCGATCCTGTATTTCTGGATCGGAATCCTCCTTACAGTCTTGATCGTGTTCGGCATCAGGCCGTTCCTGCGCTCGCGCTTCGGCCGCCGCGCCATGCAACGTCTCGATTCGTCGGCACCTGCGCTGATGGCGGACATCGAGGCCGACATGGAGCAGGTCCACTCCCAGATCGCGGTGGCGACCCGGCGGCTCGAAATGAGCGTCGAGCACATGAAGGCCAAGACCACCACCCAGCTTGCGGAGATCGGCCGCAGCAGCGAAGTGATCGGCCGGCTCAAGGGCGAGATCACCGAACGGGCGACGGCGCTGGCCGCGCTCCAGGACAGGGAGCGGGCGGCCAACGGCCAGCTGCAGACGACCGTGGCCGAGCTTGTGGTCAAGACCAGCGCGCTCGCGGACGTGGAGAAGGTGCTCGCCGAGCGCAAGGCCGAGCTGGCAAAGTTCCTGGCCGAGTTCGACATCCATCCGACGCTGGCCAAGGCCGAGAGCCGGCACCTGGCCGAGATGGAAAGCATGAAGGCCGAGAAGGCGCTGCTCGAGGAGCAGCTTCGGCAATCGCGGGAAGAGTGCCTCAAGCTGCAATACGAGATCGAGACCATCGGCAAGCAGGTCGAGACCACCTGGGCCTCCGAGCGCATGGCGAATGCGGTGCTGCGCGAGCGCATCAATGACGTCGCGACCGAGGTGGTGCGCGTCGCGGTCGCGCTCGAGGGACTGAACACGCCGGTTGAAGCGTTGATCGCCGGCAAGGCCACGAATGCGCAGCCGGAAGCAGCGTTGGTGCCGCCGGCCGCCGGCAATTCGCAGAACGGCCAGAACGGCGAGCTCAATGGCCAGAACGGCGAGTTGATCGGCGATGGCGGCGACGACAAGGCGACGCTCGTTCATCGCATCCGGGCCCTGCGCAAGCGCTCGAACCAATTGCCGGCGCCGGGCTGATGGGAGAATTACGATGACGTGACGTTGCATCTCCCAATGCTGTGACCTCGTACCAAACGGAGGGGTTTCCGTGGAGAAGGCGCTGTAGCAGGGTTGCGTCATGTTGGTGCAGGCGAGTGCGAGACGTCCGGCTTCCGCGCACGTCATCGTGGTCGGCAACGAAAAGGGGGGCACCGGGAAATCCACCATTGCCATGCATCTCGCTGTCGCCCTGATGAATTTCGGGCAGCGGGTTGCAACCATCGATCTTGATTCGCGACAGAAGAGCCTGACGCATTACGTCGAGAACCGGCGCGCCTGGGCCAAGCGCTGCAACGGCGGACTGAAAATTCCCGAGCATTTCTGCGTGGCGCGCGGCTCGACCCGGCAGCTCGACGAAAACGAAGCCATCGAATTCACCGGCCTGGTCGACGCCATCGCCGCATCGGAACACGTGCAGGACTTTGTCGTAGTCGACACGGCCGGCGCGGACAATCATCTGACCAGGCTGGCGCATTCGCTCGGTGACACGCTGATCACGCCGCTCAACGACAGCTACGTCGATCTCGACGTGATCGGCGGCGTCGATCCGATCACCTACACGGTGACCCGGGAAAACCACTACGCCCATATGGTGCGCGAAGCGCGGCTGCAGCGCCGGATGATCGATCAGTGCCGCATGGACTGGG
>WNGB01016868.1_pt1 | contig 20921 bp, 16 predicted proteins | sample 5400681 | NCBI WGS metagenome assembly WNGB01 (sample SAMN13153367, study PRJNA577476) | soil metagenome | isolation source: 115 cm soil or saprolite under grassland replicate 2 | place: USA:California | collected 2016-06-15
GCCACGCGCGCGACAACATCAAGAACCGACGCCTTGAGCGCGCGAATCTTTTCCGAGTTGTTGGAAAGCTCGCGCCCGACTTAATCCGAATATTCCTGGCTCAAACGACCCAACGCGAGCGCGCCCAGAGCCAGGCCTAAATCGAAACACGCTACATTGGGACGCTGGTACAGTACCGCGCGCGTAAGCAAGCGGCCGTCTCATAAGTCAGCCGCTTGCTTACGCGCGCGGTACTGTACCAATCTCACGTGTTCTGATTTAAACAAATGCCAAAAAAACCTAGTTAACGCACTAATGGGGTCTTGACAACACAACAGATTGATTTTTTGCGCCCTATTGAAATCCGTAGCTAATGGGAGATGTGTTCATGTCCAGCGCATCAACCTCGTTGACCACGTAGATATAACTCAGTCGGTTTGGTACAGAAGCCGCTTCATTCGCAGCGAAGCGCCACCATCGGATCAACCCTCGTCGCCCGTCGCGCCGGAATCCAGCAGGCCACGAGCGCCACTCCGATCAGCAAAGCCGCAATCGCCGCGAAGGTGATCGGGTCGGTAGCGCTTACGCCGAAGAGCAGGCTCGCCATCAAACGCGTCAACATAAATGTTGCGATCAGCCCGATGGCCACGCCCACCAGAGTCAGCGCCATTCCATGTTTGAGAACCAGCCCGACCACGTCGCTGGCCTGAGCGCCGAGCGCCATACGGATGCCGATTTCGTTCGTGCGTTGTGTGACCGCGTAACTCATCACGCCGTAGATGCCGACTGCCGCCAGAATCAAAGCCACCGACGCGAACAGCCCGAGCAAAAGCATATTCAATCGCCGCTGCGCCACTCTCGCCGACAAATTCTGCTCCATGGTCTGTATTCTCGGGATCGGCAGATCGCGGTCGAGCGACCAGACGGCTTCGCGCGCCGAGTTGCTTAACGCCAGCGGATCGCCAATCGTGCGCAACACAACATCCATCGAACCGGCCGGGCTCTGCGCCAGAGGCATCCAGGATTCGATCCTGATCGGCTGATCAACTCCCTGGCGTTTGGTGTCGCGCACCACTCCGACGATGGAGATCCATCGAGCGTTGGGACCCCCGTCGCCGAAGGTGAAGCGTTTGCCGATCGGGTCCTCGTTCGGGAAATAACGTTTAACGAAGGTCTCGTTGACGATCGCCACCCTCGGACTATCGCGCGTGTCCTGGGCCGTGAACGCGCGACCCTGCAGCAACGGAATGCCCATCGTCTGAAAATAGTTGGGCTGCACGCGGTCGAAAGGCAGTTCGAGCGCCAAGTCGCTCGGGTCTCGCGGTCTGTTCTCGATTGTGAAGCTGGATGAATTGGCCAGCCTTCGCAGCATGATGTCTGTCGTGGCGCTCACCGCCACGACTCCAGGGAGCGCGGAGAGCCGTTCTTGCAACCGTTCGAAGAAAGAGACGGCCTGCGCGCCGTCGGTATATCTCGAGCGCGGCAAACTAAGCCGCAGCGTCAGCAGATTATCAGCCTTGAATCCTGGATCGACCTGCTGCAATCGCCAGAAGCTGCGAATGAGCAGTCCAGCGCCGGCGAGCAATACCAGCGTCAACGCCACCTCGACGACGATGAGGGCTCCCCGGATCAGTTGCGCGCTCCGGCCGCCGGCCTCCGTGCGCCCCCCCTCTTTGAGCGTCTCGCCGAGTTTAAGATGCGTTGTTTGCAGCGCGGGCGCCAGCCCGAAGATCAATCCCGTGAGCAGCGATAGTCCGAGGCTGAACCATAACACACGGCCGTCGAGACGAATGTTTTCAAGCCGCGGGATGTTGGCCGGGCTGAGATCGACCAGCAGTCGCAAACCCCACCAGGCCAGCAACACACCCAGCGCCCCGCCCAGAACTGCGAGCAGCATACTCTCGGTCAACAGTTGGCGAACAATGCGCCAGCGCCCGGCGCCCAGCGCCGCCCGGACGGCGACTTCGCGGCGTCTGCCGGCGGCGCGGGCCAGCAGCAGGTTGGCGACGTTCGCACACGCGATCAGCAGCACGAACAGAACCGCCACAAACAGGGTCATCAGGCTGCGGCGTATGGCGCCGACGGTCTGTTCAAGCGCCAGAACGACGTTGACGCCGTAACCGGCCATGTCCGGAAACTGCTGTTCAATTTGATTCGCGATCACGTCCAAATCGGCCTGCGCCTGCGCGCGCGTCACGCCCGGTTTGAGACGGCCGACCACCGGGAGAAAAAAACCAAAACGCGCCGCGCGCATCCCATCATTCGGCGCCAGCGGCCTCCATATCTCGGCATTTTCGGGAAACTGAAATTTGGGCGGCATTATTCCCACTACAGTGTTCTGTATGCCGCTGAGCGAGATCGTCTTATTTAAAATTCCAGGATCGCCGCCAAAACGCCGCTGCCAGAGGGCGTGGCTCAAAATGACTACTCGATCGCTGCCAGGCCGCTCTTCTTCGGCCGTGAATCCTCGCCCGAGCATGGGACCCACGCCGATCACTTGGAAGAAATTGATCGATACGGTGGCGCCGCGAATCTCTTCAGGCTCCCCGACGCCAGTGAGGTGTAAGTTCGAGGACGTCATCCCGGCCATCCCCTGGAAGGTCTTGTTCCGATCGCGCCAGTCCACGAAATTCGGATAAGAGGTGATGTCGTCGGGGATTCCCTGTCGCCGGTTGTCGCACCAGACCATCGCCAATTGCTCCGGTTGCGGATAGGGTAACGCGCTCAACAGCACGCCGTTAATGACGCTGAAGATCGCCGTGTTCGCGCCAATGCCCAGGCTTAACGTGACGATGGCGATTAAAGTGAAGCCGGGATTCTTCAACAACATTCGCGCCCCATAGCGCAGGTCTTGCCAGAAGCTATGCATTCTTCACCTCCGTTTCGATTGCTGAATGGTATTTCGCGCCGGTCTGGCGCCCGTCTTTAACCCTTACGGAAAACAGCGATCCTGATGTTCCGACCAAAAACTGCGCCAGCGCGGTTAAATAGTTAAACTCTAGGTCTAGTAAGGTTGATCAGTCATCCGATGGCCCCGAAGAGGCTGGAGTATGCGTTTCCGGGGTCTGGTTCGATTTAGACGCCTCCAGGGCAAATGGCGCATGGCATCATTAGCAACTAACGTCGACTTTCGCGGGCCTTCAGCCCACGGATCGCGCCGGAGATCATGCGATTCACCGCCGAGAGTGAGAGTCCGCCCTCGTCGGTGGCCGGGATTGTCGCGAACCCAATCGCCGACGCCTTCGGGTAGCGGCCGAAGATCGCCTCGAACAAGCGGGCCAATTCCTCACTCGACGGGCCGTTGGGTACCTTGTTCCCGTGCCCCATCACTTCCCGCGGATCGAGCACGTCCATGTCGATATGCACATATATCTTGTCCGTCAGGCTACTCAGGCGGTCGAGTTGCGCGAACACGGCCGGCGTCATATTGCGGAGGTCATCAACGCTGAGTTGCTCGATGAAAGATTGGTCGAGCAGATGCTGTTCAAGCGGATCGGTAAGTCGCACGCCGCCCATCACGATGTTGCGGTCAGACAGCGGCGGATCGAGGCGCGCGTCCAGGCGCAGTCTTTGCAGCGCCCGGCCCGTCGCGACCGCCACCGGCATTCCGCCCAGCGAGCCGCTGCGCGTTGTCTCCGGCGTATTGAAATCCGGGTGCGCGTCGAGCCAGAGCATACCGATCCTGATCGGCTCACGCGTCGGGCCCGAATGCTGCAATCCGGCGACCAGTCCCGGCATTGACGGGCAGGTCGCCAGCAGGCCCACCGTGAAGTATCCGTCCCGCTCGTTCTTCGCCACGATGTCGGCGAAGTGACCCAGCGCCATCCCCAGCCGCTTCCATCCGCCGTACTCCGTGGCCTCGTCCGGCGTAAGCGCGGCTTCCTCGACTCGCACGACCGCGCCCATGCCGGCGAGTACTTGCTGGATACCCCCCTGGGCCATCGTGTTGGGGCCTGATGAAGTTCCGGTGGGAGAGAAGGGTTGCTTGACAAGGGCTATGCGCAACCGCCCGTCGGAGCCGGAGTATCGCTGCGCGAGCGCGAGCGCCGGGCCGAGCAGCCCCAGCAGTAAGACGGCAAGCGATGGGGTGATCAGTCTTCGCACCGCAATCTCCTTGGAAAATCAACCACGAAGAAACGAAGAGCACGAAGGTATTCTCTGATCTTTCTTCGCGCTCTTCGTTTCTTCGTGGTTGATTTTCACTCGAAGAGTCAGGATCATTTCCGCCCCAGAAACCGAATACGCGCAGTAAACTGGCGCCCCTGAACGCCGCTGAAACGGAGAAATCGGGAAGAGTTGATATTGTTGTCTACCGCAATCGCGTTCCGTCTGTTCGTGATGTTGTTGAACCCGCCGCGCAGAGCCAGGTTGAAGCTCAGTAATCGGACCCTCCGCTCGGCGTGCAAATTCAGTGAAACATAGGCGGGAAAGCGGCGGGAATTAGGCGCTTCGACCAACTGTCGATCCTGGTTGAAGACGCTGAACGGATAGCCGCTCCGCCATTCCAGCGAATACGCCAGGTCGAATTTCTTTATAAGCGGCGCCGAGCCCCATGAAATCAGGCGGTCTGGCGCGTCATAATCGAACGGCCCACCCGCCTGCGGGCTGAAGAGTGGCGTGTCCAGGCTGAAATCGAGAACGGCGTTCGTCCGCGCGGAAGAGCGCGTGTAGGAAGCGAAGATCAGATACCTTTCCCTGAACGCCCGGCGGGCCGTCAGGCTGAGCGCGTCATAGCGATCTTTGCGCGTATTTGCCAGCTCGAGAACGGTCATGAACGGCGCCGACGGCTCTACTCCTTGCAATTCGAACGTGTAACCATCTATCCCACGCCTCCCGATATATTCCGCGCGGAAATAAATTTCAGCCGGCAGCTTTCTTTCAAATTCCATGCTCCAGCCGAAGGAGCGCGGCGCTTCCAACCGATCCTCGTTCAAGGTGAAAGCCGTTTCCTTAGATCTATTGGCCAACAGCGTCATGCCGTTACGCGCAAAGAACTGATCTACGCGCCGCCCCTCCAGGGGGCGCGTCACGAAATCGAGATTCGAGGCGTCATAAAAAAGGCCCGCCCCCAGGGCCAATTTCGTATCGCCGTCTTTCGTCAGCAATGCGCTCGCCGACAGGCGTGGGGCCGCCAGAACCCGCTTGACGAGGCTGTCACGGTCTAACCTAATGCCTGATTCGATCAGCAGCCGATTCGAGACGGCCCACCGATCTTGCAGGTAAACGCCGGCCTCGACATTGTTGCGCCCGGCTTGCGAGACGCCGTCGTATAGGATTTGGCTTGAAAGGGTATTGTCCGCCCGCAAAATCTGAATCGGGGTGCGGGCCAGGAGCCGATCATAACCGACGTGATTGATGTCCGCGCCCAGCTTGACCTCGTGCCGCCCACGCCACTCGGCCGGCGAAAGCGTTATGTTCATGAGTCCTTGAAGGCGGGTGGCGACCACATTCGACGTCTTAAAAAAGCTGCCTCTCGCCATTCCAGGAACAAGCTGATACGGAAGATCGCCGTGCGGCAAGACGGCGGAACGGAACCGGCTTGCCGCCAATCCGGTCTCAACCATCAATCCGTTGGCGCGAAAAACCTGATCCTTCGCCGTGAGCAGATAGACATCCTGTTTCAATTCGGGCGCGGTCCCCAGGGGGTTGGCCTCGGACAGGTTGGCGTTCTCCGAATGAAACTGATTCACCAGCGCTCCGACGTTCACAAGATGAGTCGGAGAAAGATTGACCTGTCCCTTGGCCAGCTGGCCCAGGCGCCATGGCCTGTTCCGATTAGCGCCTTCGGGAAGATCAGTGCGAATGTCGAGGTCCACCTCGCCCTCTGTGGCGGTATAAAACCAGGCGCGCCCCTTCCGAAACGGTCCACCAATGGCCAATCGCGGCGTCCAACTGTCGAGAGTGATACCATTGACGAATTGGGCCGAAGGCGCGAAATCGGTCGCCGCGATGCGAAACCGGTCATCGCCCATTCCGGTTGTCAAATTCAACACGCCGCCCGAAGCCTTGCCGTATTCCGCGGAAAATCGGCTGCTCTGAATCTCGATCTTGCGCAGCGCGTCCGGGCTGACCCTCAATTCCAGCAGCCCCGACGCGGGATTCGAAATGTTGAACCCGTCGAGGGCGTAAAAGGTTTGATAAGAAGCGGCGCCGTTGAGGTGAAGCTGCCCCGTAGAATCCTGATGCACCCTGGGAAGGTACACCACCATGTTCTTGAAATCGCGCTTCCTCGGGTAAGGAAGGTTGGTGATTTCGCGGGCGCCGATCTCGTCGCTCGCCACCGTTCTGGTCAGATCGATGGTCGGCGGCGCGCTCGTCACATCGACAGATTCTCTGATCTCCTGTTCATGCTCCAGGGTGAGATCAAAGCTTTCGGCTTTGCCCACTTCCAGCCGCTCCAGCTTGGCGCTAAAAAATCCCTGCTTCTCGACACGCATCTGATATATGCCCGGCGCAATGCCGGTCATCGCGACTCGCCCCTGGAAATCGGTCTCCCAAGTGGCGACCAGGCGAGGGCCTTCCGCGTACAGATAGACCTTCGCCGATGTGACCGGCGCGCCATTTTCATCCCGCACCCTCAGAACCAACGACGCCTCTTGCGGCGGAGTGGAGGAGGCGGCGGCGGGCGGGGGGTCTTGCGCCACTCGCCGTAGAATTGTCAAAGGAGACTTGGGGGGCTCGTCTCTCTCGATATTGCTGGCGCCCACCCGAAAGGGCGATTGAACTTCGACCAGCAGAAAAATACTGAGACAAAGTCGAAGTGAGGATAACGTCATGATGGCCTCCTAATCTAAAGTGAGGGGAGCCAAACATCAGGTGGCGGGCAGACTAAAGTCTGCCCCACTGGAACGCTCTGGGCCTGAAGAGAAATTCCACAATGTTCCCTTCGTGCGGCTGCAACCAATCGAGTTGGATCGTCGGGACCGGCCCCAGGTTCAGACGATCGATGTGTGTCGCGTCTATGAGTCGGCGCTGAAAACGCTCGTCGCGCGTGATGGCGGTCCCCACAAGAGTCGTTCCGATCCGATTCAGCATCTCGTCTTGCGAGCAGCGGACCACGCTCACGTAGGGGAACATGAATTCAGTGTTGGCCAGTGAGCGATCTGGCGATTCGCAATGGATCACGACCGGGCGCAGGTACCCGCAGCGCTGTTTTTCCACCAGCCTCGGGCCGTATTTCGCCGTGACATGTTCGACCCCGTCTTCATGCAAGCCGTCCTCGATGCTCAGCCAGATGGCGCGCGCCGCGCCCGGCACAGTGAACGCCGCCAGGCTCGCTTCCGGGTCTTCGGGCGGCTTCGGCTCGACCTGGCCGATGCGGGAGGCGATGGCCTCCGCGATCTCCTCCGTGTGGCGCGAGGCCCAAATCCCGGAGCAATTGATGCACCCACGCCCGCTGTTCAGGAACACGCTGTCAACCATCACGTCGAGGTATTTCTCCCACTCGTCAACCACGTCGTCGCCCAGCAGAATCTTGCTGAACCCGGGGCCGTGAACCTGAACGCGCGTGTCGCCCCGGTAGCGTTCGACCGTGGCCGAGCCGCCGAAGATCATCGTGCGATCCGATCGCCGCACGACCTCGGCGCCCATGTCGCCGCCGCCGGGATAGATCGCAATCGCTTCTTTCGGCACGCCCGCTTCGATAAAGGCGGCGGCCATTCGATAGGGCGTCCACGGCTCCTGAGGGCCGGGCTTGAGCAGCAGCCCGACTTGCATCGGAATCACAGGCAGCCAAAGCGTATGTACGCCCGGCGAATTCGACGGCAGCACCAGTCCGAGGATTGGCGATTGAACTTGATAACTGACCGGCGCCCCGCGAGACTCGACCCCGTAGCCGCGCGTCAGGATGTTCAGATCCAACCCGCGAGTCAACGCGTCCAGAATTCTGTCCATATTCGACAGCACGAAGTGATTCTTCGACATGTTGGCCTTGCACATACGCTCGGGCAGCCCCGTGCTGGCCGACTGCTGGCGGGCGAAATCATCAGGCGTCTGCGCGCCGTCGCCGATCGCCAGCGCGCCGTTGAGATAAAGATCCGCGGCCTTCTTCATCATCGCGATCAGATCCGCGACCGGGATCTCTGTGAGCGAAGCCCTCGCGCGCGGCGCCAGCCGCATGTCGCGGCCTAGCAGACCTGTGTTGGACTGGCTCACGCGCGCCAGCTTCTCGCCGGTGATGAAATGAACCACATCCTCAGTATCGAGACTCGTGTAAGGTTGCCCCCATCTAAGAATGGGAATATTCAGGATCGCCATCGGCTCCTCACAGTATTGTTCGTAACCTCTGCCGCCCTCCTTGCCGCGTTAGCGGCGCCTTGAATTTAGCCGTGGGTTTCAACCCACGGGACGGCCGGCGAATATTCCTGCGTCGCGTCAGCGACGGCTGAATTCAATCGTCGCTGACGCGACGTGAAAAAAATCCCGTCGCGCCGTGGGTTGAAACCCACGGCTAAACTCAAGAGCCGCTACCGCGGCAAAAGGACTGAGTAGTCACAATTGTTCAATAGACGCCCACAGTGGTCTGGGCGGAGAGCTGCCGGAACGGACGAACGCCGCTCACGCCGTCCCACGGATATTTGTCGCAGGGCCGCTCGCGTTCGCCTTCGTCTCTTTCCAAAAACCCGGGGATGAAGGTCTCGCGGGTCAGCGTTGTCAGTCGCACGCGACCGGTTTCGCCGTAATCGACGACAACGTCGGGGTCTTCAATGGCGACCACTTCGATGACGGCGCGCGGCTGCGGCGCGTAATAAGTGATCCTGTAGCCGTCCTCCGGCGTGACCGGCTTCGAGCAGGCCAGCCCCATCAGCGTGTTGCCGTAGGTCGGCGTCAAGTAAACGCCCTCGCCCAGCAACTCCTCCATCGCGAAGCGCGTGTATTGCGGCGTGAATTCGGTTCCGCCCGCGAAGATGCCGGTGATGCCCATCGCCTTGATTGTGGCGCCGCGCTTCTCCAGTTCCTCGGCGAGCGCCTCGAGCAGTTTCGGCGTGGCGAACATACACCGGATATCGTGGCCGGCTCCGAGCAAGGTCACCGCCTGCTCGATCACGTGAGCTTTGTATTTCTCCAGGGCGGCGAACTCGCCCCACTTGATCAGCTTGATCACCCAGCGCGGGTCGAGGTCGACGCAAAAACAGATTCCGCCGCGATACTGGCACAGGTGCTCGACCGCCAGCCGCAACCTGCGCGGCCCCGACGGCCCGAGCATCAGCCAGTTGGCGCCGCGCGGAAAATATTCATCCGGGAGCGTCTCGCTGAAGATTTCATAATCGGTGCGAAAGTCTTCGATCTGAAGACGGCTTTTGGGCACGCCGGTCGTTCCGCCGGTTTCGAAGGTGAAGAGTGGCTTGCCTTCCAGTCCCTTCGGGAGCCAGCGTCGCACCGGCCCTCCGCGCAACCATTCGTCCTGAAAAGGCAGAAATTTCCTGAGGTCTTCGAAGCAGGCGATTTCGCGCCTCGGATCCCAACCGAGCTTGGCCGCGAAGTCCAGCCAGAAGGGGCACCCCGTCTCGGGATTGAAATGCCACTCCACAATCTCGCGCACGTGGGCGTCGAGTCGCGTCTTTGCCGCCTGCTCCTTGATAGACATGCGCCCTTCGAAAACTTAGAGATCATCCGATGCCAATCTCTTTGCGCTATAACCGTATCCCTTCGCCCGCGCTAGCCTAGAATGAGTGTTAGACCCCCATGAAACGCTATGATCTGGAGTGAGTGGATACATATATCACTTCCTTATGTCTTTCTGTCCATATGGCTGAAACTAATGATCAACCCAGCATTTATTGTGGGACACGGGAAAGTATACTCGCCCTGCTATGCGATGGCTAGCCGCAACCCGGGCTTTAATTCGAGCGCGTCCGCGTATTCTAGATGGAGCACAGACGATGAGTGGACGAGCAGGGGCCTCATCGCCAACACTCCGCCGCGCGGGACGAGGACCTCTATATTTTCATGTGTTCTTGCAAGGCCGAGAATTTCATCGTCGCTTAAAACACCGGCAAGATGCGATCCTGGGATGACCCGCAGCGGGCCGTTTTCGCTCGTCGAGGCGTCGAGAGAAATGCGCAGCGCGATGACGCGAGACAGCGCCCAGGCCGGCGCAAGCGCGTAGAGAACCCCGGCCTTCAGCGACCACGGCCCCCATTCCGTCGAATTATTCCTCGATTCAAGTGGCAGCGCCGTATCCTGATGCCAGACGACGAGCCAATTCGCCGTCGCGGATTTATCGAAGAGCGTCGCCCGAAATGGAACTGCGCCGTCGCCTAGCGCGAGCCTGGCGATCCGAAGCAACCGTTCATCTTTCGCCGCCGACTCGATCGCGGCGATGGCCATCAAGTGGCGAGCGCCCGCGCGACTGCGCCACTGCAGGCCCAACGGCGCAGCCTCGATTAGATCATCGCATTCGCGATCCGAGAAGACCTCGTCTTCTATCCAGAACCCTGATCGATCTATGAGACCCACGACGTGAACTTTTCTTTGACTATCCATCGCTGTCCATTCTTCACAAGCAGTATGTAGCGCCCGCTCCCGCATAATGGTCCGCAATAATCCTGTATGTAAACAAGCGCCTGCTTACCGCTGGAATCGAAGCCGACCCTGGACAGCGCAATGGAGCCAACCAAATTGGAGAGATCCGACTCCTCCTTCGGGATAAGGACATATTCCAACTTGAGGTTGAATGATTTTGTTAGCTGATAGGATTTCGCGTTCTTCGCCACAAAATCATCAATGGTTTCTTGAGAGATGATGGAAGAGAATTCTTGTTTCAATATCTTCCCTTCGTCTTTCCCCGTCATAGCGGCAAAGTAATTCTTGACCGTCCGATCATCAATAACGAGCGGATTGACTTCCGATTGTGAATCTGAGGAAACCTTATACATATTGCCGATCACCACCGAGTATATGGCGTACTCTTTGGCGGGTATGCGCGATTGATCGCCGGCTTGCTGTGACTGAACCTGGACGACGCCTGCCAGGAGCAATGCGGATATGAGCGCTGTCATGAAAAACTTCATTTTCTCACCTCCTATTGTGTATGAAGAGTGTGCGAATTAAAGTTGAATGCAATCGACCACTTGGATTCTGCGCATAAATCAGGAGACGCCTGGGTACGCATCGCTTCCAGCGTGCAGGCGTGGAACGTAGTACATTGGGAGGACCCGCAGCGCCTGGAGCCGATTCGTATTCCTGCGTATTTGATTCCAATCAATGCGCCTCCCGCCGAAGACTGCACGCTGGAAGCGATGCGTACCCAGGCTTGCGCTAATCAATGTATGGATCAGCTCCTAAGCCTCATCTGAATCAGTAGTCGTATATGTGCTCGATATGAAAGCCCGAGGCGTTCAGTCTATTAAGACTCAGGCTCAAGGACCCAACCGGCACAACCATAACTACCCGCTTGAGAGCCGGTTGTGTCAGGATCGGCTGAGTGAAAAGAACCTCCGGTTCATCGGCCGCTGGCTGCCAGGATTGCGGAACCAACGCGGCGACAAGGATCACTGACCGATTCCCGGCAACCTCTTGAAAGTTGCAGCCACGCCTGGCGAGAGCCTGGCTGTAAAACTTGAAAGCGTCATAGCGCGGCACGGTGATGAGCGCCGAGCCGTCCGGCAAATGTCGCAGTAACTTCAGCTCCGGAAGCTCGGTTTCTATTCCGGCCGGCAGGCGGTCAACCAGTACGGCTGTCACGTCAATTGTCGGATCATAGCTTGCTTGAGTCGCTTTTTTGATGACCCAGCTATAAATCCCTTTCGCGAGATACTCGGTCGTCAGCGCGTATTTGCGCTCCCACTTCCGCAACATGTCCGGCCCCCAAAGGCTGGTTTCCTTCCATAACCTGGGCGCCTTACCCAAAAAGTCATACTCGTAAAAAGGGCGCGCGCGAATGAAGTCCACGTAATCCTGCGCGACTTGCGCGCCGAACACGTCCTCCTGCGTCATCCCGTGAGTCCGGGTCAGCTCCGTCAAGCGACCAATCAGCGTTTCGTAGGCCGACCTCAGCGAGTATTCGACGGCGGTGCTCGCGCTGATCACCACGATCATGACGTGATAACCGGCGTTGAATGGGTATCCGTCTCGTGTCGCGTCGTAAACCGCGCCGTAACTCTCCCAGAGCTGTTTGACGTGACCGATGAATGGGAACTCGCTCGGCGGTTCGCTTTTGACGAACGCCGCGTATTCCGCCGGGCTGCTGACCAGGAACCATTCGGGGAAAGTCAGGAACGTCTGTTCCGTCCCGCGCCGATGCTCTTCCGGAGTGACCGGGGCGGCGCCGGCCGAGCCGGCCCCGATAACAAATGCGAGGTTTGTCAGCGCGCACACGGTCAACAGGCCGCCGCGGCGCGCCAGGTCTGCCATCTTCATTACGTACGCTCCATCTCTGTTTTTCTGAAAGCCATCAGCACGTTGTCTGATGGGTCATTCGCCTGCAGCAGGCGGCGCCCCGTGTCATGGAAGCCGACCGACTGCAGCCGCCGTGACCATTCGCCTACCGAAGCGAAACGCCTGATCTCCTGCCGATTCACTTCCCAGGATAATCCTAGACCGGCGTTGAACACGGTGTGCGCCAGCGATACGAACGCGTTCATCTCGGGCGTCTGAACGTCATGGTCTCGCACTATGAACAGGCCGCCGGGCCGCAATATTCTCCAAACGGAGGTCAGGAACGCGTCGAGTAACTCGGGCTCCATGTGATGTAAGCCCACGTAGCAGGTCGCCAGATCAATGCTGCCGTCGGGGACGCTCGTTTTACCGATAGGCGCGTAATCGTTGAGCGGGACCCAAACGCCGAGCTTCCTCAACCCGCCGCGCTCAATGACGTCAACCGGAGAGTTCGTCGGCGCCAGATCATTGATTAAGACGACCGGGCCGCGAAAGCGCAGATGTTTGCGTAAATCGCTTATGTACCTGCCGGTAGTCCCGATTTCGACGTAGCCTTCGATCTCCCGCTTATCGCCAAGCAGTTCGAGCGTCTGCCTGGTCATCTCACGCTTCTGCTTGCCCAGCGACGGGAGGGCGTAAAAGAGGTCGGCGAGGAAAGGCTTGATGGTCGGCAATTTCTGCTGAATCTGGCGGTAAATCGCCTCGTCATCTTGATGTGAGGCGCAGGCCTCTTTGATGAGCGTGTGAAATCGGTCTTCGGGGTAGAGCCGGAAGATGTTCTGCAGGAATCGGTAGAAGGCGTCGTGCGCCTTCACGTCCGAGAAGACGGCGTGAAACTCGGATTTCGGCGCCGGCGCGGTCGCGGGAGGCCCGAGCGTCGGCGCGTAATATTTATCCCACAACACGTTTCGGAATCGGAACTCGGGGTCGAGCTTACGCTTCAACTCAAACAACTCCTTGGCCCGTGGATACGCCCTGTGGAACTGTTCCGGCGTCGCGTGCGCCTGGTAAGGCAGATAGTAGGACCCGCCGACACTCAATACCGCATCGATCAACTCCCGCGTCCAGACGGCCACCCGGTTCTTCGCGTTCTCCCGCGTCCGCTGCTTGTAGTAGAGGACGAAGGCAAAGCTCTCTTGCCTGGCCCACGCGAGCATTGAACCAGGGTCCGGGTGAGCGTGTCGCACGGAGACGTTGAGGGCGTTGACGCGGTGGCGGCGAAGGATCTCCCTCATCTTCGGAACAAATTCCTCGAAGCGGTCCACCGGCGTGAAGTACTCCTGCAACACGTAGGTGCGGCGCTTCCTCGACGGCGGCTCAAGCGCCGCCACGTCATAACCGGCCTCGAAGTTGCGCCAGTGAACCTTAGAGCGCAGGTACAAGACCGGATCGATCAGGTATTCCCGCCGCCACTTCCCGAATGGCGTTTCCGTGATCGCCCAAAGGAAGTAGTTCTCGAGCGGATAGGATCGCTTATGCGGTTGAAGCCGGTGTGGCTCAGTGACCGGTTTACTGGTCTCGACCCAGGTTTCACAACGAACCCTGGTATAGCTCGGCGGGTAAAGATCGGCGTTATGAAATACGACTTCGCGCGAATCTCGCACCGTCTTGCGAAAATGCGCGAGGTAGTCTTTGACCTGCAACTTGTTGGAAATCCGTTCGACCCGCGTGTTCTCAACCATGTCCAGTTCGGCTTCGACGATCACGCCGAGCCCTCCGTAGCCGCCGACGGCGCCGTAAAACAGCTCGGCGTTGCAGGCGGGACTCGCCTCCACCAGATCGCCGTTGGCCAGGACAACGGCTATCGAACGGACCGACATAATGAGCGGCCCGAGACCGACGTAGCGGCCATGCGCGTTCACGCTAAGCGCCCCGCCGACGGTAAAGTTGGCGTAGGTCTGCATGATTTTGATAGACAGATTGTGCGGGTCGATAAATCGCTGAATGTCGCACCAGCGAATTCCGGATTGCACGCGAATCGTGCGGCGCAGTGGCGAGAACTCGACAACCTGGTTGAATTTGCGCATGTCCAGGTGCAGGCTCCCGGGACTGGCCGTCTGGCCGCCCATGCTGAACCTGCCGCCTCCGATAGAGATCGGTCCGGTGGTCCGCCGAATAGCGTCCTGTATTTCCTCGATGCTGGTCGGGGTAGCGATGGCCCAAACCGGAATTGGATTTAGACCCGTGATGTCATTGACGATGTGCTTCTGCTCTGACATATCTTGCTAGTTGACTGTCATGTAATCAGTGTGGTCATCGAGCGGGTCGGCGCCATATCGATTCTCCCCAGGCGTGCCCCTTAACAGTCCTATATCAATCAGAAGCCAAAGAGGGCCAATTAGCGGGATCAGGGCAAGCGCGAGCCAGAGTGGAGATTTGCCTCGGTCTCGCAGCCGCTTGGCGACTACAGCGGCGAAGGCCCAGAAAAAAGGCGGGTAAAGCGCAAGCGAACTCGCTCGTCCGAAGATCTTTTCAATCAATATCAGCAGAACGACAAACGTGAGGCCCAGCGACAAAATCGTCAACCAGAATGTGGAACGCGAAATGCGACCACGAAATGACAGAAGTAGTCGGCTCATATCGCCCTCGCCGATGAATCGAGTTGTTATCGCTGAAAGAGATTGCATCGCTGAAAGAGATTGCGGTGGAACGGGCCGAAGTAAGTATACTCGCCCGGTTATGCGACGGCCAGCCGCAGCCCCGGCCCCAGGTCGAGAGTGTCAGCGTATTCAAAAGATCAGTGTCGCTTGTCAGCCTAAGTACTCTGTAAATTAAGTTTTTTGGTATTATTCAAGCCCGCGGAGCGGGCGGCAGAGTAAAGCCTGGGGTGGAGCCGAAGGCCGCAACCCCAGGTCAGGTTCGGAGCGCCATCAAGCCCGTGAAACGGGCGGCAGCCATCCGCAGGCTCAAAGCAAAGGATTTAAAACACAAAATATCAAACAACTTAGTTTACGGAGTACTACGCTCACACCATGACAGGTGATGAGTACAGCCAGAAACGCGGACACTTTTCTTCCCTGCCATCGGCCTGGTTGCTGGATCGGCCATGCGCTCATCATATTGCCCTCGCTGAAGAATCAGATTTTTACCACCGCATCCTCAACGCCCGGCGTCCTTGTCCCCCATCCGACGCGTATCGTTGACCAGGTATCCTTTTCCCGTCCAGGTGGCCTCGATCGTGCAGTGGCCGCCAACCTTCAGGCCGGCCCTTGAGGGACTGTGGACGGTGAAAGTGAATTCGGGGTGTGAGAACTTGCCCACTTTGACCTTTTCGACCCGAATCGTGACAGCCCAATTTCGCCGCGACGGCCGCTTAGCGACCGGAGAAATCGCAGTGACGGTTCCCATGAGCACAAGTTTCTCCGAGGGAGGCTCCGCCGATGCGCCAGTCATAGGTTGCGTGGGCGCAGTATTCCTTTGCGCAGACGAAGCGCAAGCCGCTAAAGTTGTAAGCGCTGCTAAGGAAGCCGCTAGCAGTAGGCGTCTGCAAAAATGTGGCCCGCTTATATTACTCTGACCAGTCGTTTGAGGACGTCTCACTTTAGTAAACATGAGTACCGAAGCTTCACGAAAAAACTTGCTGGGGAACGATGGAGAAAAAGTCGAGGGAGTATTATCCTTACTCCCCCGACTCGGGTTGTGACGATTTACGTCGCCGATGGCGTTTAATCCGACGCTTCAGATCTAATAACCGCCGGTCTATCGCTAGCCTACGCCCGCATAAGAAAAGTTGGAGCGGGCGGCGGGATTCAAACCCGCGTTTGCGGTTCTTTTGTCATCGGAGTTTGATTGTAATGGCGGAGGTAGGATTCGAACCTACAAGCCTGTACTTTTCAGTCTAAGCTTCAATCTCAGCTTGCCGAAGCTCTATTGTAGCAGATAATCGAATATCGGCTTGCCGACGCTGACCATCTCGGCGTCGGCGGCGTTAGCCTTCTCACGTGCGAATTTTACGACCTGTGACAGCTTCTCAATTCTGCTCATCAACTCTTTTTTGCGGGGCGCCGGCAGCGCGCCGCTATGTTTGACGGTATCCCAATAGCCGACCACAACGTCCTCGGTGATCAGTTGCGTTTGCGCCGGGTGCTCCTTCGTGGCGTCATACAGCACGATGGGTTTCTGGAGCTTCTTCGTGCGATGCGTGGCTATTGGAGCGGTTTTGAAAAGGCCAGCGCCGTCATGTTTAGCCCAATCTTCAGCCTCGTCCAGAGTCGGCAATTTATCTACGAACGCGTGAAGGTCGCTGATTTGTTTTTCGAGGAATAGCAGGAACGGCACCGGCGCGCCTGCGATCAACACCTGCCCATCAATCTCGACATCGGCGACGGCTCGGCAATTGGCCCAATCCTTCGTCGCCGTCACGTCGAATAATTCAGTTAAGAGCTTGGCCGCGCTGGCGAGTTGCTCATCCGCGAGAATCTGGACGCGCTTCTGCTCAGGCGGATAGTCCTCTCCTTCCTCGTCTTTTTTGCGGTACTGCTTGGAGAATCCGGAGAACAGATCCGGCTTCTGCGACAGCTTGTGCATCTCGGTGATCTCGCCGTAGATCCGACTTTTTACGCTCTTCTCAATCGCCACAATCTGATTTAGTTTCGGCATGGGGACTCCTCTTGGACTGTATTGGGGCGCGCGCATTATAAGCGCATCCCGTATTAAGGCAAACCATTGAACAAACTCGCCACTTGGAAGTGTTGGCGACAGGCTTTAGTGACGCGGCTCTGCTTTAACTGCTTGATCTTTTCCTCCGGTAATTTCCACTATCGCTGATTGCGGCTACTTCAACGTTTCTGAGAATAGCTCCGTCAGTTTCTTGAAAGCGCGTTCGGCCTGGGGTTCGTTGTATACCGGACTGTCCAGCGCGGTCCAACCGTGATAAGCGCCTTCATAGACTTCGCTCTCGTATCTATTGCCACTGGCGCCCCAGGCTTCGAGCGCGCTGTCGAGCTTTTCAATCGCCTCTTCCGGCATGCTCTTGTCCTCGACGGCATGCGCGAAATAGAGTCGCGCCTTGACGCGCGGCAGGACGAGGTGCGGGCTTGTGGCGTCATCGGTGAAAAGCCTGACGCCATGGAATGAGGCGGCGGCGGCGATTCTGTCCGGACGCGCGGCTGCGGTTCGCATCGCCATCGAGCCGGTGAAGCAGTGGCCGACGACGCCCATCATACCTTCGCTGACCGAATCCTGGGCTGACAGGAATTCGACGTAATCCGAGGCGTCGCGCTCCATGGCTTCCGGAGTAACCGGGGCAGACAGCTCGGCGATCCGCTTCATCGTCCGCTCTTCTCCAAGTCTTCTCGGGAAATCCCACAGCGGGGGCCGCCCCGACCGGTAGAACACGTTGGGCATCAGCACGCAGTAGCCTTCCGCGGCGAGCCGCCGCGCCATATCGCGCGTCGCCGGACGGATGCCGCCGATGTCGGTCAAAAAGATGACGCCGGGCGAGCGTCGCTCGCCATCGGGCTGATATAGAACGCCGTCGGATGTTCCGTCAGTTGCGCGTATCTCGATCTCTTTCTCAATCATTGTCCCCCCTGGTTAATGTTGCGCTCGGAAAATTTAGGAGCCTGTGCGGACGAATCAGTACCTCGATCGGTAACGAGCGGGCTGGCGCCAATAGCCGATTGATGGAAGCCCGCTCGCTACCGCTCGCGGTACTGATTCAGGCTACAGCGATCTTGTAACCATGTAAATCACAAACCGCGCGCCCTCTTTCAGGTGGTAGTAAATTGAACGACCATCAGGCGAAAGCGTAGGCGCTTCGACGAAGCCCTTTATCGCGGCGACTCGCACAGGCGGATCAAATGGATGCGTGACGCTCTTTCTGGTTGAGCGGTAAATCGCCGGCCCGTTCTTTCCGGCTCGCGTGAAGAAGAGTTCGAGTTCATCCGGCGAGATGCAGGCGGCATATTCCAGCGCGTCAGTATTGACGTTCTTGAGAAGCTCGGCGCTTCCCGGCAAACGCCGGAAGCCTTCGCCATCACGGACCGCGATGGCGATGTCCGCCTTGTCAGGCGTAGACTTTCCGCTAAAAACTCCGTCAACGAAATAAAGTGTTTGCCCGTCCGCGCTAACCTCCACATCGAAATTCACACGCCCCGGCGCCTTTTCCGAAATGCCTTCCACAATCTTAACGCCGGTCACAGCGCCGCCGGAGGATCGTCCTCGGTAAATTGTTGACAAGGTCTCCTTGTAACTTCTGGTTGAGACAAAATAGAAGACGCCGTTCTTATCCATAGTCGGCACGCCCTCAAGGGCCTGAGTGTTGACTCCGGCGACCTCGCCTTTGTACTCGAAGGTCAGATCATTTATTCGCTCAGCGTAATGCAGATTTGTGTTGGCTGATGGATCATTCGAGTTGTTGAAAAACAGGTAACGGCCATCGCGCGTAATGAACGGCTCCATCGCGTGGTCGCCGTAGCCTCGAATTGTGACCCGCTCCGGGACGCCGAAAGCTGTGTACTCGCGTTCTTTTTGCGACGCGACGGTTCCCGCTGATTGACACGCCGCCAGGACGAGCGAAAGCGCTATTATGATGTTATACAAGCGAGCCGCCTTTAGGATTCGAGTTCTGCCCAGACTATTTCAGGATTGGCCAGATCGCGTCGGCCAGTCTGAGGGAAGGATTTCCGGCGTCCACTGCGAATCCATCTTCAACTGACCAGATGGCCGACAGAACCGCTTGGGCAAATCCCCAGGCCAACGCCCGGTCGGAGTTCAGCTTCAATTTAGCTTCAAAACATCTGAGCCTTTTCTCGACCGTCTGCGGAGAGGTGAACAGCTCGGGTTTTTCATTCGGATTCCGAAGACTGGCTCCGATCTCGTATTCAACTTCACCGATCACGCCCTTCGGGTCTATTGCTAACCAACCACGATCAGAATCAAACAGAACGTTGTAGTGTTGAAGATCACCGTGAAGGAGTCTGACGCCTCGTTGCGACGCGCAGAGATCAAAATACAATTGCCGGGCTTGCTCGACAAGACGGGTCGGGATTTGATGGTCTCCGCTTGCCAGATAGCGCTGAAACCCCTTTCCCCAATCCCGCGCGCTGACGAAGGCTTTCGACGCTTCGCGCGATGACTCGTCCAATGATTCACGCGGACGGGACATTCGGTCAATCACATCAGCCAGGATTTCCGTCGCCTCTTCGTCTCGACCATCGAGGGCAATGCTTGCGAGCTGGGCGCCGGGATTTAACCTTTCGAGCAGCGCGGCGCCTTCGATGTATTCATAAACCCGCGCCATTCCACTCCCGCCGAATGCGGCCGACACCTCGCCGCATCGCCATTCGTCTCCAGGTTGCCGTATCACTTTAAGTACGACAGGCTGATCTCCGCGTTTGCCGAACGCTATGAAAGAGGTTTGAGTCTCCAGTGTGTCCTGGACAACGACGCCCCAGTCGCGAACCCGCTCCTCGACTCGTTCTGACATCGCTTTCAAAGGCGCCACGCTCTCACCTTCGGCTTCTCGCTTTTACCGTCGCCATAAGTGACGTTGTCAACAGCGACCTCTATATAGAGTTGACCTCGGGCGCCAATTCTGTTCAGGAACATTTTGTCGATCTCCACCGAGGCGGATTCGAGTTTGACTCTTTCGCCTTTCGCGATGATTTTCGGGAGCAGCCACTCTTCCGAAATAAAACCTCTCCGCAATATCATTCTGGAGTTTCCATCTTCCATTGTTAAAAACCAGATGAACTGTACTGTCTTGATCGGCTTCGAAGAGCGATTGATTATCTCTATCCCGGATACTTTCAGCCCGTATCTGGCCCTTTCCATCTTGAGGTCGAGTATGTCGACGGGAGCCTTATCGTATTCTTTTCCTTCGTACGGCCGCGCTCTCAACTCCACGCCCATAAATCGAACGAGGGACTGTTTATTATCTTTGTCCTGCTCGCGGATCGCTCCGACTGCGATCATCTGCAGGGCCGCCAATATTGGAGCCAGCAATCGTATTGATCGTTCCATCTCCACATCCTTTATCTTTCAACATAATAGTAATTGAGATGTATCCCAGATATGCTGATCGCGCCCTCGCGCATGGCTATGCCCGACCCGTTCAGCTCGGCCATTGCGGCGGGGGTCAACAATATCTCTCCCCTCTCCGCAATATCTTCGCCGAGCTTGCATGCCAGGTTCATCTCGTCGCCGAATATGTCCTCATTGCCGATATTGAGGATTTTTCCATACCCTATGCCGAACGCGACGTAGAGCTGCCGGTCTGCGGGCAGAACCACATTCACGGCGTTGAGGCGAGTGATTATTTCCTGGCTGGCCTTCACCGCGTCCGCGACCGTGTCGAACAGGCAGAACAGGTTGTCGGCGTCAGTCTTGATCACCGTTCCCCCGCAATGTTCGACACATGGCCTGCAAATCAACTGCATTTGATGGATCATCAACAGGAAGGAGATTATCCCGTGCTGCTGCGTGGTTCTGGAAAAGCCGCTCATATCAAGCGTCAGCACGGCCTTACATTGGCCGAAAGTGTCTTCTATGTTCTGCGCTATATCCGCGCGCCGCTCGGGGAAGCTGATCATGTCGTTGAGCAGTTGTCCCAGAGCCTGTCG
>WNGB01012574.1_pt1 | contig 20918 bp, 15 predicted proteins | sample 5400681 | NCBI WGS metagenome assembly WNGB01 (sample SAMN13153367, study PRJNA577476) | soil metagenome | isolation source: 115 cm soil or saprolite under grassland replicate 2 | place: USA:California | collected 2016-06-15
GGCGAAGCGGCCCTCGAGCCCGCTCACGATCGGGTTCCCTCCCTTTCCGCGCCACGTCGGAGCTGCCCGGTCCGGTCTACCTCCGGATCGGCAAGGGAGGGAACCCGATCGTGAGCGGGCTCGAGGGCCGCTTCGCCTTCGGCAGACCGGAGATCGTGCGCACCGGCCGGGACGCCCTGTTCCTCGCCTGCGGGAGCATCGTCCACGAGGCCCTGGGAGCGGCCGCGCTCCTGGAAAGGGACGGCCTCTCCGCAGCGGTGGCCGTGCTGGCACATGTCCCGTTCAAGGCCTCCGCAGAGATCCTCGACCTTCTTGCGGAGTTCTCGTGGATCGTCACCGTCGAGGAAGCGTATGTGACCGGCGGCCTCGCATCCCTCGTCGCAGAGGCGGCGGCCCAGAACGGGCTCCGATGCCGCATGCGCCCGTGCGGTGTCGAAAGGACGTTCTCGCCGGCCTCCGGCAGCGAAGCGTACCTCCGGGCGCGGGAGCGCCTCGACGCGCGGTCGCTGGCGGAGGCGGCGCGGTCGCTCGTGACGCTCGAGCCTCGGTGACGCCGGCCTCCCCCGAGCTCTCCGTCATCCTTCCCTGCCGAAACCAGGCGGATCACATCGGCCCCGTCCTGGGCCGATATCTGGCCGCGCTCGATCCAACGCGCGTGGCCTACGAATTGGTGGTCGTACCGAACGCGTGCACGGACGAAACGGCGGGGAATGTGCGCGAGAGAGCCGAACGCGAGCCGCGGATCCGGGTGGTCGAGAATCCCGAGGGAGGTTGGGGCCTGAGCGTCCTCACCGGGATGCGTGCCGCGCGCGGCCGCACGCTGTGCTTCACCAACTCGGCCCGCACCGACCCGGCGCACATCCCGCCCCTCCTCGAGCTCTTCCAGAGGAACTCTCCCTGCATTGCCAAGGTGCGGCGGCACCGCCGGGGAGTTCTCTCGCGCGAGGCAGGATCGTCGCTGTACAACCTCGAAGCGCGCGCTCTCTTCGGTATCGCGGTCCGGGACGTCAACGGCACTCCCAAGGTCCTCTTGCGTGGGGACTTCGAGCGGCTCGCGCTCGAGTCCCCCGGTGATCTGCTCGATCTCGAGATCATGGCGAAGGCCCATCGGCTTGGAATCCAGGTGGTCGAGATGCCGGTGGAGGGTTTCACCCGTCACGGCGGCCGGTCCTCGACGAACCTGCGCAGCGCATGGCGGATGTACGCGGGAGCAGTCGGCCTGCGGCGGACGCTGCGAAGATTCGGCCAGGAGAGATGACGCGGCGCCGCCGGGCCGGATCACCGCGATCCGGTGCCCTGGACGCCCTCTGGGCGCACCATCACGGCGAGCTGCGGGATCCGCAGCAGATCGTGGCGCAATGGCAGCCGGCCTCGGAAGTGGATCCGGCGCTGCTGCGGTACGAGGCTCGAGGGAAGTTCTGGGAGGCGCTCGGAAGCCTCGGCCGGGCCGTCCTCGTCACCCGCGAGTACGAGCACCTGGTGATCGCGCTCGCCCTCGTGGACGGACGGCCGCGTGTCTCGTTCCTCCGGCTGCCGCATCCCAACGGCGTCGCCGTCCATCCCGACGGCGCGCGCGTCTGCATCGCCAGCACGCGGAATCCGAACGTCGTGTTCGACTTCTCCCCTTCATCGCGGCGTCTCGAGCGCGACGGCCCATCCGTCCCCGCCGGCCCCGCGGGGCCGCTCGTGCCGGTCCAGGCCCGGTACCTCCCGGGGGCGTTGTACGTCCACGACCTCGCGTTCATCGGACGCCAGCTTCACGCCAACGCCGTCGCCCTCAACGCCGTCGTGGCCATCGAGGAATACGGGGGCTTCCGGCCGGTATGGTGGCCGCACTCGATCGACGGGCCACGGGGGCCGCGCTTCGGCCGCAACTATCTTCAGCTGAACTCGATCGCCGCCGGGCGGACGATCCGGGAGAGCTACTTCTCCGCGTCGGCGGGCGCTCCGTCGGCGCGACGTCCAGGTCACCTGAACTTTCCCGTCGACCGCCGGGGCGTGATCTTCTCGGGGCGGACGCGCGACGTGGTGGCGACGGGTCTCACGCGGCCGCATTCCGCGCGGCTCCATCGGAGCCGGCTGTGGGTGGACAACAGCGGCTACGGCGAGGTCGGCGTCATCGAAGACGGCCGGTTCGAGGCCGTGGCGCGCCTCCCCGGATGGACGCGGGGCCTCCTCGTGGATCGCGGAATGGTATTCGTCGGCACGAGCAGGGTCATTCCACGTTTTCGGCATTACGCGCCCGGGGTGGACCCGGCCACGAGCGTTACCGGGGTGCATGCCCTCGATGCGGCGACCGGCCGTCTCCTAGGCAGCCTCGTCTGGCCGATGGGAAACCAGATCTTCGCCGTCGAGGCGCTGCGCGGGATGGACACGTGTGGCTTCCCCCATGCCCTCGGTGAAGGCGGACGTCGCCGCTGGCGTCACGACGTCTTCTTCGCGGGTGTACCCTAGCGGTCTCGGTTGCGAGCTTTCGGCCGCTCGCTTTCATTATCTGCATGGCCCTGTCTCTGCGCTGGGTGCGCGCGCGCTGAAAGACCGGGCACATGGCCCGAAACGAACGGACCATGGTCTCTGCCGGCGAACGGCGCGATAATCGGCGCCTACCGCCTCTACTCGCCGCTCACCCTCGAGCACCTCTACTCCACGGACCCCAACGAGGACCGCGTGCTGGGCCTCTTCGGCTGGACGCGGGAGGGCGTGGGCTTTCGCGCGTTCCCGAACGCGACGCCTTACGAGGGCCTGGTGCCGATACTCCTGCACCGGCTCTACGACCCGCGCACGCGCCGGCATCTCTGGACGACGGACGACAACGAGGCCGCCGCCCTTCCGGGCTTCGGCTGGACCTACGAGGGCGTCATCGGCCGCCTGCTGCCCGGGCCCGCGAGCGGCGCGGTGGCCCTCGACCGGATGAACCTCGTCGACCCGCCGATCCACCTCTGGACGTCGGACGCCAACGAGTACGCCGTGCTGCAGACGCGCGGCTGGATCGGCGAAGGCATCCTCGGCTACGTGATCCCGTAGCCCGCGGGCGGGCGCTCTGGTTGATGGTGATGAGCTTGTCGGAGGAGGTCACCGCCTCCTCTCCGTTACGGGGATGTAGAGGCCGACGCGATAGGTCCCGCGGTTGAGCGAGCCCTTGGCAACGGTGGTGCGTAACCGGGAATCGTCGAGGTTCGTAAGACATTGCGACCGGGGCGCCGTTTCCGTATTGTTCAGCACGCGAGGTCCGATCATGAAGCGCTACAGTGTCTCGAACGTGCTCTCGACTCGCGACGGCCGAAGGATCCGGACCTTGTTCCTGACCGCGGGAGCGCTCGCGGTCTTCGCCTTTGTCGCTCAGGCGCAGACGCTTCCCCGCGAGGGCGGCGCCCTGCCCGGCCCGTTGCCGTTGTTCCCCGCCGGCAACTGGTGGAACCTCGACATCTCGGCCGCACCCGTGGACCCGAGCTCCTCCACCTTCGTCAATTTCGTGGGTGGCGCCACCCGCGGCCTCCACGCCGACATGGGAGGCAGCGCGGACGGCGATCCGATCGCGACCTACGGCATACCCTACGTGGTGGTGTCGGGGACCCAGCCCAAGGTGGCCGTGCAGTTCGAGGTGCCGGAGGAGAGCGACGGCGTCGATCATGCCACCGAGACGAGCGTGCCCTTCTATCCCATCCCGTCCGAGGCGCAGACAAGCCTGCACTGGGTCGAAGGGGGCTGGCCGGCCGACCAGGACTTCCGCGACAGCAGCGATCGCCACCTGATCATCGTGGACTACGACAACAAGCACCTCTACGAGCTCTTCAACGTCTATTACGACGGCAGCACCTGGCGCGCCTACTCGGGCGCCTTCTTCGACATGAACGCGAGCAATCGGCGCCCGGAGGGGTGGACGTCCGCGGACGCGGCCGGGCTCGCCATCCTGCCCGGCCTCATCCGCTACGACGAGGTGTTCAGCGGCGAGCCCATCCGGCATGCCTTCCGCGTCACCGTGACCGCCACGAACAACTATGTCTTCCCGGCATCGCACCGGGCCTGCTCGGCCTGTCCGAGCACCGCGCCACCGCTGGGCGCCCGCTTCCGTCTCAAGGCCGGCGTCGACCTGTCCGGCTTCGCCCCGCACATCCAGCGCATCCTCCAGGCCATGAAGACCTACGGCCTGATCGTGGCCGACAACGGGTCGAACATGTTCATCACCGGGACCTATGACACCCGCTGGGAGAGCGAGATCGACGCGATCAACTCCGCTTTCGCCCAGGTGCACGCCAGCGATTTCGAAGTCGTGCAGCTGGGGTTCCAGCCCGCCGCCACCCTCACGATCTCGGACGGATCGGTGGTGGAGGGCAACGCCGGCGACACTGTGGCCTCGTTCAGGGTGACGCTTTCCCCGCCCAGCACCCAGACGGTGACGGTCGCCTACTCGACCAGCGATGGGACGGCCACCGCGGGCAGCGACTACGTCGCGAGGACGGGGACGCTGACCTTCGCTCCCGGGCAGACCGTGGAGACCGCGATGGTCGCCGTCAACAGCGACACGACCGTGGAACCGGACGAGACGTTCGTGGTCAACCTGAGCGGGGCGTCGGGAGCGACGATCGCGGACGCCCAGGGGACGGCGACGATCGTTAACGATGATCCCCCAGGATCCGCGGTCGCGGTGGCCCAGTACCGGCTCTTCAACAGCGCCACCCACGAGCATCTCTACACGACGGACACGAACGAGTACAACGTGCTGGGAGCGAACGGGTGGCTGCAGGAGGGCCAGGCCTACCAGATGTTCACGTCGACGGGGTCGTACAACGGCTCGCTGGTGGTGCCGCTGTTCCGGCTGTACCACCCGGGGAGCCAGCAGCACCTGTGGTCGACGGACGCCAACGAGGCGACGGTGCTGGGGGAAACGCCGGACTACATCTACGAAGGGATCAACGGCTACATCCTGCCCGCGCAAGTGTCCGGCACGACGCCGCTCTACCGGATGTACCTGGCCAGCCTGCGCATCCATCTGTGGACGACGGATCAGAACGAGGACGACGTCCTGGGTGCGGGCGGCTGGGTCAAGGAAGGCGCGATCGGGTACGTGATCCCGTAGACAGCCAGGAGAAACCTCCCCGGTCGTCCCGTAGAACCAACCGGGTTGCGCTCAGGCGGACGGGACCGCGGCCGACGTCTTGCTCGAACGCCGGTTCCGGAGCGCTCTCTCGACGAGAAGGGCGAGTCCGATGATGGCGACCGCGATCGCCTGCGCCTCGTAGTGCAGCCTCATGCGCGAGGCGTCCGGGGGCCAGAACGGGTAGAAGAAGAGGCTGGTGACGACGGCGTCGGTCACCGTCCAGGCGCCGAGGACGGCGACGATCTCGATCGTCCAGTTCGCCTCCGCCCCCGGCGCACGTCTGCGGCTCCTCCTCGCGTGGACGAGGGCGGCGAGCAGGCCGGCGAACGTCGCCACGCTCGTGGCCACGTTCGCAATGGGCGAATAGAGCCCACGGTTCAGTCGACGCGCCAGCCGGATCCCGGATGAGGCCTGATCGACGTTGGCGTCTTCCGGGTAGGGCGGGAGGAATAGGGAGACCTGCTCCGTCCAGAAGCTGCGCGCCGCCGTACCCAGGACGTCGAGGGGATGGTGGAGGAGCAGGTGGGTGTAGGCCTTGCGAACCGCGCGGTTGAACTCGGGAGACCAGATCCCGCCGAGGGACGTCGGCAAAGCGAGATCGCTGGCGGAGAGCGTCTCGAGATCGTTGGTCGGCGGCTCACCGGCATATGCGGCAAAGGAGCGCCGGAACGCGGCCAGATCGGCGTCGTCCGCCGGCAGCCTCGCGAGCAGCCCCTTGTGATGCATCAGGACGAAGTAAACGCTGAACCCGCTCTGCGAGTACATCTGCGCGCCGGAATACTGTTTGTACCCGGCCCACGAGAGCATGACGACGCCGGCGGCGAGCATGGGGGCCGCACGGCGGAGCCAGTCACGCCCGCCTCGCGCGAGCACGGCCGCGACGGTGAGGAAGGACGCGAGCACGAAGAGGTTCTGGCTGCGAAGGAACACGAGGAGCGCGAGCGCGAGCGCCGCCACCGCCGCCGCCGGCCAACGCGTACGCATCGCATGGACCACGAGTGCCGCACATGCGACCAGCGAGAGGAACAGGGTGAGGATCTCGGTGAGCGCCCAGTACTGGTAAGTCCCCAAGCGCACGTCGGCGAGAACGGCGACCATCGCGGCCGCTCCGGCCCACGCCCGATCCGTGGCACGGACGACCAGCCAGCCCGCCAGAAGGGCGGCCAGGACGAACAGGCTCTCCTGGAACTGAGCGAACCGGACCAGCCACTCTCGCCCGAACGCGGCGTGGAAGCCCTTGAGCGTGGCGGGAACGAGCGGTTGATAGTACGTGAGGATCTGAGACCAAGGGCGTGTCGATACGCGCCGGTAAGCCAGCTCGTCTCCGTAGTTCGGCGTCGTCTGGACCTCGAATCCCCGGTAGAAGAGCAGGTGAAGGACGATCGCGGCCACGATCGGCGCGCCGAGCTTCCATGCCCGCACGTCAGTCGACGACCACGGACTTGTCCGAGATCTGCAGGCCCTCGTCTCCGTCCTTCGTCCTCACGTACACGCCGACGTCGTACGTGCCGGCGCGAAGGGCGGCGACCGGGATCTCGGCGGTGAACCCGCAAGACTCGACGTGCGGGTTGCCGAAGAAACCGGCGACATCGGGACGTGCCACCGGCGTTGCGGGAAACATCCTGCGCCACCCGTTGCGGGCACGAAAGACGACATGGAACGTGCTGCCACGGGCGTCGCGAGTGGGAAGGTCGGTAAAGGCCCACCCTTCCACGCGCACCGTCGACCCCGCCAAGCGTGCGGCGTCGACGATGGAAAGCAGCTCCTTCGGATCCATGAGTGAAGGGACGGGGCGTCCGTCGTCCGTTCCGGCGCGCGGGGCGCCGGCGCCAGAGGCTCCAGGCGAGTCGTGCGACTCTGTGCCCCCGCCGCAGGCGGCGAGCCAGCATGTGAGGGCGATCACGGGAATGACGTGTCTCATATCGTGAGGATGAATACGAAGCTGCAATGAACCAGGGGAGTTGCAGGTAAGGCCAGGAATGGTAGGCCCCGTGTGGGCCAAGGTCAAAGGACGGTCATGCCGCCGCGGCCGCGATCTTCGGCCCGCATCCTTGACACGGCGGACCGAGGTTCCTATTCTGTCCTCCCTCCAACGAGAAAGGGCCGCAATTCGCCTCCGGCCGAAGCGGCGGGAGACTGGGAGTGAGAATGCAACGCTTGGGCACGGGCAGGTCGATGAGCGTGCTGTTCGCGATGGCGGCCGCGGGTGGCCTCTCCCTGGTCTCCACGCCGGCCTGGGCAACCTGCAGCACGGGCGGTACGACCGTCACCGTAACGGTCGCTACGAACGGTGCGCAGCTACCGGAGATCATCGCGAGCTCCACCGCCCCCTGCACGATCACGGTGGGCCCCGGCACGTACAACGGCGTTCCGACGACGCAGGTTCCGAGCAATTCGATCTTCTATGTCCGGAACGGGATCACCGTTGTTTCGTCCGGTGGCGCCTCCGTGACCATCCTCCAGGTTCCATCCGGGCAGAGCTACGGCCTCATCATCGGCAACGTCAATGGCAGCAATCCCAATGGAGCGGTCGTCCAGGGGTTCACGATCACGGGTGGCAACGCGGGCATCCTCGTGGAGAACCTCGCGAACGGGTCTGGGACGGTCAGCAACGTCACACTCCGCTCGCTCATCGTCAACAGTGCCGCCACCGCCGGCCACGGGATCGAGCTCGTCGGGGTCACGGATTCCGTCGTCGACTTCTGCACCATCAATCACGCGAGGACCAATGGGATCTACATCGGACCGCGCAACGTCGCCGGCACCATCAACAGCGACCGCAACATCGTCATGAACAACACGATCGCGGGTGTCGACATCCAGTACGACATCGCGATCCAGGGCGGAAGCGACAACCGGGTCGTGAACAACACGCTGAACACGATCTCCGGCCAGGGTGGCCTCAGCCTGAACGCGAACGGCAATCCTCCGACCATCGGCTGCCAGCGCAATAGGATCGAGCGGAACACCTTCAGCAACTACGTCGTGGACGGGATCGTGCTCACGGGCGGGTGCAACTACAACTACGTCGGCCAGAACATCCTGGCCACCAACGCCTATGCCGCGCCCGGGCCCGCCACGCGGCCGAACGGCGTGGGCCTCTGGCTCAACAACGGGTCCAACGGCAACCACGTCTTCGCGAACGACATCTCCGGCTCGCCCGAGAGCGGAATGGCCGTCTACATGGCCAGCAACAACTACGTCGAGGCGAACCGGGTCCACGGCAACGAAGACGGCGGCATCATCGTCAAGAACGACAGCTGTTGCCTGTCGCCCTTTCCTGCCGCCGGTCTCACGTCGCCCAACTACAACGTCGTGCACAACAACTACAGCTTCTTCAACGGCAACCCGGGGACGCAAATCCTCGCGATCGGATCCTCCAACAACGACATCGCCTACAACTTCATGACCGGCCGCAGCGGTTTCCTCGGGACTGCGCGGGCGAGCACCAATACGACGGGGCTGAGCTTCCAGGGCGGATCGTCGTCCAATACCGTCTACGAGAACACGATCGACGAGGTGGAGTCTTCGCACAACCATTTCTCGGACACGGGAGCCACGCGCATCTTCCACAACCGCCACCTGCGCGCTAATTACGTGGGGAGCCCGACGGGCAGCGAGGGCATCCGCTACTCGATAACGCCGGCCGCCATCACTTGGGACGCCGACGTCACCGTGGGCGGCAACTTCTGGAGCGACCACGCCGCCTCCGGCAATCCGAGCGCGGTCACCCCCTTCAAGGGCTTCGTGTACGACGCCGTCCATGGCCTGGACGGCAACGGTCCCTACGTCGACCGCTATCCTTTCCAGGACGAGCACCTCGGTCGTGGCTACTCGATCTTGAGCGTCGGCGAGCCGTTCGCGGGGCAGATCATCGCCTCCCAGAGCCTCAAGACGATCCGCTGGGTCTCCACGGGGTGCGTGTTCGTGGATCTCGCCCTCCAGCCGGGCGGAATACCCATCGCCTCCAACTACCCGGACATCGGCTACTACTCGTGGACCGTCCCCGTCCTCGCCCCGGCGACGAGCTACACAATCGACGTCACGTGCAAGGACTCGAACGGGGTGACGCGGGCGGGCCCGACGACGAGCGGCGCGTTTGTCGCCGGGACGAGCAACCTCATCCTGACCGCTCCGGGGCGCAACGATCGCCTCCTCAACGGCTCGCTGGGCACGACGCGCATCGCCTGGCGGAGCACCTCCGCCGTGAGCTCCGTGAACATCTACGTGAAGCTCGGCGGGACGCAGCAGCTCGTGGCGAGCGGCGCCACGGGGTCGTTCAAGGACATCACGATCCCGTCGTTCGCCAACTCCTCGAACCAGACCATAATCCGGATCGAATCCGCCACGAATCCCTCCCAGGACCGCGACGCGGTCGACGGGTTCGTGATGGTCCGGGGCACAACCTCGGCACAGATCACGACCGTCCTCTCAGGCGCCACGCTGAAGATCGGCGCCATCCAACCGATCCGATGGGTCGGGGTCAACGGGTCGGTCACGGTGGACCTCGATCTCATGGAGGGCAGCACCTCGGTCCAGGCGATCGCGCGCAACCTCACGGACTTCGGCCACTACACATGGTTCGTGCCGGAGTTCTGGTCCAGCGCCTCGTTCATCAGGGCAACGTTCCGAGATACCTCGGGCACCACGCTCACCACCGCTGACAGCGGGACGTTCAAGGTGTTCTACACGACAACGGCAGGAACGGTCGTGAATCGGTACCGCCTTTTCAACAACGTCACGTCGGAGCACCACTTCCCGACAGACGCCAACGAGTACAACTATCTGAGCACGAACTTCCCGACCATCTGGGTCGGCGAGGGCGTGAGCATGCAGATGTATAACGGGCCGAACAACACGGGAGGGGTCGAGGCGGTCCCGTACTATCGCCTTTATCAGAAGGTCCAGCAGCTCCACTTCTGGACCACGAACCGGAACGAGTACTTCTTCATCCGCCAGACGTACCCCAGCCTCTACAACGCGGAAGGCGTCGACGGTTATCTCTTCCCGTCGCAGATCTCTGGTTCGATCCCCCTGTACCGCCTGCTTTTCAAGCCCCGGGATCCGGTCCATCTATGGACGGTGGATACGAACGAGAGGAACGTCCTCCTGGCCTCCCCGGCGACGTGGGGAGACGAAGGCATCGACGGATACGTGCTGCCGAAGCCGTAGTCGGTGGCACATCGTGCCCGATTTCCGCGGCCGCGGGCGAGGCGAGAATGGTGGCCACGACGGCAAGGGTAGGCCAGGCCGGGCGGCGTTAACGTAGGGCGTGCAGGCGCTCCCCCTCGCATCCACCGTCCCGGGCCTGGCCGCCGACTTCACGCCACGGGCCGGGGAACCTCCGCCGCGCCCGAGCGGCGCCGCCGACCGCGTCGCGGACGGCCTCGTCACGGCAGCCTTCCTCGCGGTTCCGCTGGCGTGCTCCCCGTGGTTCTGGGATCAGTTCACGACCGTCAAGTGGTACGCCCTCGGCGGCATCGGTGCCGGGGCCGCGGCGTTGTTCGCCCTTGGCACCCACACCGCGCCACCGTGGTTCCTTCCAAAACATCGGACGCTCACACTCCTGATGGCCGGTCTGGCCGTGACGAGCGCCTTCCGCACGGGACCGGAGCGCGCCGTCGGTCCCCTGCTCGACTGGGCCGTCATGGTGACGGTCGTCGTCCTGCTCAGCGCCTATTTGCAGCGAGCGAGAGGGGACCTGCGCGCAATCGCCGTCTCATTGGCGGCCGCGAACGTCCTCACCGCCGCTTTTGTCATCGTCCAGCACCTCGGCCATCAGCCCCTTCGCATGCTCACGGCGGGCGACCATCAATCGGCGTTCTTCGGGAACGTCAACATTGCTTCCGAATTCCTGGGGCTCGCCGCGCCCTTCCTCCTGTGGGCGCGCTCGCGGGCCGATGGCCGCGCGCTTCGACTCGGGCTGGAGCTCCTCCTCGCCGTCACCCTCAGCTCCCTGGTCCTGCTGGGGTCGCGCTCCATGATCCTGGCGATCGGAACGGCGCTCATCGTCTGGCTGGTTCTCGGGGCAGTGGGCGCGGCCGCGATCGCCAGGATGATCCTGCTGGCCGTCATGCTGACCGGGCTCGTCACGCGCACAGCCCCGGCCGGTCATCCACCCGCGATCTCCGCCTTCACGCCTGAGGGGGTCGCCAACAAGGCGGAGGCGGTCTCCATCCGGATCGGGCTCTGGCGTGGAACCCTCGCGATGATCCGCGATCACCCGCTCGGCGTGGGAGCCGCAAACTTCGTGGACGCATTCGTGCCCTACCAGGTCGTCACTCTGGTCCCGGACGAGCACCTCCTCTACCGCTGGCCCCACAACGAGTGGCTCCGGGTCCCGGCCGAAGAAGGGATTCCCTTCACGGTCACGGGGCTTGGCGATGGCCCCGGCGGCGCTCCTCGGCGCGCTGAGCCTCGCATTCGCGCTGTGGTCGATCGACGGAAACACGGGGGTCGCGGAGCCGTCCCGACCTTCTCTGGCGTCGCGGTGTCTCTGGGCGGTGATCGCAGTCGCGATCAGCGTCGGTGTCGTGCGCGAGGCAAAAGCCGAGTACCTGTTCGTCAATCGTCGAGGAGACCGGAGGGCGCTCGAGACGGCATGCCGCCTCGACGCCCGTCGCGTCGAGGCGTGCGTCCTCGCGGCCTGGGAGCAGATCCGCGAGGGGGACCGCACGGTGGCCCGCAGCACATTGACGCGCGTCCTCGACCGGTCGTCCAACTACTATCCGGCGATCAAGATGCGAGGCCAGGAGGCATTGAGCCGCGGCGATCGCGAGGAGGGGTGTCGCGACCTCCGGAGGTACGATGCCATTTTCGCGGGCACGAGTTCGGTTCACGCCGCGGTGGTCGCGGAGTGCGGCCCTGCTACGGGACCACGTACCCGATGGCGCCTTCCTGACAGCGGCCGTGATCGACGTGTCCGAGCCCACGCTGAACGCGGCCGAGACGCCGTTGAACCTCACCGCGCTCGCCCCGGTGAAGCCCGTCCCCATGATCATCACCGACGTCCCCACCGGGCCGCTCGTCGGCGAGAAGCTCGTGATCGTGGGAGCCGCTGGCGCCGCCGCGGCGCCGATCACGAAAAGCGTGATGCTCTGCGCCGGCACGGTGGTGGACAGGGCGTTGGAGGCGACAGTGACGTCGGACGCGGCCTGGATGACGTTGGCCGAGGTGAGCTGCCACACCTTGGCGGAGGTGGAGGGCGTGAAGTTGGCGAGGCTCACCGTGAGCGACGCGGCGCTGGTGACCTTGTTGATCACCATCACCGTGAGGGCGCCGTCGGCGCGCTGGGCAGCAAACGCGGACAGCTGGTCGGGCTGGGCCGCGCTCGCAGACACGCTCGTCTCGCCGAAGGTCGATTTGCTGCCGTCGTAGTTCCGGTACATCTTGAAGGCGTTGTAGACGGGTGAGTTGGTGGCGGGCACCACCCACCGGATGGCCATGTCGAGGCCCTCGCGCCCGAAGATGCCCAGGAGATCGGCCTCCGCGGTCGCGCCATTGATGTGGTTCTCCGCGCCCCAGTCGTACTCGGTGAGCCCGAGCTTGGTTCCGGGATAGGAGCCGGCCACCCAGGCCCGCATGCGCGGGATGAGCTTGACCTGGGTGTTGATCCAGGACTCGTCCAGGTAGTTCACGTCCCACAGCGCGCGCGTAGAACGGTTGCGTTTCCCCTGCATGGCGGACGAGATGTCGCTCCCGCCATTGTCGACCTCGCCCCCCGCCGGGTAGACGTGCAGGGTGAGCATGTCGAGCACGCGCGTGCCGGTGTCGATCTCGTGCTGCTTCATCTCGCTCAGCAGCCAGGGCACGTAGTCGCCGCCAATGGCCACGCGGTCGGGGCAGTCGAATCCACTGCATTCGTTACGACCCCACATCTGCTGGTCGCGGCCGCTGTAGAAGTAGCCGTCCCACCCCCACTCCTCGGGGCCCAGCACCTGTGCGCCCGGATCCACGGCCTTGATGCGGCTCCCGTAGTCGATCATCTTGTCGCGCATCTCGCCGGCGGTGGCGCCCAGGGGATGCACGTCCCAGTAGACCGTGTGCCAGATGCTCGGCTCATTGTCGAGGCCCCAGTACTTGAGGCCACCCGCGTTCGCCGCCCCGTGGGTGTCCTTCACGTGCTGCATCCAGTCCTGCTGGAAGGCCGCGTCCGCCGCCACGCTGGCGTCGTTCGGGTCGTTGGCGGTGAAGGGGTACGCCGTGCCGCCCTGCTGGATCCCTCCGCAGGGATGGTAGTTGTCCAGAGGCGCGCCGGGCTTGCAGCCGTTGCCGGCGTCGCCGAGCGCATCCGAGAACGCACCGTAGGTGCCCACGGAGAAGCTCGCCACCTGATCCCGATTGCCGTTGGTCTTGGCCACCCAGCCCACCATGGGCATGCTGAGGAACGGCTCCGCGCCCCCGGCCTTGGTGTCCGTGATGAACGTGTCGCCCCGCTCGCCCTGGCTCGCGCTGGGGTACGGGATGCTCAAGAAGAAGTAGTCGGACCCGCGGTTGTCGACGTTCTGCTGCCAGTTGTAGCGGCCGACGCTGTTCCCGCCCAGGCGGTTCACGGTGGCATTCAGGTCCTGGAGCTGCCCCGTGCTTGCGAAGTGCACGCCGTAGACGAGAGGGCTGATGGCGCGGCGGCTCGCGGCCGCGTCCACCGTCACCGTGACCTGCGCGCGCGCATCGGGCGCGAAACCGAGGACCACGGCGGCCGACACGGAGGCGAGCAGCCATCGACGAGCCGAAGGGATCACGGGTGCCACCTTGTCAGGAGGGTAGTGCGCCTTCTACGGGATGACGTAACCGATGATCCCCTCCTGGACCCAGCCGCCGGCGCCGAGGACGTCGTACTCGTTCTGGTCCGTCGTCCACAGGTGCACGCGAAGGCTGGCCAGGAACAACCGGTAGAGCGGCACCGTCCCCGCCACCGGTCCGGGAAGCATGTAGCCGTTGATTCCCTCGTAGACCCAGTCCGGCGTCTCGCCGAGCACCGAGGCCTCGTTGGGGTCCGTCGACCACAGGTGCTGCTGGCTCTGCGGGTGGTAGAGACGGAACAGCGGCACCACCTGCGTCCCGTTGTAGACGCCCGTCGAGGTGAACATCTGGTAGGCCTGCCCTTCCTGCGTCCACCCGTTCGCACCCAGCACGTTGTACTCGTTCGTGTCCGTCGTGTAGAGGTGCTCGTGGGTCACGCTGTTGAACAGCCGGTATTGCGGCACCGCCGCCGCCGACCCGGGCGGGTCGTCGTCCACGATCGTCGCCATCCCCTGTCCGTCCGCGATCGTCGCTCCCGAGGCTCCGCTGAGGTTCACGAAGAACGTCTCGTTCCCCTCGACGTTCGTGTCCGTGTTTACGGTGATGATCGCCGTCTCGACGGTCTGCCCGGGACGGAAGGTCAGGGTCCCCGTCCGCGCCACGTAGTCGCTGCCCGGGGTCGCCGTCCCGTCCGCCGTCGCCTGGTTCACGGTCACGCTGTCCGTGCTCGCCGCCGACAGCGTCACGTTGAAACATTAGTTATCCAGGGCCATGACGCCGGCCGTAATCGCGTACCGCGCTCCACACGCCTCACAGCGAGCGCGGTGACCCTCAGGAGCAAGCTTCACCCCGCACCGGCAGATCCAGTCCGTCCGCCGCCCGGGGTTGCCGACGACGAGTGCGAAATCGGGCACGTCGTGCGTCACCACCGCTCCTGCCCCCACGAACGCGTACTGGCCGATCGTGATGCCGCAGACGATGGTCGCGTTGGCCCCGATGGAGGCCCCGCGTCGCACCAGCGTCGTCTTGTACTCGTCGCGGCGGACGATCTCGCTGCGCGGGTTGACCACGTTCGTGAACACCATCGAGGGCCCGCAGAAGACGAAGTCCTCGAGGACGACCCCGGTGTAGAGCGACACGTTGTTCTGGATCTTGCAGCCCTCCCCCATCCGCACGCCGGGCGAGACCACCACGTTCTGGCCGATGTTGCAGCGGGGCCCGATGACGCAATTCGCCATGACGTGGCTGAAGTGCCAGATCTTGGTGCCGGCTCCGATCTGGCAGGGCTCGTCGACGTACGAGCTCTCGTGGACGAAATAGGGTTTCTCGCTCATGGCCGTTCGTCGCTCACCGGGCGCGGACCTCCGCGGTCATAGCCGGATCGGCTGCCCCCCCGCTTCGATCGAGCGCTGGCAGGCATCGAGGACGCGCAACACGCGCAAGCCGTTCGGCCCGTCGGTCCGCGGAGGCTTGCGCGTCCGCACGCACTCGACGAAGTGGGACAGCTCCTCCCGCAGGGGCTCCATCTCCGGGAAGAACAGCGTGGACTCCGCGGTCTGCCGGACCACCGGCCGGCCCTCCTTCATCTCGATCCCCTTGTCGTAGATCTTCAGCTTGCCGTCCTTCACGACGTCGTCGAAGACGGCCATCTTCTTGCTCCCGATGACCACGAGCTTCTGCTCCTTGAACGGATGGAGCCAGCTCACGAAGATGTGGGCGCGCGGCTTGCCCGGAAAGGCCAGGCAGGTCATGGTCACGTCCGCGATCTCGTGCTGGAGGTAGTTCTGGCCGCTCGTCGAGGCCCATTCCGGCATCCGCCCCATCAAGAGCAGGATCACCGAGATGTCGTGCGGGGCGAAGCTCCAGAGGATGTTCTCCTCTTGACGCACCTTCCCGAGGTTCACCCGGTTCGAATAGACGTAATGGATGACCCCCAGCTCCCCTGAATCGACGAACTCCTTCAGCTTCAGGATGGCGGGGTGATATTCGAGGATGTGCCCCACCATGAGCACGCGTTTGTGGCGCCGCGCCAGGTCTACCAGCTCCTCCGCATCGGGAATGCGCAGGGCCAGCGGTTTCTCCACGAACACGTCCTTGCCCGCCTTGAGCGCCTTCTTGGCCAGCGCGTAGTGCTGAGCGGCGGGGGCAGCGAGGGCGACGGCCTTGATCGTGCGATCCTCGAGCAGGCCCTCGAAGGTCGTCATCGTGCGGACGCCCTTGTAGGTCGCCTTGACTTCCTTCAGCACCTTCGCGCTGGGGTCGGCGACCGCGGCGAGGTGGCCCATCTGGTGCAGGTTCCGGGCGAGGTTGCGGCCCCAGTACCCGCAGCCGGCGAGTCCCACCGCGAGTTTCGAGGACCCGAACACCTACTTCAGCCCCTTGTTGCGTTCCATGTCCATCCACATCGAGAAGAAAAGCATCTGGAATCCCATGATGAGGCAGAACGCATCGAAGATCACGGTCGTGGCGGCCAGGGCGCCCACCGTCAGCCGGTGATAGAGGATCCAGAAGCCGAGGCCCAGTCCCCCGATGGTGAGGATGAGGCCCATCGCCAGGAAGAAGACGAGCGGATGGAAGTCACGGATGATGTACTTCTCCTTCATCCGCCAGAAATAGCACTTGATGAGCAGCCAGCTCAAAGTCGGCACCACGCGGTGCAGCCGGATCCCCGAGACCTCGCCCACGCCGTACACGGGCTTGATCGGCACGTCGCGCACGCGGAAGTCGTAGTTGTTCAGCTCGACGAGGAGGTGGTTGGGGAACCCGTAACGACGGTAGAGGCGATCGAGATGGAGGACCGCGAGCGCCTCCCCGGTAATCGCGGTGTATCCGGACTGGCTGTCGGCCACGTGCCAGTAGCCCGACGCGACCTTGGTGAGCATGGACAGGACGGCGTTGCCGAAGTAACGGTGACGCGGGATGATCTCCCAGGCCTCACCAGTGAACAGGCGGTTCCCCTTCGTGTAGTCCGCCTGGTCCTGGGCCAATGGGGCCAGCAGGCGCGGCAGGTCCTCAGGATCCATCTGGGCATCGCCGGCCATGACGGCGACGAGGAGGTTCTCGCGCCCCGCCGCCATCGCCGCCTTGTAGCCGGTGACGATGGCCGCCCCGACGCCGCCGTTGGTCTCGTGGCGGATCACCTTCAAGCGGCAGCCATGGCGGCCCTTGGCCTGTTCGAGCACGGCCGCCGTGCCATCCGTCGAGGCATCGTCCACCACGATGATGCGATCGACCAGCTCCGGCATCGTGTCCAGGACGCGTCCGATCAGCTTCTCTTCGTTGTGCGCGGGCACGATCACGAAGACGCGCCGGTCGGCAAACATGGCCGCCTATTCTACCGAGGTTCGCTCTAGCTCGTAGAGGCGCATGCCCTTGTCGTTTCGGTAGAGGAGGCGGAAGTGACCCCGCGCCTCGAGGTCCTCCGGCGCCTCGAGGGCGTACTCGGTGAACTGGCCGGGGGCCAGGAACACGTAGCGGAGGTCGTAGCGTCCCCGCAGGGGCTCCGGCCAACGGCCGGCGAAGACGGCCTGCTCGAGGCGACGGCGGCGCTCGTCGTCGGCAGCGACGAGCAGCGACGGTGCCCGCAGGACGCGGCGCCCGGCCAGCGCGGCGACGGCCGGCGCGTAGTCCTCGTTCGCGATGAAGGATGCGCGCGGGTCCGTGTGCTGGCGGATCCAGTCCATGGCGTCGACCAGGGGTTCCGCCACCGGAGCCAGGCTCTCCCGCGCCAGGGCATCCAGGCGCGGAGGATCCCACCATGTCACATACGCTCCGGCCAGGAGGAGCGTCACCGCGGCCGCGGGGACGAGGCGATCGGTCGGGATCGCCCTCCGCCCCAGGGCGATGGAGCCCCCTCGGGCCAGCGGCGCCACGACCTCCTCGATGGCCTGGGTCGCGGCCAGGACCAGTCCGAGCCTGTAATACGCGGCGGCCGCCCAGGCGTCGACCCATCCCGCGGAAGAGAGGACGACGAGCGTGGCCGCCCCTCCGACCAGCGTCACGGCGAGAGGATCTCGCGCCACCACCAGCCCGACGATCCCGGCGGCCAACCAGACGTGCTGGTCGAAGGTCAGGAGCATCGCCGTTTCCCCGATGGGCAGACGGATGGTCGTGCCGCCGACGCAGACGGCGGTGATCACGACCAGCACCGCGGCGGTCAACGCACGCCACCGGCACACGAGCACGCGTGAGAGCGCGAGGACGACGAGGGTGCCGGTCGTCCAGGCGATCGCGCGCGACGGACGCCGCCACAGCAGGTCCAGGAACCCGATCCCGCGCAACGAATCCAGGGCACCCGTGGATCCGGCCGCCCACAGCACCGCGGCCAGGCTTGCCGGCCGCCGCGGCCAGAGCAGCGCGATGGCGAGGGCAGCGGTGACGAGGACGAGCGGCGGCAGGAGGGAGGGCACAGCCAGGACGCGGTCGGGACCCACGTGCGCGGCCAGAGCCCGCCACGGCGTCCATGTCCCAGGCTCGCCGGCCAGAAGGCGATCCGTCCCGCCGGATTCGGTGACCATCACGTCGGCTGCCCACCGCGTGATGGTCGGATCCACCAGCAGTCCGTAGGGACGCCGCAAGGCCAGGCTCCAGAAGCCGCTCGCCACGGCCACGCCGAGCAGGGCGAGGGCGAGGGCCGCTCTCCGGCGGCCCCGGACCTCCAGCCAACCCGCCGCGAGCGCCAACATCGCCGTGAGTTCCCGGGCGAAAGCGATGTGGTACATGGCATCGGGTGACGACGACAGCCCCAGCCACGCCCCCGGTGCGAGCGTCACCGACGCGCCGGCACCAAGTCGAACAGGGCGACGAACTCCCCGTCGCTGTCGCGGGCCAGGGCGGTCTGCCGCATCGCCGAGAGGGCCTGCACGTCCTGGAGCGACACGCCATTGCCGGCCAGGAAGGCCGGTGTGACGATGAGATGGGTGACACCCCAGCGCGCCCCTTCCGCCGCGGGGTCGGAAAGTCGGCCGCGCACCACCGCATTCGCGTACTCCAGACGCACGCGCCAATCGCGCGGCGAGGGGAAATCCTGGGCGAGCAGGACCCGCGTCCCCGTGAGCGCCGCGACCCACCGCGCCGCCACGGGGTCGCCCGCGATCACCGCGTGGCGGTCACCCGCGACGCGTCCCGCCGGCTCGACGTAACGCGAAGGCACGGGCGAAAGGGAGCCTGCGAAGTACAGGTCCATCCGCGACGGCTCCCACCAGTACGGAAGCGAGAACGGCAGCGCCGCCACCGCGATCAGAGCGGCACGAAGCACGTCGTCCCCGGGAACCGCCAGGCGGCGCGCCACGCGGCCGGCGAGGTTCCAGGCCCCGACGCCCGCGCAGACGGCGAGGTTGACGCGGAGCCAGTAGTACGTATCGTCCCGTTCTTTCGCCTGCTGCAGCAGGTGCAGCGGATAGTACGACAGCCACAACAGGAGCGCCCCCACGACCTGGCCGCACCAGACCTGGCCGAGCCGGTCGCGACGAAACAGGACCACGGCGCCCCACGTCGCCAGCGCGCCGAGCGCGGCCGTGCGCGTGGTCGCCTCGAGAAGGTGAGGCGAGGCGGGTGGGATCTCCAGGCGCGGACCGGACTGGAACACGCCGTAGCCCTGGAAGAGCATGAAAAGGTAAGGGCTCACCACCAGCACGTTGACGCCGATGGCTACGGCCACGGTCAGCGCGGCGCGTCCCGCCTGGTCCCGTCGCCACATGGTCATGAGCACGACGAAGGTGACGAGTCCCACGCAGACGGCGCCCATGTGGATGACGAAGACCCAGCCGAGCAGGTGCAGCAGGAGGCCCGCAAGCAGGCGATCGCGCGTTCGCTCCGCGTGCGCCACGGCACGCACCACCCACGGAGCGAGGATCAGACCCATGGCGTGGTTTGGCTTGAGCAGGAAGGTCATCGCCCACGGCACGCGGTAGGGACCGATCCAATCCAGGGCCGTCGAGGACAGGAGCGTCGCGAATCCGGCGACGACCGCGCGTTCCCAGGGCGACCACGCGGCGGAGTCAGCCGGCGGGCGCATCGCGAAGTACAGGGAGAGGGCAAGGCCGCAGGACGTGGCGAGCGAATAGAAGCCGTACATCCGGAGCAGCCGGGCCGGATCGAAGCCCGAGAGCGTCGCCGTCAAGAGCGCCCAGAAAGGCTCGAACTGCAGGTGTCCGACCTGGGCCGTGCGCAATAGTGGCCCGCCGGCCGCCACCGCCTGCACCATGGCGAGGTTGTTGAGCCGATCGGAACTCGGTCCGAGCGCGTACAGCCGCTGCAGCGGCCAGTTCGTTTCGAACCAGACGTAGGCGTTGGCGAGGACGACCCCGGCGAGGAGCCATCCCGCCCGCCGGATGCGCAGCATCGCCGCGAGCCAGGCGAGGGCGAGGAGGGGGAAGAGGTTGCGCGCGGTGGTGAGGAACGCGTCGACGTCGAGGCCGCGCACGTCCGCGCCGAAGAGATTCACGGAGACCCGATCCTATTCCAGATCGCGCCCAGGCCCGGTCCGCGCGTCCTGCTAGAATGCGCGGCTTGCGCACCCACGGCGAAGGAGCGATTTCGCGGCCCGCGGCCGTCCTCGCCGCGCTCGCGCTGCTCTCCGGGGGCAGGGCGGGCGCGGCGGATTTCCTGCCCGCCGTCTCGCTGCATCTCGAAGCCGCGCGCTACGCCCCCGTCGAGACGGACCTTCACTGGACCGGAACCATGGGCGGCGGCGCCGACGTGATCGGCATCGGCGGCTTCCGCGCCTACATCGTGGGCGAGGTCGAGACGATCATCGGCGGCACCCGGCGCGCGTTCGACGCGACGCAGGCCAACTACCACCTCGAAACCGGCGGGAGGTGGCTCGTGCGCGGGGTGACCGTCAATCCCTTCTTCCACCACGTCTCGCGCCACCTCAGCGACCGCCAGAAGGCCCCGGCCGTGGACTGGAACATGCTGGGCCTGCGCGCGGAGGCCGCGCTCGGCCAGGGCCGGCGCGCCCGTGTCGGCGGCAGCATCGGCCACACCACGCTCGCGTCGCTGGTCGGATATCGCTGGGAAGTCACGGGCCACGGCGACGTCGACCTCCTCCGCCACGACCGGACGTCGGGCTACGGCG
>WNGB01008074.1_pt1 | contig 20909 bp, 17 predicted proteins | sample 5400681 | NCBI WGS metagenome assembly WNGB01 (sample SAMN13153367, study PRJNA577476) | soil metagenome | isolation source: 115 cm soil or saprolite under grassland replicate 2 | place: USA:California | collected 2016-06-15
GCGTGGACATCCAGGCCCAAATAGCGCAGGTTGCTAGGCATAGACCGGCTCCTTTCGCATGTAGCTCTGCGTGGTTCGGTAGCTCCGACCGCGTAACCTACGTCCTGCGATCGCGAGCCGGTCATTCCATAGTGACTAGCGTGGCATCGCCCTTCCCCAGTACGTGTGCATGCCACCGTTCTCCTCCATCCTGCCACGACGAGTGATCGCAATGACCGGGCATTCCGAAGTCGAGATCTTGCTGGTCGAGGACAACCCGAGCGATGTGGAGCTCGCCTTGCGCGCCCTCAAGGCCCGGAATCTCGCCAATCAGGTGTTCGTCGCCCGCGACGGCGCCGAAGCCCTGGAATTCTTCTTCGGCGAGCAAGGCCATCCGCTGCGCGACTTCGGCGTCGCGCCGCGCGTGATTCTGCTCGATCTGAAGCTCCCGAAAGTGGACGGCTTGGAGGTCCTGCGGCGACTCAAGGGCGACGAGCGCACGCGCTCGCTGCCGGTCGTGGTGCTCACCTCGTCCAAGGAAGAGCCGGACATCGCGGCGGCATACCGGCTGGGCGCCAACAGCTACATCGTCAAGCCCGTGGACTTCGAGGCCTTCGCGCGGGCCGTCTCCGAGGTCGGGCTCTACTGGCTGCTCCTGAACGAGCAGCCGCGCTGATCCGATGCCGGACCTCGTGCGGGTCCTGCTGGTAGAAGACGTCGCGGACGACGCGGCGCTGATCGAGCGTGAGCTGCGCCGCGCCGGGATCACGGGGGCGACGCGCCGCGTCGACTCCGAGGGCGGCTACCGGGAGGCGTTGCAGACATTCGTCCCCGACATCATCCTCACGGACCACTCGCTGCCCACGTTCGGCGCGGGCGACGCGCTGCGCATCGCGCTCCTCGAGATGCCGGACACTCCCGTCATCGTCGTGACGGGCAGCCTCGGCGAAGAAACCGCGGCGGAATACATCAAGGCGGGCGCCGCGGACTATGTCGTCAAACACCACCTCGAGCGGGTGGGCCCCGCCGTGCTGCGCGCCCTCGACCTGCGGCGCGCGCGGGCGGAGCAGGCCCGGGCGGAAGAGGCCCGCCGCCAGGGTGAGGAGCGCTTTCGCGCGCTGATCGAGCACGGGGCGGACGCGGTCGCCCTCATCGCCCCCGACGGGACCCTCCTGTTCGCCAGCCACGCCATCGAGCGCCTGCTGGGCTTCGCGCCGGCCGAGCTCGTGGGTCATCCCGGGTTCGAGCGGGTGCATCCCGACGACGTCCCGCGGGTCCACGCCGCGCTGCGCGATATCATCGCGAGCCCGGGCACGCCCGCCGGCCTGGAGCTCCGCTGGCGCCACAAGGACGGGTCGTGGCGCCACATCGACGCCGTCGCGGTCGACCGCCTCGCGGAGCCCGCGGTGGGCGCCATCGTCGTGAATTTCCGCGACGTCTCGGAGCGCCGCAAAGCCGAGGCGGCGCTGCGGGAGTCCGAGGAGCGCTACCGCACGCTCGTCGAAGGCGTGCGGGACATCATCTTCGCGCTTTCCCCAGAGGGCACCATCGCATCGCTCAACCCGGCGTTCGAGACGATCACCGGGTGGCGGCGCGAGGAATGGGTGGGCCAGCCGTTCGAGCGCCTGGTGCATCCCGAGGATCTGCCGCTCGCGCTCGAGCTGCTCGGGCGAGTGGTGCGCGGCGAGCTCCGCCCCGCCAGCCAGTTCCGCGTCCGGACCGCGAAGGGCGACTTCCGCGTCGGCGAGTTCTCCGCGACTCCCCAGCTCCACGAGGGTCGGCTCGTCGGCATCCTGGGAATCGGGCGCGACGTCACGGAGCGCGTCCAGCTCGAGCAGCAGCTGCGGCAAGCCCAGAAGATGGAAGCGGTCGGTCGGCTGGCGGGCGGCATCGCTCACGACTTCAACAACATCCTCACGGCCATCACCGGCTACGCGGACCTCCTCCTCGAGGACCTCGGCGCTACCGACCCCCGCCGCCAGGACGCGGACGAGATCCACAAGGCCGCCGATCGCGCCGCCGGGCTGACCCGCCAGCTGCTGGCGTTCAGTCGCCAGCAGGTCCTGCAGCCGACGGTGCTCGAGGTCAACAAGCTCGTCAGCGACGTGGAGAAGATGCTGCGCCGCCTCCTGGGCGAAGACGTCGAGCTCAGCACGCGGCTCGCACCGACCACGGGGCGCGTCAAAGCCGATCCCGGCCAGCTCGAGCAGGTGATCATGAACCTGGCGGTAAACGCCCGCGACGCGATGCCGAACGGGGGCAAGCTCACCCTGGAGACGGGTAACGTGGATTTGGACGAGGCGTACGCCAGCGACCACTACCCGGCCCGCGCGGGCCCGTTCGTGCTGCTCGCGGTCTCGGACACCGGCACCGGGATGAGCGAAGAGACCCAAGCCCACATGTTCGAGCCGTTCTTCACGACCAAGGAAAAGGGCAAAGGCACGGGGCTGGGGCTCGCCACCGTCTACGGCATCATCAAGCAGAGCGGCGGATTCATCTGGGTCTACAGCGAGGTCGGGCACGGCACCACCTTCAAGCTCTACTTGCCGCGCGTGCAGGAGCTGGCGGAACGCGGGTCCGAGCCCGCGCAAGCGCCGGCGCGCCCGGCGCGCGGGACGGAGACGGTCCTCGTGGTCGAGGACGAAGCGCCGGTGCGGAGCGTCGCCCGCCAGGTCCTGGAACGCCACGGCTACACGGTGCTCGAAGCCCCCACCGCAGAGGCCGCGCTGGACATCGCGACCCGGTACTCGGGCACCATACATCTCCTCCTCACGGACGTCGTGATGCCCGGGCTCAACGGCCGCGAACTCGCCAGCCGACTGGCAGACCTGCGCCCCGACGCCCGGGTGATCTTTATGTCGGGCTACACCGACGATGCCGTCACACCGCACGGCGTGCTCGAGCCCGGCTCCGCCTACGTGCAGAAACCGTTCACCCCTGATGCCATCGCCCGCAGGGTGCGGGAGGTGCTCGACCGGTGAGCCCCGGACGACGAGGCGCTGAGCGGCGCGCCCTCGCCAAGAACAACATCCAGAACGAGGTGCGGGTGGCCCGGGACGGCGCGGAGGCGCTCGAGCTCCTCTTGGGGACCGGCGGCCAGAGGAGGCAGGCCATCGCGCCGGAAGTGGTGCTCCTCGACCTGAAGCTGCCGAAAGTCGACGGCCTGGAGGTGCTGCACGGCATCCGTGCGGACGAGCGCACCTGCCTGTTGCCGGTCGTCATCCTCACCTCGTCGCGCGAAGAGCGGGACCTGGTCTCGGGCTGCGGGCTGGGCGCGAACAGCTACATCCGGAAGCCCAGTTTGTCGAGGCGGTGCGCCAGCTAGGGCTCTATTGGCTGGTGCTGAACCAGCCGCCGCCGACCCGCCGCCTGAGCGCGGGGCCGCGAGCGGGGTGACCGCCGTCACCCCGCGCCGAGGGAGTTGCCCCCGCGAGGTCGCCGGGTGAGTATTGGTGCCCCGGAGAATGACCACCCCGAAGTCCGCAGCACCCGTGGCCCGCGACGCCGATGCCGAGCTCGAGGCGTTGTTCGCGGCGATCAACGACGTGATCCTCGTGCTCGACGCCGAGGGTCGCTACGTCAAGATCGCTCCCACCAACCCGTCCCTGCTGTACCGCCCGGCCGCCGAGCTGCTCGGCAAGACGCTGCGGGAGGTGTTCGACGGCGCGCAGGCACAGCAATTCATGGAGTACATCCGCACCGCCCTCGAGACGCGGACGACGGTCCACTTCGAGTACAGCCTCTCGATCCGGGGCCGAGAGGTCTGGTTTTCCGGGGCGATCTCGCCCATGAGCGGCGATCAGGTGGTGCTGGTCGGCCGGGACATCACCGAGCGGCGGCGCGCCGAGCGGGACCTGCGCGAGACTCTCTCGCTACTCAGCGCGACGTTCGAATCCACGGCCGATGGGATCCTGGTGGTGGACCTGGCGGGCCGCATCGTCAGCTTCAACCGCACGTTCGCGGAGCTGTGGCGGGTCCCCGACTCCGTCCTCGAGGCCAAGGACGACGCCCAAACGATCGCGTTCGTGTTGGAACAGCTCGCGGACCCCCAAGGATTCCTGGACAAGGTGCGCGATCTGTATGCCCGCCCCGAGGCGTCCAGCTTCGACGTCCTGACCTTCAAGGACGGTCGTATCTTCGAGCGCTTCTCCCAACCCCAACGGATCGCCGGGAAGAGCGTCGGCCGCGTGTGGAGCTTCCGCGACGTCACCGAATCGAAGCGGGCCGAGCAGGTCCAGCTCGCCACGTACCGGATCTCGGAAGCCGCCCACGCCGCGCGCACCCTGCGAGAGCTGTTCGGCGCGATCCACGGGATCGTGGGCGAGCTGATGCCAGCGAAGAACTTCTACATCGCGCTGTACGACGCCGCGGACGACCACCTGACCTTCCCCTACTACGTGGACGAGTACGACACGGACTTCGCGTCCAAGAAGCCCGGGAAGGGATTGACCGAATACGTGCTCCGGACCGGCCAGCCGCTGCTGGTCACCCCGGAGGTGCACGCGGAGCTCGAGCGGCGCGGCGAGGTCGAGCTGATCGGGCCGCCCTCGATCGACTGGGTCGGCGTTCCAATGAAGATCGGCGACCGCATCATCGGCGTGCTCGCGGCTCAGACCTACGCCCCCGGCGTCCGCTACCGCGAGACGGAGAAGCACGTCCTACAGTTCGTCTCCGCTCAGGTTGCCATGGCGATCGAGCGGAAGCGAACCGAGGAGCAGCTGCATGAGAGCGAGCGCAAATACCGGCTGTTGTTCGAGACCAATCCCGAGCCGATGTTCGTTTACGACTTCGAGACGCTGCGCATCCTCGCGGTGAATGGGGCCGCCGTCGCGCGGTACGGGTACACGGAGCCCGAGTTCCTACAGCTCACGCTACGCGACATTCGCCCGCCGGAGGAGCAGGCCCGGCTCGACGAGGAGCTGGCGCACCGGCCGGACGACGGTGCCGTGCGCGCCGGGGTCCGTCACTGGACGAAGCAGGGCAAGCGATTCGAGGTCGATCTCGTCGCGCGGCCGCTCGAGTTCGCCGGCCGCCGCGCCCGGCTCGTGCTCGCCCGCGACGTGAGTGCCCAGCGCCAGCTCGAGGCGCAGCTGCGCCAATCGCAGAAGATGGAAGCCGTGGGCCAGCTCGCGGGCGGCATCGCCCACGACTTCAACAACCTGCTCACGGCCATTCTGGGCTCGACCCAGCTGTTGCTGCACAACACCTCGCCCGGCGACCCGCGGCGCGAGGACGCCGAGGAAATCCGGCACGCAGGGCTTCGGGCCGCGGAGCTCACACGGCAGCTCCTGGCGTTCAGCCGCCGGCAGGTGCTCGCTCCCAAAGTGCTCGACCTCAACGCCGTGGTCGCGAACATGGATCGGATGCTGCGGCGGCTGCTCGGCGAAGACATCGAGCTCGCCACCGCGCTCGATCCCGCCGCGGGCGCCGTCAATGCCGACCCCGGTCAGCTCGAGCAGGTGCTCCTGAACCTCGCCGTCAACGCCCGCGATGCCATGCCCGGCGGCGGCAGACTGAGCATCGGGACGACGCGCGTCACGCTGGACGAGGAGCACGTCGAGCGGCGCCACCGCATGCCCGCGGGTGACTACGGCTGCCTGGCGGTCGCGGACTCAGGCGTCGGCATGGATGAGACGACCCAGGCACACCTGTTCGAGCCGTTCTTCACGACCAAGGAAGTCGGGAAGGGCACCGGCCTCGGGCTCGCCACGGTGTATGGCATCGTCAAGCAGAGCGGCGGCTACATCTGGGTCTACAGCGAGGCGGGGCACGGCACCACCGTCAAGGTCTACCTCCCGCGCGTCCCCGGCGTCGCCGAGGCTCCGGCGCCCGTGGTCGAGCCGCAGCCGGCGCGCGGGGGCGACGAGACGGTGCTGCTGGTCGAGGACTCGGCGCCGGTGCGCACGCTCGCCCGCCGCAGCCTCGAAGCCCGCGGCTACCGGGTCCTCGACGCGGCCGACGGGCCATCCGCGCTGGACCTCGCCGCCCGCCACGGGAGTGGGATCGATATCCTCGTGACAGACGTCGTGATGCCCGGCATGAGCGGCCGCGAGCTCGCCGAGCGGCTGGCCCCCGAGCGGCCGAGCATGAAGGTGCTCTATACGTCCGGGTATACCGACGACGCGATGGTCCGCCAGGGCGTGCTGAACGCCGGCGTGGCGTTCTTGCAGAAGCCCTTTGTGCCGGATACGCTGACGCGGAAGGTGAGAGACGTGTTGGATGGGGAGCAGGGAGCGGAGAGCAGGGAGCGGTAGCCGCGTCAGGCCTTCGGCGCGCCCTGCTCCCTGTCCAGGATTTCCCTGATGCGTCCCAGCAGGTCCGGCTCCGTCCACGGCTTATGAAGCAGGGGAACCGACGGGTCGAGACTCGCGGCGCGGTGGGGGTCCGAGTAGCCGCTGGCGAACAGGAACGGGGTGGTGTTGCCCTCCCGACGCGCGGCGTCGTACAGCGCGCGTCCCCCCAACCGCGGCATGACGAGATCCGAGAACACGAGCCGAACGCCTGCCGTCTGGCGCAGCGCCTCGAGCGCCTCGAGGCCGTCCGCCGCCGTGACGATCTGGTACCCGGCCGCCTCGAGGATGCGCTTGACGGAGCGGCGCAGCTGGTCGTCGTCCTCCACGACCAGCACGGTTTCGCGGCCGCCGCGGACCTCGGCGACACCCACCCGGGGGCGCGCGGCGGCGGCCACGCCATCGGCCACGGGCAAATAAATCCGGAATCGCGTTCCCTGCCCCGGTTCGCTGTCCACATCGATGCCACCGCCGTGCTGCTTCACGAGGCCGTACACCGTGGCCAAGCCGAGGCCCGTCCCCTTCCCCGGCGGCTTGGTAGTGAAGAACGGCTCGAAGACGCGGGCCCGCGTTTCGCCGTCCATCCCGACGCCGGTGTCGCCGACCGCGAGGCAGACATGCTCACCGGCGCGGACCGCGCCACAGGCGTGGCGTTGATCTTCGGTGAGGTGCGCCCGGCTCGTCTCGATCCGCAACACCCCGCCGTCAGGCATCGCATCGCGTGCATTGGTCGCGAGGTTGAAGAGGATCTGCTCCGCCGCATGCACGTCGGCGCGCACCTCGGGGACGTCGTCGCCGCCCGAGATCACGATCTCGACGTCGGCCGGGAGGATGCGCCGCAGGAACCCGGATAGATCGGCGATGAGGCCGCCGAGGTGGACCGGCTGGAGATCGAGGCTCGAGCGTCGCGCGAAGCCGAGCAGCTCCTTCACCATCACGCGGCCCCGCAGGGCCGCCCCCATGATGTCCCGCAGGTCGGCGTGGGCATCCGCCTGGCCGGACGGCAGCGCCTTCGCGACCAGTTGCGAGTTCGCGAGGATGATCGTGAGCAGGTTGTTGAAGTCGTGCGCGATACCGCCGGTGAGCTGGCCGATCGCCTCCATTTTCTGGGACTGCCGCAGCTGCTCCTCCAACGCCCGCCGCTCCGTGACGTCCTCCGCGATCGTCTCGAAGCAGTCGATCGCGCCGTCCGCCCGCCGCACGGCACGACCGGAGAGCCGGACCAGGATCGCCTCGCCGTCCCGGCGCTTCCAGGAGACTTCGATCCCCTCGACCACGTCTTCGACCTCGAACAGCGCGAGGAGCCGCCGCCGCTCGTCCGGGTCGGCGTAGACGTCGGCCGGGAGGTCGACCGCCAGCAGCTGCTCCTCGGACTCGAACCCGAGCATCCGGACGAGCGCGGGGTTGACGGTAAGGAAGCGCCCGTCGACGGAGGACCGATAGATGGCATAGGAGGCATGCTGCACCAGGGCGCGGTGGCTCTCCTCCGACCGGCGCAACGCCGCCTCCGCCCGACACCGCTCGGTGATGTCGGTCCCGACGCCGATCACCCCCGCCACCGCGCCATCCGCGTCGCGAACCGGCGAGTACCAGGTCTCGAACACGACCCCGAACACCTCGACCGTGGACGAGAACGTCTCCCCGGCGAGGCCCCGGCGCACGTCGGCGAGCGCCTGCGGCAAGTCCGCGAACAGCTCGAACACCGAGCGGCCGATGAGCACGGCGGGCCGCACGCCGACGGCGTCGAGCCCTCGCCCCTCGACCATCGTGAACACCCCGTCGCGGTCGAGCGCGAAGAGCACGAGCGGCGCCCCGGCGATGACCGTCCGCAGCCGCTCCTTGTTCTCGCGCAACGCACGCTCCTGACGCTGCCGCTCCGTGACGTCGCGGGCATTGACGATCAGCTGAGCCGACCCGCCGGGATCCACGCGCGCCTGGCCCACCGCCTCGAGCACCCGCCACGCGCCGTCCTGCGCACGGAACCGGAACTGCGCGGCCTGAGGGCTCCCGGGGTTGTGAATGGCGCGCGCCAGCGCCTCGCCGACGATCGGGATGTCGTGCGGATGCACGAAGTCGAACGCGTTGCGCTCGAGCAGGTCGCTGGGTGCGTAGCCCAGCACTCGCTCGACCGACGGGCTCGCGTAGCGGAATACGCCGTTCTCGCCCACGATCGTGACGATGTCCGACGCGTTCTCGATGAGGGAGCGGAAGTGCTCCTCACTCCGCCGCAGCGCTTCCTCGGTATGCCCCCGATCGATTGCGGTCGCCAGGACGTTCGCCACCGCCTGCAGGAAATGCGTATCGTGGATCGTGAACTCGCGGGGCTGCACCGAGTGGACGCCCAGGATGCCGAAAGGCCGGGCCTTGCCGTGCACGATGACGCTGATGCTCGAGACCACGCCGTGGGGCGCCAGGAGCGGCGCGCTTCCGAATCGCGCATCCGTGGCCAGGTCCTCCACCACGATCGGCCCGGTCGAGCGAAGCACATATCCGGCGTGCGAGTCCGGGTCTGCCGGCAACACCGTGCGGCCGACGGCTCCGTCCCGCCACCCGACACCGGCGCGCAGCAGCAGCGTGCGGCTCTCCGGCCGGAGCTCGAGGAGGCTCCCGAATTCCACCTCCAGAACCCGAGCCGCGAGGGCCACGGCAGCCGCGATGAGCTCGTCGGGCGGAGCGCCGGCCAGCGCCTGCTGGCCAAGGTGGGCCACGGCCTCCTGCTGCCGAGCGGTGGCGCGCAGCTGCGCCTCCGTCCGCGACAGCTGCGCATCGCGACCAGCGTCGTCCTGCCGCAGCAGCCTGAACCGGCTCGTGCCCACGTCTAATGATGCCCGAGAGTGATCTGGGGTAATGCTGCACGGGAATGCGCGACACAACCTTGCCCCCCGCGACTCAATTTTCCATTATGGTCTTCACACGAGACTTGTGGCCTGCATCACCGCTAACCCCAACTAGGCCCGAAGCAATGACATACCACGCGCCGCCATGAGCGAGTATCACGTCCTCACGGACCTGGCGATCATCTTCGCCGTCTCCCTGCTCGTCATCCTGGTGTTCCACCGTATCAAGCTCCCTGCCCTCCCGGGGTTCATCGTCGCAGGTGTCCTGCTCGGCCCCAACGCGCTCGCCCTCGTGTCGGACGTGCATCAGGTGGAGAGCCTCGCGGAAGTCGGCGTCATCCTGCTGCTGTTTACCATCGGCATCGAGTTCTCCCTGAGCCGCCTGCGGGAGATGGGACGACAGGTGGTCGCCGGGGGCGGATCTCAGGTCGGCCTCACGGTCCTGCTCTCGAGCATGCTGGCCATGGCCCTGCACCTCGACTGGCGCGTGGCCGTCCTCCTGGGCTTCCTCGTCGCTCTCTCCAGCACGGCCATCGTCCTTAAGGGACTCACGGACAAGGGCGAGATCGATGCTCCCCACGGACGTCTCGCCACCGGCGTGCTGATCTTCCAGGACTTGTGCGTCGTGCCGATGATGCTGGTCCTGCCATTCCTCGCCGGACGGTCCGGCGGCGGTGCCGGGGCGCTGCTCCTGGCGCTCGGCAAAGCAGTGCTCGTCGTCATCAGTGTGCTGGTGCTGGCCCGGACCGTGGTCCCCCGCGCCCTCGCCGAGATCCTCAGGACCCGGAGTCGGGAGTTGTTCCTGATCGCGGTCATCCTGGTCGGAACGCTCACCGCCCTGGGAACCGCGGCGGCCGGGGCGTCGCTCGCCCTGGGCGCGTTCCTCGCGGGCCTCGTCATCTCGGAGTCCGACTACGGCCACCAGGCGATGGCCGAGCTGCTGCCGTTCCGCGACGTCTTCATCTCCCTGTTCTTCGTCACCGTCGGCATGCTCGTGCAGGTCGACTTCCTGCGCGCCCACCCCGCGCTGGCCGTGGGTGGGGTCGTGGGTGTCATGGGGGGGAAAGCCCTGCTCGCTGCCGTCGGGCCCGCCCTCATGGGCTACTCAGGGCGGGTGGCACTGCTCGCCGGCCTGGCCGTGTCGCAGATCGGCGAGTTCTCATTCGTGCTGGCGCGCGAAGGCCGCGGGACCGGGCTGCTCTCGGAGGGCCTCTACCAGACGTTTCTCGCTGTGGCCGTGCTGACCATGCTCGTCACGCCGTTTCTGCTGCAGGGCGGGTCGGCTGTGCTCGACGGGCTGGAGGGACTCGTCCCGCTCGACCGCCTGCTGCCGGGGCTCCGCCCCGGGGCGATCGCGGTCGCCGACCAGCCGCTCACCAACCACGTCATTGTCGCCGGGTACGGCCTGAATGGGCGCAACCTCACGGCCGCGCTGCGGTCGATCGGGGCGCCGTACCTCATCGTCGAACTCAACGCCCAGACCGTCCAGCAGGCCCGCGCGCGCGGCGAGCCCGCCTTCTACGGCGATGCCACCCGCGAAGAGATCCTCCGCGCCTTGGGCGCGGAGCGCGCCCGAATGCTCGTCGTCGCGATCTCCGATCCCGCGGCGACTCGCCGCATGGTGCGCGTGGGGCGCAGTCTCAACGCCCGCATCCACATCATCGCGCGCACCCGCTACGTGACGGAAATCCCCGAGCTGAGCCGGCTTGGAGCGGACGTCGTGATCCCCGAGGAGTTTGAGACCTCGATCGAGATCTTCGCCCGCGTGCTCGCACACTACAACGTCCCCCGCTCCGACATCGAGCGCCTGGTGGATCAGATCCGCTCGTCACATTACGAGGCACTCCGCGGCGGCGACGGCGCCGCGCGCATGAGCCTCGGCGCCGTGGCCGGCATCCCGCAGATGGCGGTGGAGCGCCTGCGGCTCGCCCCGGGCTCGCCCCTCGTCGGCAAGACCCTCGCAGACACCGGTCTGCGGACCCAGACCGGAGCATTGGTTCTCGCGGTCGGTCGCGGCACAGACGAGATCGCGACGCCGGGTCCCGATTTCCGCCTCGCCGCCGACGATGTTCTCGTCGTCGTGGGTCAACCGGCTCAACTGCGGTCGGCGGCTCGGTTGGTGGCGGGTGCGAGTGCTGCGCCGGCGCCACCATAGTGGGTATGGGATGTTGCGTCGGCGCAGTCCCGAATGCCTACCGAAAACGTAAGAAAGTTGGGCACTATCTCGCGAGTGTGCACTCACTTTATTGTATAAGATGCTATAAGATAATAGCTTAAACTAGCACAAGCCCCAAGAAGTGGCGCTAACACATTCGTACATAGCGTGTTGCGGTTTCGTCACAGACCCCAATTGCCACGCCAGACTAGATTCCCGCCATGCCAATCCCCCCCCTGTACGGCCATGAGGGGATCCGACTCCGGCTGGCAGGCGCCATCGCCTCCGGCCGGTTGCCACAAGCGCTCCTGTTTGAGGGCCCAGCAGGGGTCGGGAAGCAGCGGCTGGCGCTCTGGCTGGCGCAGGCGCTGCTGTGCGAGGGCACGGGAAACGGGAAAGGGGAACCGGGACAGGGAGAACCTTGCGGGAGGTGCCACCCCTGCAAGCTGGTGCTCAGCCTATCGCACCCGGACGTACACTGGTTCGTGCCGCTCGAGCCGTCCAAGAAGGGCGGCGATGCGGACAAGCAAGTGGACCTGGTCGAGGAGGCGCTGGGGGAGGAGATGGCGGCGCGGCGCCGGCAGCCGCTGTACGAGCCACCCTCGGGGTTGGCGAGCCATGGGATCGCCGCGGTTCGGCTGTTGCTTCGACGCCTGGTGCTGACGCCGGCCATGGGTCGGCGAAAGGTGTTCGTGATCGGGGATGCTGAGCGTCTGGTGCCCCAGACGGGAGCCGAAGCGGCTGCCAATGCGTTACTCAAGGCATTGGAGGAGCCGCCGGCGGACACGGCGTTCATCCTGACGACCGCCGCGCCCGATTCGCTGCTCCCGACGATTTTGTCTCGCGTAGTGCGTGTCCGCGTGGCACGACTCGCCGACAGCGTCGCAGCAGCGTTCGCACAGCAGGAGCTCGGCGCGACAGGGCAACGCGAGTTGGCGCAACGAGTTGCACTTGCGGACGGGCGGATTGGCAGGCTCCTTGCGGATGGGGACGGCAGCGCGGGGGGTGTGGACGCCGCCGAGCGGTTTGTCGCCGCGGTGGAAGCGGGTCCGGTGCGCCGATACGGGTTCGCGCTCGGCCTGCAGCCCTTCCAGGCGCGGGGCGGGTTCATGGACATGCTGGACGGGCTGCTCGAGCGACTGCGCGAGCAAGCGCGTGCCGGCGGCGAGACCGAAAAGGTGGTCGCGGCGATCGCACGAGTGCTCGAAGCGCGCGGCCTCGCCCAAGGGAACGTGAACCCACAGCTCGTGGCGGCCGTATTGGCCGACGACCTGGCGGAGTCGGCATGAAGCTGTCGCATGTGGACGAAGCGGGTCGGGCGCGTATGGTGGACGTGGGCGACAAGCCCGTCACCGTGCGCACGGCGGTGGCGGAAGGGGCGATCCGGATGTCGCGCCAGGCGTTCCAGCTCGTGGCCGAGCAGCAGGTGGCCAAGGGCGACGTACTGGCGGTGAGCGAGGTGGCGGGCACGCTGGCGGCGAAGCGGACGGCCGAGCTAATCCCGCTCTGCCACCCGCTGGGCCTGGACCACGTGGAGGTCGACGCGACGCTGGACGATGGGCTCCCCGGAGTGCGGGTTCGGGCCGCCGCGAAGGCGGTCGGGCGCACGGGCGTGGAAATGGAGGCGCTCACGGCGGTGTCGGTCGCCCTGCTCACGGTCTACGACATGGTGAAGGGGACGGACCGGGCGATGGAGATCGAGAAGGTCCGGCTGCTCGAAAAGACGGGCGGCACGCGGGGGGACTGGCGGCGCGACGCGGCGGATTGACGGCGAATTGATGGGGCGGTGCCAGGGTGGGACCGCTTGGACATACAAGAGAGGGCTATGCACACGACAACCCAGAAACTGATGCTGCAGGGAGGGCTCATCCTCCTCGGCGCTCTGGTGGTGAGCAGCATCGGCGGTTGGGCTCGACGCGCCACTGCCGACGACCAGCCGGCGCCGCTGACGGCGCCCGCGCTGATCGGGGAGCTGCGCTCCCTCGAGCAGGCACTCGAAGCGACCCGGGGAGAGCTCGCGGTCGCCCGGCTGCAGCTCGAGCGTGCCAACGCGATCATCGACTACTCGACGCATTACGTCATCGCGGCCGACCTGGCCGCGGCCATCTACGACGTCGCCCTCGCAGAGGGAGTGGACCCGGCGCTGGCGTTTCGCCTCGTGAGGGTGGAGTCGGGATTCAACCCCAAGGCGAAGAGCAAAGTTGGGGCGATCGGGTACACGCAGGTCCTGCCGAGCACGGCCCGGCTGTACGAGCCCGGGCTGACTACGGCACAGCTGTACGACCGCGGCACCAACCTGCGGCTCGGCTTCCGCTATCTGCGGGATCTGTTGGAGCGCTATGAGGGGAATGCCGATGCGAAGCTGCGGCTCGCGCTCTTGGCGTACAACCGCGGGCCGGGCAGGGTCCAGGAGCTGCTCGACGCCGGGAAGGACCCGCAGAACGGGTACGCGGCGGCCCTTATGAAGGGGTATAGGCGGAAGAGCTAAAGGCGTAGCACAAACACGTTACACAGCACCGTAGCACGAAGGCGTAGGGGCAGTCGCCCTACGCCTTTGTGCTACGCCTCTATTGTTTCTGTGGAATCTTGAGGACGTCACCCGCCCGCAGCACCGAGCCCATCGTGAGGCCGTTGTAGTTGAGGAGCGCCGTCAGCGACACGCGGTAGCGGCGCGCAATCTCGCTCGCCGTCTCACCGGAGCGCACGCGGTGGTTCCCCGCGCTGACGCCGGTGCTGGACACCCGCCGGTAGCGGGGTTCGGGGGGCACCGACCACGCCGAGGCGGGCACGACGCGACCGCTCATCGGGATGATGAGCCGCTGCCCCACCCGCAGCGCGTGCGCCTTGATCCGGGGGTTGGCACCCTCGATCATGGTGACGCTCACGCGATACCGCTTCGCGATGTCCGACAGCGTCTGCCCGCGCGAGACGTAATGGTCCACGAACGTGATTCGCTCGGTGACGGCCAGGCTGTCGTAGCGCTCCGCCACGAGCGTCCCGTGCCCGCGCGGCACGCGCACGACCACGCTGCGGCCCGGGGGCGTGACGCCCCGGACATACTGCGGGTTGAGCTCGAGGAGGGCCGCCACCGCCGTGTCGGCGAGGCGGGCGATGACGTCGAGCCCGGTCGCGTCGGGAACGGTGATCTCGTCGAACGCGAGGGGCGGAAACGGCTCTACCTCGAAGCCGTAGCGCCCGGGCTGCTTGGCGATCAGCGACGCGGCGATGAGCTTCGGGACGTAATCGCGCGTCTCGCGCCGCAGGTAGCGGCGGTCGGACAGCTGGAAGAACGTGTGATCGTCCACCGAGTCCGGCTCGCCTGGCAGCCGGTCGATGCCGCGCTCGATCCGGCCCACACCGGCGTTGTACGCCGCCGCCGCCAGATACACACTGCCGAGGCGCTCCCGCAGGTCCGCGAGGTAGTTCACCGCCGCTTCCGTCGCCCGGAACGGGTCGCGGCGCTCGTCCACCCAGGGATCGACCGTGAGGCCGTACAGCCGTGCGGTGCTCGCCATGAACTGCCACATCCCGACCGCTTTCGCCCGACTCACCGCGGTGTTCGAGAAGCCGCTCTCGATCAGGCAGAGGTAGAGGAGGTCCTCCGGGAGCCGCTTCGCGCGGAGCCGCTCGCGGATCATTCCCTGGTAGCGGCCGAGGCGCGCGAGCCAGATCTCGAACCGATCGCGCGAGTCGACCTGGAAGAACTCGAGATACTCGAGCACCCGCCGGTTCGTGGCGAAGCTCGTGACGTCGATGTCGAATGTCGGCTCGGGCGATGGCGCCGCGCCGATCACCGCGCGGCCCTCGGCGCCGAACAGCCGCTCCGCCTCGCGCTCCACCTCTTCGCCCTTGATCGACGACGTCGCCGGCGGACGACCCTCTAGGCTGTCGGCCCGAGGGTGAGGACGATGGAGGCTGTCGAGCACCTTCTGGTCCGCCGCGGAATCCTGCTCGGCTCGAGCCGCGAGCACCCCGATCGAGTCCGCACTCCCCGAGGAGGGAGACAGGGAGAGCGCCGTCGAATCCGCGGCGGCAGGGGTCAGCGCGGCTGAGCCGGCGCCGCGGGCACCACCGCACCCCGTGCCCAGCGCGGCGCCCAGCGCCGCGCTCATCAACAGGAGTAGTCGAATCCGGTCGGGCCTCGTCATCGCGTAGCGAAGAAATTCCCCAGTATGCGGTTCGTGGCGTTCAGCACCGCAAGCGCCGCGCCGCGTGGTGGATCGGTCTCGGCCAGATAGGCCCCCACCAGGCGCGAGGCCCGCGCCTCCTGGCGCGCCGAGAGCGAAACGATCACTACCACGGCATCGAACGCCCGGACCGACTTGACGCCCAGCAGCTCGAACCCCAGCTTCGGCTGCACCACCCGTTCCAGGGCGCGAACCGTCGCCTCGGCGCAGCAGCGCAGCTCGCCCGCCTGCGAAATCACACCGTCGGCCTCGCCCGTGAACTGCCGCCCGTCGGCCCACGACAGCACGACCTTGGCGCGACAGCGCCCGTTCGCTAGGCGCTCGAACGCGAACTCCTGGAACCGCAGCCGCTCGGTCTCGCTCATGCCAGTCGCTCAGCCAAGAGCTGCGAGAGAGCCGTGTCGGGGATGCGCTCCGCTTGAATGAACAGTGACGATTTCGAGCTGGCCTCCAGCGGGTACAGGGTCCAAAACGACCGCCCGGAGCGCTCCGACGCCGACCGGAAGGACAACACCAGCTGCCATGCCTCGGCGTTGGCCGGGCGCTCGGCGAGGGCGTCCACATGCCAAACTTGGTCGCCGTGGGCGATAACTCTCCATGGCATGCATCACCACCTTGCGAAACTTGGGCCCGCCAATATGTGGCTAACCCCAAGTCCTGTCAATAGTTGAGAGCGGTCAGTCCCCTCGGGTGGCGAGCGCCTTGAAGCGCTTGGCGAGGGCTTGCGTGGTGGGACCCGGCTTGCCGCTCCCGATCGCGCGGCCATCCAACTTGGTCACGGCAACGATCTCGGCGGCCGTGCCGGTGAGGAACATCTCGTCCGCCGTGTACAGGTCATAGCGGTTCAGCGGAAGCTCTTCGACGGCGTACGTCGCCTCGCGCGCGACCTCGATCACGGCATCGCGCGTCACGCCGCGCAGAATCCCGGCGTAGGCGGGTGGCGTCTTGAGGGTGCCGTTCGTCACCGCGAACAGGTTCATCCCGCTCGCCTCGGCGACGTAGCCTTGCGGGTCCAGCATGATGACCTCGTCGACGCCAGCGGCGATCCCCTCGACCTTCGCCAGGATGTGCGAGAGGTAGTTGAGGGACTTGATGCGCGGCGACAGGCTCTCCCGGTGGCTGATCGGGGTGGCGGCGGTGAGGGCGGTGAGCCCTTTCTCGTAACGCTCCGGGGACCAGAGCTGGATCGTGTCCACGATGCAGATGACCGACGGCGTGGCGCACTTGCGCGGGTCCAGCCCCAGATCGCCGACGCCGCGCGTCACCACCAGACGGATGTACGCTTCCTCGAGGCCGCTCTTCGCGACGGCCTCCTCCACCAGGCCGTGCAGCGCCGGTTTCGCGAGCGGGATCTCGAGCCATATCCCCTTGGCCGAGGCGTACAGCCGGTCGACGTGCTGCGCCAGGCGAAATACCCGCCGGTTGTAGACGCGGATCCCCTCGAAGACGCCGTCGCCGTACAGCAGCCCGTGGTCGAACACCGACACCTTGGCGTTGGTGCGGTCGTGGTACGTCCCGTCGATCCAGACGATGGGCGGCATAGGTCCCTTAGTGCGAGTCGGCGACGATCTTGTCCAGCACGGAGCGGGCGAAGTCCTTGTCCCAGGTGACGGCGGAGCGTTTCGCCACCACCTGCACGCGCGTCGCATTCTTGCCTTCTCTTTTCAGCGTGACGCTGACCTCGCGGTCGCCGGCGGTGCCCTCGATTTCCCGCTTCTCCCCATCCTCCCCCTCTTCGACCTGCGATTTTGTTTGCCGGATCTTGAGCTGGCCGAATGCCTGGTTGGTGGCGGTCGCCGCACCCTCGACCGTGACGGGGACGACCGACTCTACCCCGCGCTGGGTAAAGTAGATACCGCCCCCCGCACCAGCACCCGCGGCGGCAACCAGGCAGCCAGCGAGCACCAGCGCCGCAGCGCTAGCCGCCGCGCAGGACCGCAGGGTGGTACTCGATCGTCGCATGCCGAGGGCCTCCGAATCCGGCTAGCAGCCTGCCCCACCGTATCTTGCGCGAATATACTTGCCTCAGTGACCCCCCGGCTACCGTCTCCGGGCCGGTGCGCGTGTTATCCAGATCACAGATTCTGGGGCCCAGAACGGCAAATTCATACGCCATGGAACAGATACTCGGCTGGGCTCGCCTGTGGTTTGCGGCGAAGCGCGAGGAGGAAGCTGAAGCATCCTTGCGCAACGGCGCTTGGTATCCCGTCTTGAGCAGCGGTGTGAACCGGGCGGTGCTGGAGGTCTCGGGCCAGCGGGTGACCGTGCCGCAGGACCTCGTGGAAGTGCGCGACAAACGCCCCGATCGCTTCACCGTGGTGTACCGCACCTACGACGACCCCAATCCTGCTCGTGGTACGCGAGCGGACGCTGGGCGCCGCTACGGTGTGTGTCCGAAGTGCGCGACCCGCATCCCGTTCCGAAGTGGGATCATCCCGTCGCGCGCCACGTGTCACAAGTGCAAGCACGAGGGGATCGTGGCGTGGTGGGAGACGGGGTGACAGACGGGCGCCCGCCTCCCCTGGTCAGTGTGACCGCTCCGCTGCAGATTGCTGCAGATTCTGTGTCGTCCCTGCTCCATGAAAGCTCCCGTCCCGCTCGCCCTCCTCGTCGTTGTTGCTCCCGCGCTCGCTGGTCAGAGTCGCGCCAGCCGTCTGATCGATTCGGCGTACGCTCAGGCACGCGTCGGCAGGTTGGACAGTGCGGAGGTGCTGCTGGGCCCCCTCCTCGACGCCTCCATCCCGTCGAAGCCCGAGGAGCATGCGTCGGCGCTGGTTGTCTACGGCATCGTCGCATTCTTTCGGGGCAGCGACTCGACCGCTGCGCGGGCGTTCCAGAATGCGCTTGAGCTCCGGATCGACCTGAGGGGCGACTGGATGTTTCGAGTGGACTCGTCCCTCGGGCGGCTGTGGCAGCGGGAGCGCACCCGTGCCATCTGCGGTACGCCGGAGCCGGTGGCCGTCGATTTCCTGGCGCCCGATACGGCCGGGGTCCGACCACCGGCCTCCGTTCTCAGCGAGAAACCGGCGATCCTGTCTGGGCCGACCCTCAGGTATCCCGAGTCGCTGCGTCGGGCGGGAGTGCAGGGCCGCGTCGTCGCCGCCGCCCTGATCGACACCGCCGGCCGGGCCGAACCGGGCTCGATCAAGATCGTCGAGAGCCCGCATCGCGACTTCAGCGCTCAAGCGACCTACTATCTCGAGAAGGCGCGGTTTCGGCCCGGGCGGATCGGCACGCGCGCGGTGCGGGTGTGCGTGGAGGTGCCGGTGGATTTCAGGATTCGGCAGTGAGCATGACCCGGCTGGGGATCGAACCCAGGACCTACGGATTAAAAGTCAAGAAGGCTCGGAGCCCGTCCACGGAATCTAGCGGAAAGACAGGGACTTCTGAGCCGACTGAGGGGAACGAGGAGGTCTGAAGCTACCCGATGATGAACCGAAACTGGTGGGATAATTGGTGGGACCGGTCGGGGTGCTGACGCGCCAGGCGGCGTGATTGAGCCGTTGAGGGGGGAGGTGGGTCAGCGCCGCGAGCCGGCCAGCACCCGCAGACGCCCAGCCCGGCGCCGCGACGGCCTGCGGACGACGATCTCGACGTCCTGGCCCAGCGCGGTCAGCCAAGTGAGCAGGCGCTCTGTCGAAAAGCCGGCCAGGCGCCCGTGCAGGAGGTGGGAGACCTTCGGTTGGTCGATGCCCATCAGGTCTGCGGCCGCGGCCTGCGTGAGCTTGCGCCGCGCGATCGTGCGGGCGATCTCGGCCGCGAGGCGCGCCTTGAGGAGCCGCTCCTCCGCCCCCGGGAGCCCCAGGTCGGCAAACACATTGCCACTGCTCTTGATGATCTTCATAGCTCCTCCACCCCGCCGCGCGCGTGGCGCTGGGCCCATTGCAGGCGCGCTTTGATCAGATCGAGTTCGTGCTTCGGCGTCGCGATCCCTCGCGTGGCTTTCTTCTGGAAGACGTGGAGCACGTAGACCGCGTTGGCCAGCTTCGCCGTGTAGACCGCGCGATAGGTCCCGCTCGCATGATCCGCGACGACCTCCACGAGCCCGTGCCGCGCCTTTCAAGGGCTTGGCCGCGGGGTGCTGCTGCTTGCCCTCCTGCGCCAGGAAGAGCGCATAGCCGACCACATCCTGGACCTCCTCAGGGCAGGCGCGGAGGTCCTTGAGACTCGAGCCCACCCAGTAGGCCGGTTTGAGCGGCGCCCGCGTCACGCCAGAGTATGCCAGTTTAGGCATACGGTGTCAAGGGGGGAGGAGGCCGGCGCGGGCCGCGCCGTCCGATGAAGCGAACGGACCCCTGAACGCTGCTCAGGGGGGGCGAGTGAGTTCCGATGAAGCAGGGGCCGACAGTTGGATCGCTCCGTTTGTGGAGCGCTGCGGCCGGATATTGGTCGCCCGCAACGCCCACTTCAACGAGGTCGATGACCTGTTAGCTCAGTCCTGGTGAGACGGTTTTCCGGACGGCTCAATCGCTCTTGCGGCCAGTGGCTTTACGCCCGCGCCGCCGTCCCCCGCCGGGCTGTCGTCGGCGAGCTCGGCGCGTGCTCCCCCACCACCACGCGCACCCGGTGCGTGACGCCATCATCCAAGAGGGGGATGGCGGCGGGATCCACGGGGTGGCCGTCCAGCTCGGCCTCCGCGATCCCCCGGCAGCGGTGCTCCGGGTTGGAAACGGAGATGTCATAGCCGGTGCGGCCGAAACGCCAGACGATGGAATACTCGGGCCAGGCCGCGGGGATGCAGGGATCCAGCTCGAAGCTCGCACCGTGGCGCTTGAGGCCGAGGATGCTCTCCAGGCCCGCGCGGTACATCCAGCCCGCGGAGCCCGTGTACCACGTCCAACCGCCGCGCCCGGCGTGGGCCGGGTGAGCGTAGACGTCTCCGGCGGTGACGTACGGCTCGGCCTTGTAGCGCTCGACGTCCGCGGCGCTCCGCGTGTGGTTGATGGGGTTCAGCAGGTGGAACAGCTCCACCGCCTCGTCCCCGTTGCCGAGCCGGGCCACCGCCATGACCGTCCACACCGCGGCGTGCGTGTACTGGCCGCCGTTCTCCCTCACCCCGGGCGGGTATCCCTTGACGTAACCGGGGTCTTGCGCCGACTGGTCGAAGGGGGGAGTGAGCACCAGCACGACGCGGGCTGCGCGCCGCACAAGGTGGGTGCGGACGGCGTCCATGGCCCGCTCGGCGTGCTTCACGGGCGCGACTCCGGACAGAACCGCCCAGGACTGAGCGATCGAGTCGATCTTGCCCTCGTCGTTTTGCGCCGAGCCCAACGGCGTGCCGTCGTCGTAGTAACCCCGCCGGTACCACTCCCCGTCCCAGGCCCGCTCGAGCATGCCCGCCAGCCGGCTGGCCTCGCTCGCGTAACGCGCCGCCCGCGCCGTGTCCCGGGTCTCGCACAGGGGGATGAACTGCTGCAGCACCGTGTGCAGGAACCACCCGAGCCAGACGCTTTCGCCGCGG
>WNGB01004619.1_pt1 | contig 20903 bp, 21 predicted proteins | sample 5400681 | NCBI WGS metagenome assembly WNGB01 (sample SAMN13153367, study PRJNA577476) | soil metagenome | isolation source: 115 cm soil or saprolite under grassland replicate 2 | place: USA:California | collected 2016-06-15
GGGACGCTGGCACAAGGCCGCCCGCCGGCTGGTCAGGCGCCACGCCAAGGCTCTGCGGGAACGGCCGGTGTGGCTGTTCTCGAGCGGGCCGCTGGACGACTCGGCCACCGAGCGGGAGATCCCACCGACCCGGCAGGTGCAGGCGCTGCTCGACGGGATCGGCGCGCGCGGGCACTGGACCTTCGGTGGCCGCCTGCCGAGCGACGCCAAGGGCTTCCCCGCCAGCGCGATGACCAAGAACCACGCCGGCGACTGGCGCGACGCGGGCCAGGTCCGCGGCTGGGCGGCGCGGGTCGCGGCGGAGCTGGCCACCACCACGGCCCACTGACCGGGGCCGCTACGGCCTGGTGGGAGCCTCCGTGGCGTCAGGTCTGGTGGATGGCGTCGCGGGTGATGCGTCGCCAGCGCCACCACGGCGGCACCGGCAGCGACCGGGAGCAGGAAACGCGATCTCGTCACTTGCCGCACCTCCTCGGCCCGCAGGCTGATCGTGGGGTACCGATCGACCAGTGCCCAGGGCCGTTCGGCCCGGCCGATGCCGGGCCGTCGGCCGCTCGCTGACACACTCGAGGCGAGAGCACCGATCACGTTGCGATCGATGATCGCACGAGAGGAGATCGAACCGATGGAAGCGCCCCTCAGTGCCAAGCGAGCCCAGCGGCTGCGCCGCTACTGGGACAAGCACGCCCGCAACTACGACGAGCAGATCGCCTTCTGGGAGCGCCGGCTGTTCGCCGACGGCCGCCAGTGGGTCTGCTCCCAGGCCCGCGGCGACGTCCTCGAGGTCGCCATCGGCACCGGCCGCAACCTCGCCCACTACCCCGACGAGGTCCGCCTGACCGGCGTCGAGTTCAGCCCCGCCATGCTCGAGCTCGCCCGCCGCCGTGCCGACGAGCTCGGCCGTCAGGTCGACCTGCGCCTCGGCGACGCGCAGGCGCTCGACCTTCCGGACGCCTCCTTCGACACGGTGGTGTGCACGCTGTCGCTGTGCGCCATCCCCGACGACCGGCGCGCCGTCGAAGAGATGAAGCGGGTCCTGCGCCCAGGCGGCCGGCTGCTGCTGCTGGACCACGTGATCGGCCAGCCACGATGGGTCCGCGCGATCCAGTGGCTCCTGGAGCTTGCCACCAGGCCGCTCCAAGGCGAGTACCTGCGCCGCCGACCCCTGCTCGACGTCCAGGCCCAAGGCTTCGAGGTCGAACGGGACCAGCGTTCCAAGCTCGGCATCGTCGAACGGCTCAGTGCCCGCAAGCCAGCCGACCCGCCTACCTGAGCGGATCTTCGACTGCGGCGACCCCGAGCTCGCCACGGTGACCCCCGCCGCTCAGCATGGCCGGCGCGTCCATCAGCCGTCGGAGAGCCGCGCGCGCAGGCGCGCGAGCTCGCGCTCGGGCCACTCGGCGGTCAGCGGCGCGTCGTGCTCCTCGCACCAGTCGAGGATGTACTGCCACGCCGCCGCGGCCTCCTCGAGCCGCCCCAGCTTTTCGAGCAGGAACGCGCTGAGGTAGACCGGACCGATGTTGTCGACGACGTCGACCGCGCGGCGCCAGTCGGCCAGCGCACCCTCCGGGTCCCCGGTCGCGGCCCGCACCTCGCCCCTGACCTCGAGCAGGCTGCGGTCGTCCGGGTCCAGCGCCAGGCCGGCCTCGGCCGCCCTGCCCGCCTCGGCGTGGTCGCGGGCGGCCAGGTACGCCCTGGCCAGGAAGCGGTGCTCGCGCACGTCGCCCGGCGACCGGGCCAGCCGCTGCCGGTACAACGCCACCGCCGCCTCGGGCTCGCCCAGCGCCGCCTGGGCCGAGATGAGCTGGTAGCGGGGCTTGTCGGCGCCGGGGTCCAGCGCGACCGCCCGCTCGTACCGCGCCGCCGCCTCCCGCAGCGCGATGCGCCCGTGGCACTCCAGCAGGTAGCCGTAGCCGACCAGCACGTCCGGGTCGGCCGGCCCTTCCTCGGCGAGCGCCTGCTCGTACAGCCGCTTCGCCGCGGCGAACGCCTCGGGGTCGCCGTGGGCCTCGTACAGTTCCAGAAGCCGCTCTTTGCTCTCGCCCATCACAAGGTTCCTCCCGTGTCCGGTCCGCAGCAGGCAGGCGTCGGACAGCGGAGGAGACCGGGCGGTCAGCGTCAGGCCAAGCCGGGTCTTCGCATCCTGATCCCCTCAGGCCGGGCGTCACGTCTGGCAAGTGCAGCAAGGATGGCCCGCCCACGGCGCCGGCGCCAGCGAGTTACGTGGACGTCTCCGGCTCCCTGGACGGCTCGGTCCGCGGCGGGGGCACGGGGGTACGGCCCTCAGGGTCGTCGGGGCTGCGGTGGCGCGGACGGACCGGCTCCACCAACCGGTCGGCGAGCAGGTAGGCGGCGCCCTCGTAGTTGACCCGCCAGCCGCGGAAGTGGCCGAGTGGAGAGCCCGCGGGAGTCTGCTGCGCCGATGCTCGCGTCCTTGACCTGACCTCGACGCCGTAAGCTGAGCCGATGACGCGCGTGCGCAGCAGGTTGCGGGTCGAGGGGACCGTGCAGGGGGTCGGCTTCCGCCCGTTCGTCCACGAGCTCGCCTCCAGGCTCGGCCTGGCCGGCCTGGTCGGCAACGACGCCCAGGGCGTCTTCGTCGAGGTGGAGGGCACCGGCCAGGCGGTGGAGCGCTTCCTGTACGCGCTGCGGGGCGAGGCGCCGCCCCTGGCGGTGATCGAGCGGGTCACCGTCACCCCGGTCGCCCCGACCGGGGCGGACGGCTTCGCCATCGTCCCGAGCCGGCCCGGCGGGGAACGCCAGACCCTGGTCTCCCCGGACACCGCGACCTGTGACGACTGCCTTGGTGAGCTGGCCGACCCGACCGACCGCCGCTACCGCTACCCGTTCATCAACTGCACCAACTGCGGGCCGCGGTTCACGATCGTCCGCGACGTCCCCTACGACCGCCCGTCGACCACCATGGCCGGCTTCGCGCTGTGCGCCGACTGCGACCGTGAGTACCACGACCCGTCGGACCGGCGCTTCCACGCCCAGCCGGTCTGCTGTCCGGCGTGCGGCCCGCACCTGCGGCTGCTCGACCGGCAGGGCCGGGAGGCCGGCGGCGACCCGCTCGCGCAGGCGGCGGCGCTGCTCCGGGCCGGGGCGGTGGTGGCCGTCAAGGGCCTCGGGGGCTACCACCTGGCCGCCGACGCCGCCTCCGAGCCGGCCGTCGCCACGCTGCGTGCCCGCAAGTACCGCGAGGACAAGCCGTTCGCGGTGATGGTCGCCGACGTGGCCGCCGCCAGGCGACTCTGCCTGGTCGACCGGCCCGAGGAGGCCCTGCTCGCCAGCCCGCGCCGCCCGATCGTCCTGCTCCGCCGCCATCCGGACGCGAAGGTGGCGGTGGCGGTCGCGCCGGGCAACCGCTCGCTGGGCCTGCTGCTCCCCTACACCCCCCTGCACCACCTGCTGGTGGCCGAGGTTGGCCGGCCGATCGTCCTGACCAGCGGCAACGTCTCCGACGAGCCGATCGCCTACCGGGACGACGAGGCCCTGGAGAGGCTGGCGAGGATCGCCGACTGGTTTCTGGTCAACGACCGCCCGATCCACATGCGCACCGACGACTCGGTCGTGCGCGTGCTCGGCGGCCTGGAGTTGCCGCTGCGGCGCTCGCGCGGCTGGGTGCCGCAGCCGCTGCCGCTCCCCTGGCCGTTCCCCCGGCAGGTGCTGGCGTGCGGCGCCGAGCTGAAGAGCACCTTCTGCGTGGCCAAGGGCCGCCACGCGTTCGTCTCCCACCACATCGGCGACCTGGAGAACTACGAGACCTTCCGCTCGTTCAGCGAGGGGATCGAGCACTTCCGCCGGCTGTTCCAGGTCGAGCCGGAGGTGGTCGCCCACGACCTGCACCCTGAGTACCTGTCGACGAAGTACGCGCTGGAGCTTGACGGGGTCGAGCTGGAGGGGGTGCAGCACCACCATGCCCACGTGGCCGCCTGCCTGGCCGACAACGGCGAGGCGGGGCCGGTGATCGGGGTGGCGTTCGACGGGCTCGGCTACGGACCGGACGGCACCATCTGGGGCGGGGAGCTGCTGATCGCCGACCTGGAAGGGTTCCAGCGGGCCGGGCACCTGGAGCCGGTGCCGATGCCGGGCGGGGCGGCGGCGATCAGGGAGCCGTGGCGGATGGCCGCCACCTGGCTGGACGCCGCCTTCGCCGGCGCGGTGCCCGCCGACCTGGAGGTGGTGCGGCGCAACGGCGAGCGCTGGGAGCGGGTGCTGGCGGTCGCCAGGGCCGGCGTCGGCTCGCCGGCCACCTCCAGCGCCGGCCGGCTGTTCGACGCCGTGGCAGCCATCCTCGGCGTGCGCGACGCCATCAACTACGAGGGGCAGGCGGCGATCGAGCTGGAGCAGCTCGCCGCCCCGGCGGAGCTCGGTGCCTACCCGGCCGCGATCACCGCAGCGGCGCCGACGCCGCTGCGGCTGGCCGGCGCCGACCTGGTGCGGGCGGTGGTGGAGGACCTGCGGGCGGGGACCGACCGGGCGGTGGTCGCGGCCCGCTTCCACCACGGCGTCGCCGAGGCGGTGGTGGCCTGCTGCCAGCGGCTCCGCGAGGCGACCGGCCTGGCCACGGTGGCCCTGACCGGCGGGGTGTTCCAGAACCTGCTCCTGCTGCGGCGGACCGCCGACCGGCTCCGGCAGCAGGGGTTCCGCGTGCTGCTGCACTCGCGGGTGCCGCCGAACGACGGCGGGATCAGCCTCGGCCAGGCCGCCGTGGCCGGCGCCCGCGCCCGGGCCCGCTCAGCAGATCCGGGGTAGCGGGTCGCCGACCAGCAGGTCGACGATCCGGGTGCCACCGAACGAGGTCTTGAGCAGCACCAGGCCGGGAGGGTCGTCGCCGACCCGGCCGATCACGGCGGCGCCCTCGCCGAGCGGGTGGGAGCGCAGCGCCTCGACCGCGGCGTTGGCGGCCGCCCGGTCGACGATCGCGACCAGGCGGCCCTCGCAGGCAACGTACAGCGGGTCGATGCCGAGCAGCTCGCAGGCGCCGCGCACGTCCGGACGGACCGGGATGGCGTCCTCGTCCAGCACCACCGCCACGCCAGCCGCCCTGGCCACCTCGTTGCAGATCGTCGCCACCCCGCCCCTGGTGGCGTCGCGCAGGCCGCGCACGCCGCCGGTGGCGTCGAGCAACCGCTCGACCAGGCTGGCGAGCGGGGCGGTGTCGGAGACGATGTCGGACTCGATGTCCAGCTCGCCCCTGGCGAGCATGACCGTCACGCCGTGGTCGCCGATCGGCCCGGAGACGAGCACCGCGTCGCCGGGGCGCGCCGCGGCCAGTTCCAGCGTGCCCGTCCGCTCGATCACGCCGACCCCGGCGGTGTTGACGTAGCAGCCGTCGGCCTTGCCGCGCTGCACCACCTTGGTGTCGCCGGTGACGACCTGGACGCCGGCCGCATCGGCGGCCTTCGCCATCGAGCCCACGATCCGCTCCAGGTCGGCCACCGGGAAGCCCTCCTCGAGGATGAACCCGGCCGACAGCCACAGCGGGCGGGCGCCGGTCACCGCCAGGTCGTTGACGGTGCCGTTGACGGCCAGGTCGCCGATGTCGCCGCCGGGGAAGAACAGCGGCGAGACCACGAACGAGTCGGTGGTGAACGCCAGCCGGGCACCGGCCGCCGTCAGGGTGGCCGCGTCCTCCAGCGGCTCCAGCAGCGGGTTTCGGAACGCCTCGAGGAACACCGCCTCGACCAGCGTGTGGGTGGCCTTGCCGCCCGACCCGTGCGCCAGCGTGATGCGCTCCTCCCTGAGCTTGGGCTTGCGCTGCCGCGCCCGCTCGATGCGGTCGAGCACCTGCTGTTCGCGGTCGCTGCTCATTGGCGGACTCTCACGTGCGGGTCGCCTCCTTCACGCGCGTACGGGTGAAGCGGCCGAAGTTGTAGTAGGCGGCGCAGGCGCCCTCCGGGGAGACCATGCAGGTCCCGATCGGGGTCTCCGGCGTGCAGGCAGTGCCGAACACCTTGCACTCCCACGGCTTCAGCACGCCCTTGAGCACCTCGCCGCACTGGCACGCCTTGGGGTCGGCCACCCGCACCCCCGGGACCAGGAACAGCCGCTCGGCGTCGAAGCGCGCGTAGGGCTCCTTGACCCGCAGCGCCGAGTGGGAGATGAACCCGAGGCCGCGCCACTCGAAGTAGGGCCGCAGCTCCATCACCTCGGCGATCACCTCCAGCGCCTTGGCGTTGCCGTCCCAGGGCACCACCCGGGTGTACTGGTTCTCGACCTCCGAGCGGCCCTCGGCGAGCTGCAGCATCAGCATGTAGATCGACTGCAGCAGGTCCAGCGGCTCGAACCCGGCGCAGACCAGCGGCCTGCCGTGGTCGCGGGCGATGAACTCGTAGGGCCGGCAGCCGATCACCGTCGAGACGTGGCCGGGGCCGATGAAGCCGTCCAGCCGCAGGTCGGGCGAGTCGAGGATGGCCTTGATCGCCGGGATGATGGTGACGTGGTTGCAGAAGACGGAGAAGTTCTCGATCCCCTCGGCGGCGGCCCGGAGCACGGTCATGGCGCTGGACGGCGCGGTGGTCTCGAAGCCGATCGCCATGAACACCACCCGCCTGTCCGGGTGCTGCTTGGCGATCTTGAGGGCGTCGAGCGGCGAGTAGACCATGCGGATGTCGGCGCCCTCGGCCTTGGCGTCGAAGAACGAGCCGTGGCTGCCGGGCACCCGCATCATGTCCCCGAACGAGGTCATGATCACGTCCGGCTGCTTGGCGATGTGGATGGCGTCGTCGACCCGGCCCATCGGGATCACGCAGACCGGGCAGCCGGGGCCGTGGACCAGCGTGATGGTCTCCGGCAGGTAGTCCTCCAGGCCGTGCTTGTAGATGGTGTGGGTGTGGCCGCCGCACACCTCCATGAGCTTGTACTGCCTGCCCGGCTGGCAGAGGCCGGCGATCCTGGCCGCGAGCGCCTGGGCCTTCTCGGCGTCGCGGAACTCGTCGACGAAGCGCACGGCGTTCCCCTTACTCGATCTTGGACTCCGCCAGGGCGACCAGCTCGTCGGCGTAGGCCTGGCCGATCCCCTCCAGGAACTCGAGGGCGGCCTTGGCCTCGTCCTCGTCGATCTTGGAGAGCGCGAAGCCGACGTGGATCAGCACCCAGTCGCCCGGCGCCAGTGCCTCACCCTCGAGCAGGCCGACGTTGATCGCCCGCTTTACCCCACTGACGTCCACCTTGGCCAGGTCGGGCCGGTCAGGCAGCAGCTCCACCACCTCACCCGGGATCCCAAGGCACATCCGATCACCCCTCCCCGTCCGCGCATGCCCCCCGGAACCTCCACGCCTGGCGTCTCGCGCATCTTCAGGCACCGGACGACATCGGGCAACGACTGACCACGACGGCAGCCGAGGTCAGGACCCGTCGGCCGTGTCCAGCGCCGCCAGCGTCAGGGTCCACAGGACGTGGTAGACGGTGGTCTGCGCCTCTTGGATGCGGTGGACCGACGAGGAGGGAACGACGAACAGGTGGTCGATGGTGTCGGTCTCGGCCATCTTGCCGCCCTGGTAGCCGGCCAGGCCGACGGTGAGCAGCCCGCGCCGGCTCGCCTCCTCGAAGGCGCGGATGAGGTTGTCGGAGTTGCCGCTGGTGGAGAGGCCGACGGCGACGTCGCCCGGCCGGCCGAAGGCGGCGAGCTGCCTGGCGAACACCACCTCGAAGCCGACGTCGTTGGCCAGGGCGGTGACCACCGCGACGTCGTCGGTGAGGCAGAGGGCCGGCAGCGCCCGCCGGCCCGACGGCGGGTGCAGGAACGTGCTGGCCAGGGCCTGCGCGTCGGTGGAGCTGCCGCCGTTGCCGAAGGCGAACAGCCTGCCGCCGGCGGCGAAGGACCGGGCCATCGCCCTGGCGCAGGCCACCAGCCGGTCGAGGTCGCGCTCCAGCACCTGCTGCCGCAGGGCCACGATCTCGGCGGCCTTGGCGACGGTGGAGTGGCGCACCTCCTCGAGCACCGCGTCCAGGTCGGTGGTGCCCGCGTACAGGAACGGGTAGAGGGCTTCGACGCCGGCGGTGCCGGAGGGCTCACGCGCCACCGCCGCCACCCCCCACCACCGCGATGGCCTCCTTGGCATGGACCAGGACGCTGTCGCCGACGCCGGCCTGGACCAGGGCGATGCTGACCTCCTCGACGCTCTGCCCGGTGTCGACCAGCGCCAGGTCGTCGCCGAGCAGCGCCACCACCCGGACCTCGACGGCCTCGTCCGAGCAGGTGATGCAGACGTCGCCGTTACAGCATGGGTCCGATGCGCTCACCTGACCACCCCCGGTCCGAGCACCCCCGGTTGCTCGAAGAGGACGTGCACCAGCTCCCAGAGGACGTGGTAGGCGGTGACGTGGACCTCCTTGACGACCAGGGGGTCGTCGGACCGGGCGACCAGGGCGTGCTCGACCGCCGGGCTGGCGGCGATCGCGCCGCCGTCGCCGCCGAGCAGCGCGACCGTGAGCATCTCCCGCTCGGCGGCCGCCTCCAGGCCGCGGAGCACGCTCGGGTCGTGCCCGTCGGCGTCGACCCCGAGGGCGATGTCCTCCGGGCCGGCGAGGTGGCGGAGCTGGTGGGCGAAGACCTCCGCGTAGCCCTCGCGGCTGGCGATCCCGGTGAGGGTGGCCACGTCGCCGGTCAGCGAGATCGCGGGCAGTGCCCGCTTGCCGACGATCACCGGGTGGACGAACTCGACCGCGATGTGCCTGGCGTCGGTCGTCGGGCCGCCGCTGCCGAACACCACCAGCTTGCCGCCCTGGTGGAACCGCAGCGCCATCGCGTGGCACGCCCTCGCCACCTGCTCGGCGTCGGCCGCGAACGCGTCCACCGGGCCCACGCGCCGGTCGAGCGCGGCGGCGGCGATGCCCTCGAGCGTGTCGGAACCTCGCACGACGACCTCCGGTGGAGCCCGGTGATCTGGGAAGCATGCTCCCTCCATCGGCCGAATTCAAAGACATACGTGTCCGGACGGCTTGGTCCCCACTGGTGGGCACCTTTGTCTAGGCCACACCGGCCGGCCTGCCCTACAATTCGGCCCAAGCCAACGAGGAGCCGGGTTGGGGGACGCGCGCACCGCCGTGAGCCGCTGGGTCGGCGGCGAGACCGAGCCACGCCTGCGGGGCCTGCGCCGCATCCACCAGGTGCTCGCCGATGCCCCCATCCCCTGAGCGGTCGGCCGTGGCACCCGAGTCGCTCGCCAGCGTCGAGGCCGAGAACCGGCTCCTGCACCGGGTGGTGGCGACGATCAGCTCGAACCTCGGGCTGGACGCGGTGCTCCGGTCGATCATCGACCTGGTCGCGGAGGCCACCCGCGGCGACGCCTGCTTCCTGCACCTGTGGGACCCGGACGGCGGCGGGCTGGTGCTGCGGGCGGCGTCGGCGGGGTTCCAGGACGCGATCGGCCGGGTGCGGTTGCGCCTTGGGGAGGGCGTCGCCGGATGGGCGGCGGAGCACCAACGGGTGGTGGCGATCCCCGAGGACAAGTGGGCCGACCCTCGCTACAAGTACATCCCGGAGCTCGGCGGCGAGCAGTTCACCTCGATGCTGTCGGTGCCGGTGGTGTCGCGCTCCGGCGCCCTCGTCGGGGTGTTCAACGTCCACACGCGCGCGCGGCGCGAGTTCAGCGACCGCGACATCGACTTCATGCGGCTGATCGCCTCGCTGGTTGCCGAGGCGATCGACCACGCCAACCTCTTCGGCAAGCTCGCCGAGAAGGAACGCGCCCTGGAGACGCTCATCCGCAAGACGATCGAGGCCCAGGAGGAGGAACGCCGCCGGATCGCCACCGAGATCCACGACGGCGTGACCCAGCAGCTCGTCTCGATCTGGTACCGGCTGCAGGCCTGCGGTCGCAGCCTCCGCGGCGACCCCGACCGGGCCGAGCGCGACCTGGCCGCCGCCCGCCAACTGGTGGACGAGGCGCTCGCCGAGGCACGCGTCGCCATCTACGACCTGCGCCCGTCGATGCTCGACGACCTGGGGCTCTCGCCCAGCCTGCGCGAGCTGGCCCGGCGCCAGCTCGAGGGCGAGGTCGAGCTGCGGCTGGAGGTGGAGGACGTCGGCGCCCTGCCCCCCCACCACGAGGTGGCCCTCTACCGGATCGCCCAGGAGGCGGTGACCAACGTCCGCAAGCATGCCGGGGCGAGCCGCGTCACGGTGACCCTGCGCGCCCACCCCGACCGCGTCGAGCTGGCGATCGAGGACGACGGCGTGGGGTTCGACCTGCCGTCCTCGGGGACGAGCGGCCCCCAGACCTCCTTCGGCATGACCGGGATGGCCGAGCGCGCCTCGCTGGTCGGCGGGGAGCTGACGGTTCGCAGCGCCCGATCCCGCGGCACCACCGTGTCGGTCGGCATCCGCCGGCAGGAAGCAGGGGCGCCGGCATGATCGAGCGGCCGATCCGGGTCCTGATCGTCGACGACCACCGGGTCGTCCGGGAGGGCTTGCGGGCGATGCTGCACGGCGTCGCCGAGATCGAGATCGTGGGTGAGGCCGAGGACGTCGACCAGGCGCTGGCCGCCATCCGGGCCGCCGAGCCGCACGTGGTCCTGCTGGACGTGCGGCTCCAGCGCAGCAGCGGCCTCGACGCCTGCCGGTCGATCGTCCAGCGGCACCCGGAGGTGTCGGTGGTCTTCCTCACGATGTACGAGGACGAGCAGTACGTGTTCGAGGCGCTCCGGGCGGGCGGGCGCGGCTACATGCTCAAGAAGGTCTCGGCGGAGGAGATCGTGCGGGTCCTGCAGGCCGTACGGGCCGGGGAGGTGGTCATCGACCCGGAGCTCGGCGGCAAGATCGCGCTGCGGGCGGCCGCGCTGCAGGCGGGCAGCGACTGGCCGGGCGCGCGGCTCGGCCTGACTCCCCGGGAGGCCGACGTCCTCGCGCACCTGGTCAAGGGCCTCGACAATCGCGCCATCGGCCACGCCCTGTACATCAGCGAGGACACCGTGAAGTCCCACCTCAAGGCCATCTTCCGCAAGCTCGGGGCGAGGGACCGCGCCCAGGCGGTCGCGATCGCGCTCCGCGAGGGCCTGGCCCGCTAGCGCCGGCCTCTCACCCTCTGGGGTGATACGGATCACCCCCTCGGCACCCCCCTTTCTGGGGATGCCCGGCTGGGCGCGGCCACATAGCCTCCTGCCGGAGGAGGTGTGCGGATGCGGCCCGTCATGCTCGCGATCGTCGGCGACAGCGCCGCCGGCAAGACCACCTTCGCCGAAGGCATCATGCAGCTACTCGGCGCGGACCAGGTCGCCACCGTCTGCACCGACGACTACCACCGCTACGACCGCGTTCAGCGCAGGCAACTGGACATCACCCCGCTCGACCCGGCCTGCAACTACCTCGACGTCCTCGCCCAGCACCTGCGGCTCCTGGCCGACGGGGAACCGGTCCTCAAGCCGGTGTACCGCCACGGCGACGGCACCCTCGGCGCGCCGGAGTACGTGGTCGCACGGCGGTTCATGGTGATGGAAGGGCTGCTGCCGCTGCACACCAGGCGGATGCGGGACGTCTTCACCGTGCGGGTCTACCTGGACCCGCCGGAGCGGCTGCGGCGCGACTGGAAGGTCAAGCGCGACTGCGCCAAGCGCGGGTACGAGCCCGAGCAGGTGCTGGCGGAGCTGGAACGCCGCGAACCCGACTCGGCCGCGTTCATCCGCCCGCAGCGGCGGCGCGCGGACGTGGTGGTGCGCTTCCAGCCTCCCGACGACGCTCCGGTCGACAGCGCGCACCTGTCGATGCAGATGGTGCTGCGCCCGACCATCTCCCACCAGGACGTCGTCGAGGTGGCGCAGGAGGCGGCGGCCGCCGGGTGCGGCTCCATCGCGCTGCGGCTCGGGCGTGACGACGGGACGCCGGTGGACCTGCTCACCGTGGCCGCCGACATCCCACCCGAGGAGACCGAGCAGGTCGAGTCGCTGCTGTGGAAGCGGATGGACTTCCACCACCACCTCGAGCGCGACGACATCGGCCTGTTCGTGGAGGGGAACCGCCGCCGCCACTCCGACTCGCTGGCGATCGCCCAGTTGTTCATCGCCTACCACCTGCTGAACGAGGCGGCGGGCGGATGAGGCTGCTCGGATTCAGGCGGTCCGACTGGACCTCCGCCGCGGAGGCCGAGACGACCGGGGGTGAGGTGGCGTGAAGGTCGGGGAGCTGGCGACCAGTCCGGCGATCGCCGTCGGTCCTGGGGAGTCGCTGCGCGGCGCGGCCCAGGTGATGATGCGGCACCGCGTCGGGTCGGCGGTGGTGCTGGACGACGACAACCTGGTGGGGATGCTCACCGAGCGGGACGTCCTGCGGGCGGTGGCCGGCGGCGCGGACCTCGAGGGGACGCTCGTCAAGGAGCTGATGACCGAGGACGTGGTCACGGTCGGGCCGGGCTGGGAGCTCTACGAGGCGACCTCGGAGATGGCGGCGCGGCGCATCCGCCACCTGGTCGTGACCGACCGTGGACGTGTCCTCGGTGTCCTGTCCGTCCGCGACCTGCTGCTCGCGGGCCAACGGGTGGAGCTGACCGCGGGCAACTGGGTGGTGCTGCGCGACCCCCTGACGTTCCGCATCCGGGAGCTGCGGCAGCTCCGGCGCTACCTGCTGGTGCTGCGTGACAGCCCTCCGTCGGAGTTCGAGCTGGCCGGGATCATCGGCATGCTCGTCGAGAGCTGGTCGTTCGACGCGGCCTCGGCGGACGCCGAGGGCATCAGGTCGATCCCCGCGGCCGACTACGAGCTGCTGCGGGCGGCGGTGGTCGCCGACCTGCCCGAGCTAGAACGGGCCGTGCAGCCCTCGCCGGGATGGCGACGGCGACGAGGCGGGCAGGCGTGAGGCCCTCGGGGAAGCCAGGAAGGAGTGCTCGCAATGCCTGACCAAGCTGGGAGGCTGTTCGACGCGGGGGTCAAGGAGTACCGGGCGGCTGGCTACTGGCGGCCCGACTACCTGCCGCGGGACACCGACGTGCTGGCGGCCTTCCGGGTGACCCCGCAGGACGACGTGCCGCCTGAGGAGGCGGCCGCCGCGGTCGCCGCGGAGTCGTCGACCGGCACCTGGACGACGGTCTGGACCGATCGGCTCACCGACCTGGACCGGTACAAGGCGAAGTGCTACCGGATCGAGCCGGTCCCGATGGAACCCCGACAGTACCTCGCCTATGTCGCCTACGACCTCGACCTGTTCGAGGAGGGCTCGATCGCCAACCTGGCGTCCTCGATCGTGGGGAACGTGTTCGGGTTCAAGGCGCTGCGGGGCCTGCGACTGGAGGACCTGCGCATCCCCGTCGCCTACCTGAAGACCTTCCAGGGGCCGCCGCACGGGATCGGCGTGGAGCGGGACCGGCTGAACAAGTACGGTCGCCCACTGCTCGGCTGCACCATCAAGCCGAAGCTCGGCCTGTCGGCGCGCAACTACGGCCGGGCCGTGTACGAGTGCCTGCGCGGCGGCCTGGACTTCACCAAGGACGACGAGAACATCAACTCGCAGCCGTTCATGCGCTGGCGCGACCGCTTCGAGTTCGTGATGGAGGCGGTCCGCAAGGCCGAGGACGAGACCGGCGAGCGCAAGGGTCACTACCTGAACGTGACGGCTCCGGACTTCGAGCAGATGATCGAGCGGGCGGAGCTCGCCCGGCAGCTCGGCAGCCCGATCGTCATGCTGGACTACCTCACCGCCGGCTTCACCGCCCACACCTCACTGTCACGTTGGTGCCGCGCGAACGGCGTGCTGCTGCACTGCCACCGCGCGATGCACGCGGTCGTCGACCGCCAACGCAACCACGGGATCCACTGGCGGGTGCTGGCCAAGTGGTGCCGGATGATCGGGGCCGACCACCTCCACAACGGGACGGTGGTGGGCAAGCTGGAGGGCGACCGCGCGGCGACCACGGCCGTCAACGACCTGCTGCGCGAGGACTTCGTCCCGGCCGACCCGGCCAGCGGCGTCCACTTCGACCAGCCGTGGGCGTCGCTCCCCGGCCTGTTCCCGGTGGCCTCTGGCGGCATCCACGTCTGGCACATGCCCGACCTGGTGGACATCTTCGGCGACGACGCCGTCTTCCAGTTCGGCGGTGGGACGCTCGGCCACCCGTGGGGCAACGCGGCCGGGGCGACCGCCAACCGGGTCGCCCTCGAGGCCGTGGTGCAGGCCCGCAACGAGGGCCGCACGCTCGGGAAGGAGGGGCCCGAGATCCTGCGCCGCGCCGCCAAGGCCTCACCCGAGCTGCGCGCGGCGCTGGAGGTCTGGCGGGAGGTCACCTTCGACTTCGAGGCCGTCGACCGGTTGGACCGTTCGGAGGTGACCTCGTGACGGACGCGGGCGCCGCGCGGCGCTACGAGACCTTCTCCTACCTGCCGCCGCTCACCCAGGGGGAGATCGCCGACCAGATCGACCACATCCTCGGTCGTGGGCTGATCCCGGCGATCGAGCACACCACCCGTCCGCACCCACGGGACGCGTTCTGGAGCATGTGGAAGCTGCCGCTGTTCGAGGCGCGGACCAGCCAGGAGGTGCTGGCGGAGATCGAGGCGTGCAGGCGCGCCCATCCGGGCAGCTTCGTGAAGCTGAACGGGTACGACCCGAGACGCCAACGCCAGGCGGCGAGCTTCGTCGTCCACCGTCCACGCTGAGCGGGCCGATCGAGGGGCGGCGCCGTCCCGGCCGGCTCGATGGACGCGACCGGAGGCGTCAGCGGATGGGCACGACGTACAGGCTGATCGCCAGGAAGTGGGCGGCGACCCCGACGATCACCAGCAGGTGGAAGACCTCGTGGTAGCCGAACACGGCCGGCAACGGGTCGGGGCGGCGCAGCGCGTATACCGCCGCGCCTGCCGAGTAGACCAGCCCGCCGGCGACGATCAGCAGCCCACCCACCACGCCGAGCCGGGAGAAGAGCTGCGGCATCGCCGCCACCGCCACCCAGCCAAGCGCCAGGTAGACGGTTCCGCCGAGCCATTTCGGCGCACCCGTCCAGGCCAGCTCGACCACGATCCCGGCCACCGCCCCGCCCCACACGACCGCGAGCACGACGGTGGCCAGGGTGCCTTGGAGGACGAGCAGGCCAACCGGCGTGTAGGTGCCGGCGATCAGCAGGAAGATCATCGCGTGGTCCAGGCGGCGCATGCGGCGCCGGGCCGGCCCGGTCCAGGTGACCCGGTGGTACAGGGCGCTCACCCCGAACAGGGCCGACACCGACACGGCGTACACGGCCATCGCGACCCCCGCCCTGGCGGTCGCGGCGAGCAGGACCAGCAGCGAGCCGGCAGCGAGCGAGACGAAGAAGGCGTACTGGTGGAACACCCCGCGTAGGCGGGGCTTGACGGGGGCCGTGGCGGCTTCCTCGGCCGGCGCCGGGACGCCGCCGGAGGCGGTTCGCAGCAAAGGATCAGGGGGCACGGAGACTCCAGCGCTCGATGAGCAGGCATGCGGACCGCACGAGGTCGAGGCGGTCCGCGGTGACGCACCCGATGAGCTGCGGCCCGCATCCCAGGGTAGCCGGGTCGCACGCCGGGCGGGGAGTCGTGGGCGTAGACTGGCCGCGGTGGTGGCCTGTCCTGAGGCCACGCCACCCGGAGTCCGGTCGGGTCGGCGGCCCGGCGTCGTGGCCGTCGCCGTGACCGGCATCCCGATTCCTTGCTGCCTGCTGCAGAGGCTGCACTCCGACGCCGTCCCGGCATGCGGCGCGCCCGACGTCCGCGCCGCTCCCGCCCGGGTCCGACGAGCGTGCGACGTTGTCGTGCCGTCGGCAACGTCCAAACGACGTCGCGACAGTGGAGGGACGGCGATGGCGAGGTCCCACAGCGGCCGCGGCCGGCATGCCAGCCGGGGCTGGCCGTTCAGCGAACGGAACATCCGCTCGTTCGGCGATGGCCGGGTCTGCGCGGCGGGAACGTGCGCGACCAGGCTCTCCCGTTACAACCCCGACGAGTACTGCGCTGCCCATCATGACCAGGTCCCCGCGCAGCCGTCGAACCGCCGTAGGCAGTACTAGCCGCCGCGATCGAAGCAGCGGTCACCCGCTCGCCAGCAGCGCAACGCCGGCTACCAGGAGGTGGGGCGCCGGCGCCGGGAGCGCCGCCTCCTGGCCGCTGCCGGGCGTTCGCGCGCTTCCGGCGCAACCGGCCGGAAGGGTTGGGCGACGCCGGCCCGCCGGCGGAGCGTGGCGACCTGCGCCGCCTGCTCGGGCAGCACGAGCGTGACCACGGTGCCTCCAGCACCCGCGCGGGCGGTCCGACCAGACCGGTGCACGTAGCCCTTGGCCTCGGCGGGCGGGTCGAAGTGCACGACCAGGTCGACGCCGTCGACGTGGAGGCCACGCGCGGCGATGTCGGTGGCCACCAGCACCGGCACGGTGCCGGTGGAGAACGCCGCCAGGGCACGCTCCCTGGCGTTCTGGGCCAGGTTGCCGTGGAGGGCGCCGGCTCGCACGCCAGCCCGACCGAGCTGGCGGGTGAGCCGCGTGGCGCCGTGCTTGGTGCGCACGAACATAAGGACCCGGCGGTGGCCGGCGGCCAGCTCGGCGGCGGCCGCGAGCTTCCCCGCCGCGGTGACGGCGCGGAACTGGTGGTCCATCCTCGCCGGGGTCGCGCTCGGCTGGGCGACCGTGTGGCGCGCCGGGTCGGCGAGGTAGCGGCGGACGATGGTGGCGACCTCGTTGTCGAGCGTGGCGGAGAACAGCAGCCGCTGCCCACCGGTTGGCACCCGGTCCAGCAGCCAGGTCACCTGCGGCAGGAAGCCCATGTCGGCCATGTGGTCGGCCTCGTCGAGCACGGTGATGGCGACGGCGTCCAGCGAACAGGCGCCCTGCCGGTAGAGGTCGGTGAGCCGGCCGGGGGTCGCGACCACCACGTCGGTCCCGCGCCGCAGCGCCTGGACCTGCGCGCGGATCGGGGCGCCACCGTAGACGGCGAGCAGCTTCAGGCCGAGGGCCGCCGCCAGCGGGGCGAGCTCGTCACGGACCTGCCGGGCCAGCTCCCGGGTGGGCACGAGCACCAGGCCGCGCGGCATCGGCGCGCGCGGGACGGCGTGCGCCGCGAGCCGGGTCAGCATCGGCAACCCGAACGCCAGGGTCTTGCCCGAGCCCGTCTCGGCCCGGCCGAGGACGTCGCGGCCGGCGAGCGCGTCGGGCAGGGTGCGAGCCTGGATGGGTCGCGGGGCGGTGATCCCGTTCCGGGCAAGTACGGCGGTGAGGGCTGGTGGCACGCCGAGCTCGGCGAAGGAGCTGCTGGGCGAGGCCATGGAAGGAGAAGGGACGGCATGAGAGACGGGCAAGAAGAAGGACACTCCGTTCGACGTTCATCGGATCGGGCTGTACGCCGCGTTTCGACGCGACCCTTCAGCCCGGGCATCGCGGGTCCCGACGAGCAGAGGAACGGGATCCGTAGCCGGTGACGACGCGAGAGCAGACCGCTCCCGCGGCAAGGGGAACCGACAGAGCATAGCAGATGGCGTTCAGTCGGCCGTGGCTGGGCGGAGTGGCGCGCCGACCGCGTGGAGGTGGCGGAGCGCCTGCGCGTAGGAGCCGAAGGCGGTGCTCTCGTGGTAGGGGAGGCCGTGCTGCAGGCAGAACCCGCGGATGAGGGCTTGGGAGCGGCGCAGGTTCGGCCTGGGCATGTTGGGGAACAGGTGGTGCTCGATCTGGTAGTTGAGGCCGCCGAGCGCGAAGTCCACCAGCCGGCTTCCGCGTACGTTGCGGGAGGTCAGCACCTGGCGGCGGAGGTAGTCCAGCTCGTCCGCTTCGGTGAGCATCGGCATGCCCTTGTGGTTGGGAGCGAAGGCGCAGCCCAGGTACAGGCCGAACAAGCCCTGCTGGACGATGACGAAGACCGCCGCGCGCAGCGGTGAGAGCACCAGCAGTAGCGCGGTGAGGTTGCCGGCGAAGTGGGTGAGCAGCAGGAGCGCCTCGAGCCGCCTGGACCTGATCCTGTCGCGGAGCAGGGCCTTGACGCTGGCGCCGTGGAGGTGCACCGCTTCGAGCGTGAGCAGCGGGAAGAACAGCCAGGCCTGGTAGCGGGCCATCAACTTGGTGAGCCCATGGCGGGCGCGCGCCTGGTCGGCGGTGAACGCGACCGTGCCGATGATGACGTCAGGGTCCAAGTCCTCGTGGTTGGGGTTGGCGTGGTGGCGGTTGTGCTTGCCGACCCACCAGCCGTAGCTGAGCCCGATGAGCAGGTTGCCGTGCACGAGCCCGACGAGGTCGTTGGCGCGTCGCCGGCGGAAGGCCTGCCGGTGCCCCGCGTCGTGGCCGAGGAAGGCGGTCTGGGCGAAGACGACCGCGAGCCACACCGCGGTGGCGAGCTGCCACCAGGAGTCCCGTAGCAGGAAGAAGGCGGTCCACCCGGCGGCGAGCATGACGGCGTTCAGCCCAATCCTGGCGGCGTACCAGCCGCGCCGGCGGTCCAGCAGCCCTGCGTGTCTGACCAGGCGGGACAGCTCGGCGTAGTCACTGCCGCGGCGTGCGGGCGAGGTCGGAGGCCGGGCGCTCGCGCCGCCGTCCCCGGACCCGACCGTCGGCGCTGGGTCGAACGTGGTCATGTGCGCTCCTGCTGAGCCGGCGGGTCCGGATGCAGGGGGTGGAGCCCGCGACGGTCGCCGCCGATTGGCTGCTCGGCCACCCGGTCAACGGCTGAGCCCCGGTTGCCAGCCGGCAACCCGGGGCGGTGGCGGGCGCCGCGCAAGCGCCAAGCCCAGCGGCCCCCTCGAGCTCGGCCGGGCTGGTCGACAGCGGGCGCCGCCCACCATCCGATCTTGTCCACGACCCTCCTGAGCCGCCTCACCCGCTCCGCAGTCCTGCTTGCCGAGCCGCTCGCATTCAATTGGCGCGTGCCTTGGCGGTCGTTCATGGCCAAGATCGGCATCGCTACCAAAGCATGGACATGGCGCGCGGGAAACCAGCAACCCGCGCAAACACGATCAGTTCGGGTGATCACCACGCACGACATCGAGATCACCACGATCACCGCGGCGGACGCACCATGCCTCAACGGGCGCCGGGCACGGACGCGCTCAGTTCGCCGGCGGCTGGCCAGCCGGCTCCAGCCAGCCCAGCTCCTGTGCCAGCTCGCGGGTGCAGGACCGCACCGCCTGCACGTACTCGGACTGGTCGCCGGCCCGCCACAGCAGCGACCAGGGATACCGCGAGGCCGGTTCCACCAGCGGCTTCCACACCGCCCCCGGCAGCGCCGCCTGGGCGCACGACGACGGCACCGACACTACGCAGCGGCCGTGCACCACCAGCTCGGCGGCCGCCTGCATGCTCTGGACGGTGCCGCGGTACAGGGTCGGCGTGAACCCTACCGAGCGGCACAGCTCGACCACGAACTGGTTGAACTCGGGCGCGCGCTCGTCTTCCGCCAGCAGCAGCGGCTCGGCCGCCAACGCCGCCACCGGCACCGCCTGGAGGGCCGCGAAGCGGTGGCCCTCAGCGACCAGCACGCCCAGCCGATCCAGACGGAACAGCTCGGAAGCGACCTCCGCGGGTGCCAGTGAGGCACGCCCGAAGCCGATGTCCAGCCGGCCCTCAGCCAGCAGCTTGAACTGCTCGGGCACGCCGGCCTCGACCTGGTGGATCTCCAGGCTCGGGAAGCGTTGCTGGACCTGCTGGAGGATCCGTGGCATGGAGTCGTAGCTGGCGTCGACGATCCCCACCCACAGCGCCGCGGCCGCGCTGCCCGCACTTCTTGCGGCGGCGACCGCCCGCTCGGCCTGGAGAAGGAGCCGCCGGGCTTCGGCCAGGAACGCCACCCCGGCCCTGGTGAGCTGGACGTGGTGGGTGCTGCGGTCCAGCAACCGGACCCCGAGCTCGCGTTCGAGGCGCTGCAGCTGCTGGCTGAGGGCCGACTGGACGATGTGCTCACGCTCGGCCGCCCGGCCGAAGTGCAGCTCCTCGGCCAGGGTCACGAAGTAGCGGAGCTGGCGTAGCTCGATTTGGCCGCACCTCCGTTCACCAGACTATCCGAGCTGCCGCATCGGAGCTGCTGGATCCCGCCAGCATCAAGAAACAAGCACACCAGAACCGGGGTGTCCACCCCCGCCACGATTCCCCCCGACGACCTCCGGCCGCGCCCACCCTGGGCTGCGCACCGTGCGGCTGGGGCCGGTGATCGGCCTCGCCGATCAGCTTTGCGGAGATTGCTCGTTTCCCCATGCCTCGGACTGCGCTTTGCTGGGCGTGGCCATCCTCGGCCGGAGGTGACCGTCCCGATCTCCAAGCCGGCCGTGAAGGGGCCCGTTCGGATGGCACCATCGTCACCGACCGCCGCGCGCAACGGCGACGCCCCGCGTTGCGACCACCTCGACCAGGTCCGCCAGGTCCGGACGCGGGTGACCGCCTGCGCGGCGTGCCTGGCCCTCGGGGACGCCTGGACCGCCCTACGGTTGTGCCTGTCGTGCGGCTGGGTGGCCTGCTCGGACGGCTCGCCCAACCAGCACGCCAGAGCGCACTACTGGGAGACCGACCACCCCGTCGTCGCCGCCTGCGAGCCTGGCTCGACCTGGCGCTGGTGCTACGTCCACCAACGCACCGTCTGACCCTCCTCGGCGACGTCACGATCGGTGATCACGATCGGTGATCACGCCAGGCGATGAGCCTTGCTGGGGTTGCCGGTTTCGACGCGGTGCCAGAGCTGCCACGCTCAGGCGACCGGTGCGAGACGGGCGAATCAGCCCGGCCGAGGCGAACGGCCGCGCCGGACAGCCCGGCGGCCGGAGCGGCGCCAGGCAGGAGAGGAAGCAGCATGGAAGCGACCCGCAAGCTGTACCGCAGCCGCACCGACCGCAAGCTGGCCGGCGTGTGCGGCGGCCTGGCCGAGTACTTCGGCCGCACCGACACGACGGTCGTCCGGGTGGCCTTCGTCGTCCTCGCCCTGCTTGGCGGTGCCGGCATCCCGATCTACCTGGCGATGTGGCTCATCGTGCCCGTCCAGAAGCAGGACGCGCCGGCGTG
>WNGB01004620.1_pt1 | contig 20902 bp, 15 predicted proteins | sample 5400681 | NCBI WGS metagenome assembly WNGB01 (sample SAMN13153367, study PRJNA577476) | soil metagenome | isolation source: 115 cm soil or saprolite under grassland replicate 2 | place: USA:California | collected 2016-06-15
ACCGCCTCTGGAGGCCTCGACTACATCGAGGAGGCCTTCGGCGTCTCCCTGCGCGAGGCCGTCCTCCTCGACAAGATCACGGGCAGCGAGATCATCCACAGTCCCGTCTTCCGCTTCCTCGCCTTCGTGGCCGTCGTCCCCCTCGCCATCGAGATCCTGCAGGAGAACCACGCGATCCTGTACGGGCTGGCCCTGTGGTCGATGGCGCTGTGGTCGCTCCTCCTCTACCGGCTGTTCGCCGACCGTGACCTCAGCTTCCGGCTCGCCTTCGGGACGGTGCTGTTCACCTGCTTCATCGGCCTGCCCCTCCTCGAGCTGTGGCTCTTCACGCCCGTGGACATCACGGGCTGGCTGATCACGCGCAACTTCCTCGCCTTCCGCCTCAGCGGCTACGTGTTCGGCGTGGGCGTGCGCGAGGAGCTGACCAAGGCCATCCCCCTGATCGCCCTCGCCCTCTTCACGAACAAGATGCGCAAGCCGATCAACGGCCTGCTCCTCGGCATGATGTCCGGGATCGGGTTCGCGGGGGCGGAGAACGTCTACTACGTCTTCCGCACGCTGGAGGAGTCGCTGCGCGCGATGAAGGAGACGGGCCTGGCCGGGTACCTGGTCATGCCCGTCTACAACAACGTCGTGCGTATGGCCATGACGCCGTTCCTGCATGCCTGCTTCAGCGCGATCTTCGGGTACTTCATCGCGCTCGGCATCTCGCAGCGCCGGCACCGATTCGTGTTCTTCGTGCTCGGCCTCTCCCTCTCTTCCCTGCTCCACGGCCTCTACGACACCTTCGTGGGCGAGTCGCCGCTGCTGGGCGTCGCGATCCAATGCGGCGCGTTCTTCCTGGTGATGACCTACATCCTGAAAGCGCGGGGACTGAGCTCCGCCCGCGAGCTGGGGGGCGGGGTGTTCAGCCGGACGGTGATGATGAAGTCGCCCCTCGCCGCGGTGCCCACGGCCGCGGCCACTCCCGGGGGTTGGCGGCTGCGCGGGGTGGCGGGGCCGGCGTTCGGCCGCACCTTCGACCTGCTCGGCGAGACACGGCTCGGCCGCGATCCCGCCCGATGTGCCGTCCTGGTCGATGAAAAGACGGTCTCGCGCGAGCACGCCGCCCTCGTCCCCGATGTCCAGCGCTCGGCCTGGCGGCTCCAGCGGCTCAGCCACAGCGGGCACGTCTTCGTCAACGGCCGCGCGGTCAACGACGCGTTCCTGGCCCCCGGCGACCAGATCCAGGTCGGCACTTCGGTGCTGGTGCTCGAGGTTGCCTGAACACTTTCCGGGGTCCCGGCGTAGATATATTGACGACCCTCGAGCGGTGGCGTAGGCTCGCCCGGTTCATTTCCCGTGGTTTCCGAGGTCCTAAGTGTCACGAATGGGCGCAGACCCGTGAGTTGCCCGCACTGCGGGGGCGCGGTGCCGGAAGGAGGGCACTGCCCTTCCTGTAGCGCGCCGACCTTTGCCGACGACGTCGCCTCCGCATCCACCGCCCCTGTCCCCGGCCCTCCTCCGCGCGGAGTCGGACCGTTCCGTGTCGCCCCCGGCCAGCGCTTCGGCGATCGCTACACCCTCGTGGAGGAGATCGGCGCGGGGGGCATGGGCCAGGTCTACAAGGCCATCGACGGCACCCTCGGCAAGACGGTCGCGCTCAAGCTCGTGCGCGCGCGCTCCGGCCCGCAGGAGCAGACGAGCGAGCGCTTCCGCCGCGAGCTGACCCTGGCCCAGGAAGTCACCCACCCCAACGTCTGCCGTGTGTACGACCTCGGCGAGACGGACGGGATGCTCTTCATCAGCATGGAATACGTCGAGGGCCAGAGCCTCGACGACCTCATCCAGTCCGTCGGAACGCTCTCGACCAAGCAGACGATCGCGCTCGGGCGGCACATCTGCGCGGGCCTGGAAGCGATCCATTCACGGCAGATCGTGCACCGCGACCTCAAGCCCGCCAACATCATGGTCGACCGCGCCGGCCACGCCATCCTGATGGACTTCGGCCTCGCCTACGCGCACGGGAAAGAGCGGCTCACGGGTGAGGGCGCGATCCTGGGCACGCTCGCCTACCTTTCCCCCGAGCAGGCCACCGGGCAGCCGACGGATGGGCGGACGGACATCTACGCCATCGGGCTCGTGCTCTTCGAGATGCTGACCGGGCGCCGCGCGCCCGGCGACGGCGGCACCGCCCCCTTGGCCCTGCGCGATCCGAGCGAGCGCTGTCCGCCGCCGAGCCGGTTCGCACCGGAGGTGCCGGCGGAGATGAACGCGATCGTCCTCCGCTGCCTCGAGCGCGACCCCGCGCGCCGGTACGCGTCGCCCGGGGACGTCGATGCCGCCCTGGCGCGGCTGGCCGCCAGCCTGTCCTCCGGCGTGAGCGCGGGACGCGTGCGCATCTCCGCCCCGCGCGGGGGCCTGGCCACCGCCGCCGCCGCCGCCAGCGTCGTCGCCCTCGCGCTGGCGGGAACGATCGGATGGTGGGTCTCCCATCGGCCTCGCCCGGGACCGGGCCACCCCGTCGTCGCCGTGCTGCCGCTGGAGACGGTCGGGGGGGCGCCGGACGACCACCTGGGCATCGGCATCGCGGATACGCTGATCGCCCATCTCGCCGGCATACCCTCCCTGACCGTCGTCTCCCGCGTCGGGGCCGGGGCGGATGGCGGCGGCCGTGGCCAGGTGCGGCGGCTCGCGCACGAGCTGGGCGCGGACTACGTCGTCAGCGGCAGCATCCTGCGCCTCGACCGGCGCATGCACGTGACGGCCACCCTCGTCCGGCCGGACGATTCCGTGGCCTGGGGCGCGGACTACGAGGGCTCGGCCGACGACCTGTTCTCGCTGCAGCGCCGGCTCGCCGAAGGCGTCAGCGCCGCCCTGGCCGTGAACCTGACCGCCGCCGACCACGCACGCCTGGCCCGCCCCCCCACCACCAGCCTGCCCGCGCTGGCCGCCTACTCCGACGCGCAGGCCCTGCTCGAGCATCCGGAGGTCTCCGGCAACGTGCCGCGCGCGATCGACGGCCTGCGGCTCGCCATCTCCCACGATCCGAAGTTCGCCCTTGCCCACGCCGCGCTGGGACGCGCCTACTGGCAGCAGTACCTGGAGACGAAGGACCCGAGCTGGACCCGGCTGGCCACGGACTCCGTGACCGAAGCGCTGCGCCTCGATCCCGCGGAGCCGGGGACACGGCTCGCCCTGGCCACCCTGTACTCCGGCACCGGGCGCACGGATGCCGCGGTCGACGAGCTGCACAAGGTGCTCGAGGCGCAACCCTCCAACGATGATGCCCATCGACAGCTCGGCGAGATCCTGGCCGGGCGGAGCCGCTGGGAAGAAGGCATCGCGGAGCTTCGCACCGCGGTCGAGCTGCGTCCGAGGTTCGGCGAAAACCTGAGCCGACTCGGCCTCACCCTGGACGCCTCCGGGAGGTTCGCGGACGCCGCCGGCGTCTACAAGCGCCTCGCCCTTCTGCAGCCGGACAACCCTCGCGCCTTGCAGCGGCTGGGTAGCGCCTACGAGCACATGGGCGAGGACGATCTGGCCCTGGAGGCCTTCCGGCGCGCCCTCGCTCTCGCCCCGGACGCCAAGGCCTTCACCAACATCGGCACCATCGAGTTCGCCCGCGGACGACACGCGGAAGCGGCGGCGGCCTTCGCCGAGGCGGCCCGGCTGGAGCCCCGGAACCCGATCGCCCAGCGCAACCTGGGTGACATCTACGCCCAGATGGGCCGGCGCGCCGAGGCCGAGCAGGCCTACCGGAGGGCGGTCGCGCTCTGCGAAGACCTCCTCCGCGTCAATCCCAAGGACGCGCGCATGCTGGGCCGCCTCGCCGCCTACGAGGCGAAGCTGGGGCGGTCGGCGGCGGCGGATCGCCACGCCATCGACGCGCTCGCCCTCAGCCCGGCCGATGGAGAGATCCTCTACCGCAAGGCCGTGGTGGAGGCCCTGAGCGGCCGCCCGGACGCGGCGCTGACCTCGCTGCGCGAAGCGGTCGCGCGCGGTTACAGCGCTTCCCAGGCGAAAACGGACCAGGATCTGGCCAGTCTCAAGGCCCGTCCGGAGTTCGCGGCGGCCCTGGCGGCGCCTCGTTGAAAGGAGACGCGATGCGGCATTGGGAATGGGTGATGGCGGTGCTGGCGATGGGCGCCACGGCCTGCGCACATGCCCCGGGCATGGGCGCCGGGGAGCACTATCCACAGCGCGACCGGCACGCGGTCGTGTTCCTGTTCCCGGTGGACGGGAAGTGCAAGGTGATCGGAGCGCCGGAGACGCACATCGCCTTCCCCGGGAAGAAGGTGATCTGGCGCGTCATCAACCTCTGCGCACCGGGGACCGAGATCGAGCTGATCTTCGACCGCCGCGAACCCGAGGGCGCGCCGGCCAATCCGTTCGTCGAGACCGGGGGGGTCGAGAGCAAGGGCGCCGGCTTCACGTTCACCGCCCGCGTCGGGGCCGGCTATGCGCGCGAGAACACGTTCGCGCGGACCGTGAAGGGGGCCTCCGACTTCCCGCGGGACACCGAGAGCAAGTACTTCTACAAGGTGGGGATCAAGGACGACCCCGCCAGCCGCATCGAGCCGGAGATGGACATCTGGCCCTAGGCTCAGGCTAGCTCTTGAAGCTCTTCCGGGCCTGCTCGAGCTCCTTCGCGATCTGGGCGCGGAGGGAGGCGGGCTTGATGACGCGCACGTGGGGCAGGAACCCCTTGATCCAGCTCTTCAGCTCGAATCCGGGGGCGACGCTCAGGCGCAGGGTCACGCCGCTCCCCGGCCCCTCCTCCAGCGACTGGCTCTCGTGCCAGACGCGTTCGCGGATGTAGCCGGCGACCGCCGCCTCGAACGAGATCTCCACCGGCTCCGGCTTGCCCCCCGCGATCCCGAAGGCGCCCCGGGCGTACTCGGAGACGTTGAAGTCGGCGGGCACCTCGAAGCTGTCGTCGCGCACTTCGATCTTCTCGATGCGCTCCACCGCGAAGGTGCGCACCTCGCCGTACTCCTCCGCCCGCGCGTAGAGATAGAGGCCGCCGTGCCAGTACACCAGGCGGTAGGGATCGACGGTGTAGGTCTTGGTCCGCTTGCTGTTGAACGAGTAGTAGGCGATGGTCGCGCGCCGCTGGTGCAGCACGGCGTCGATGAGCTGGGCGATGATGTCCTGCTTGTTCGAGTAGTCCTTCCACGGATCCGGACGCGCGGAGAAGAGGTCCTGGATGCGCGCGAGGTAGGGCAAGCTCCGCGCGGGCAGCGCCTCCCGGATCTTCGCGAAGGCGGCGTCGAGGTCCTGGGCGAAGGGAGCCCCCCCGAGGAAGGACATCAGGTTCTTGCTGAAGTACAGGGCGCTGAGCTCGGCCAGGGTGAAGGTCTGGGTCAGCCGCTGCTTGTAGCCCTCGACCAGCCTCCAGACCTTGCGGCCGTCCGTGCGCTCGTCGAAGAGCGGGAACCCCGCCTCCTGCAGCGCCTCGATGTCGCGGCGGATGGTGCGCTCGGTGACGCCGTGCTCGTCGGCCAGGTCCTGCGCGGTCGTGTAGCGTCCGGCCTCGATCCGCTTGAGGATCCGCCACTGACGAATGACCTCGGCGTTACGCACAGTAGTGATCCTCTACGGAGTCTGGACAATGGGCAAGCCACGAACCGGCACGGCGGGCGCGACCGGCGAACGACGGACCGGCACGCCTCGCGCCATCGCGATGGCGCGAGGTAAAGGGGGGTTTGGGGGTTGCGGCGCAGCACCCCCCATCGAGGTCGAAGACGTTGTTGGCAGCGATCAGCCGCCGTTGTCGTTGGTGACCCTGGCGCGTCACTTTGATTCCACATCATCCCGGTGGAACAGGAACCCTTGTCCCAGCTCGATCCCCAGCTTCTTCAACACCTGCAGCTCCTCTTCCCGTTCTATCCCCTCCGCGATCACGCGCGCCTTGATCTTGTCCGCGAGCTGACGAAGCGTCTCCAGCAGGCTCTGCTTGATGCTGCTCTTGTCGATGTCGTGCACCAGGCTGGTGTCGAACTTCAGGAAGTCGGGCTCGATGCTGGCCAGCGACTGCAGCGAAGCATTCCCGGCCCCCATGTCGTCCACGGCCACCCGGTACCCGCGCTCCTTGAACGTGCGCAGCGCGTCCTGGAACTCGTCGTGACGCACGATGGCCACGCGCTCCGTGATCTCCACCACCACCTCGCGCGGGCTCAGCCCGCTGTGGGCCAGCACCTCGTCCATGCCGCCCGCCGCCCACTCCGGGTCTTCGACCGCGCTCGGCGAGGCGTTGATGAAGAGAAGGCCCAGGCCCGCGGTGGAGGCGGCGGTCTCGATGGCGGTGCGGCGGCAGAGCCGCTCGAACTCCATCAGGAGGTCGGTCGATTCCGCGAACGCGAACAGGGCCTCCACGGAATCGAAGGACACGCCGCCGATCGGCCGCGTCAGCGCCTCGTGTCCGATGATCTGCCCGTCCGAGAGCCTCACGATGGGATGGAACACCGTGCGCACGCCCGACTGCGTGATGAGCCGCGAGATCTCCTGGCGGCGCTCCGTCTCGACGCCCGCACGCTCGACCAGGCTGTTCAGCATGGCCTCCGCCACCGCCTGCTGGATGGCGCGCTCGCTGCGCACGATGGGATCGTTGTGGATGCGCGCGTGCCCGGCGGAGAGGTCCAGGGTCCGCAGCACGCTCGCGGGCGGAGCGGACTCGATCCGGCCGCGCAGCGCCGCGAGCAGGCGGTCGCGGCGGGCGGCGCTGGACGACTCGCCCCCGGCCACGAAGATGAGGAACCGGTCCGAGCGCACGGTTTGCAGGCACACGACGTCTTCCGCCGCCAGCTCGCCGCCGGAACGCAGCGAGGCGAGCACGGCCGCGAACTCCCGCACGGCGCCGTCGTAGGCCGCCCAGCCCAGCTTGGTCTCCTGCCCGCCGGAGCGTCCGAGGTCGACGTAGATCACGTCGGCCGTGCCCTTCGACTCCAGCAGGCGGCGCACGTCCTCGATCACCGCGGGCAGCGCGGGCAGGCCGGTGAGCCCGTCGTAGAGCTGGCTCTTGTAGCGGAGCCACTCCGTGCGCAGCCGGTAGTAATCGTTCTGGGTCGAGGTGGTCAGGAACGCGCTCTCCAATGGCCTGTCCGGATTCTTAGGTGCGAAGCGGCTTTTTTCAACTACGCTATACTTTCGGCCGCCGCCGCCCTTCTGGAGGTTCCTCATGTCGGACCGGCCTCTCAGGCTCGGTGATGTCGTCGACGATTACTGCCCGCGGTGTCGCCTCCTGCTCAATCACGACATCGCCAGCCTCACCGGGGGCCAGATCGCCAAGGTCACCTGCCGGACCTGCTTCAACACCCACGACTACCGGCACGGCCAGGTCCCGACCCGCCGCTCGAAGAAGAAGGACGACAACAAGAGCCTGATGGACCAGGTCCTGGCCGGCATGCCTCCCCCTCCGGATCCCCCGCGCCCGCCCGCGGTGCCCGTCAAGAAGCGCCGCGACCTCTGGGCCGAGGTCGAGCGCCTCAAGAAGAAATAGGCCCGCCGCCATGCGGGCCGTCGACGTCATCCAGAGAAAGCGCGACGGCCACGAGCTGACCCGGGACGAGATCGCCTTCTTCATCGAGGGCTACACGCGCGCGACCATCCCCGACTACCAGGCCTCCGCCCTGGCCATGGCCGTGTTCTTCAAGGGCATGACGGCGGCGGAGACGGTGGCGCTCACGGAGTCGATGATGCGCACGGGCGAGGTGCTCGACCTCGGCGAGCTGCCCGGCCCCAAGGTCGACAAGCACTCGACGGGCGGCGTGGGCGACAAGACGTCGCTCGTCCTGGCGCCCCTGGCCGCGGCCTGCGGCGTGTACGTGCCGATGATCTCGGGCCGCGGGCTGGGCCATACCGGCGGCACCCTGGACAAGCTCGAGTCGATCCCGGGGTTCCGGGTCGGGCTCTCCCTCGACGAGTTCCGCGCCGTGCTGCGGAAGAGCCACCTCGGCCTCATCGGCCAGACCCCGGAGATCGCTCCCGCCGACCGCAAGCTGTATGCGCTGCGCGACGTGACGAGCACGGTGGAGAGCCGGCCCCTGATCGCCGCCTCCATCATGAGCAAGAAGATGGCGGAGGGGATCGACGCGCTGGTGCTGGACGTGAAGACGGGCGACGGCGCGTTCATGGCCTCTGAGGAGGACTCGCGCGCGCTGGCGGAGGCGATGCTCGCCATCGGGAAGGGCATGGGCAAGAGGATCGTGGCCCTCATCACGGACATGGAGCAGCCGCTGGGTCGCACCGTCGGCAACGCGCTCGAGATCGTGGAGTCCATCGAGACGCTGCAGGGCGAGGGACCGGCGGACCTGGAGACGCTCTCCGTCGAGCTGGCGGCCTGGATGCTGAGCCTGGCCGGAGCGGCGCCGACCCTGGACGCGGCCCGTGCCCGCGTGCGCAGCGCGCTCGAGTCCGGGGCGGGCCTGAAGAAGTTCCAGGAGGTCATCGCGCTGCAGGGCGGCGATCCCCGCGTGTGCGACGACCTCTCGCGCCTGCCGCGGGCGGCGGAGACGGTCGAGCTGCGCGCGGAGTCGGCCGGATGCGTCACCGGGATCGCCTGCCGTGCGGCGGGGACGGCGGCCATGCTGCTCGGGGCCGGGCGCGAGACCGTGGACAGCCGGATCGACCCCGGCGTGGGTTTCGTCCTGCGCAAGAAGGTGGGCGACCCCGTCGCCGCCGGCGAGTCCCTGGCCACCGTGCACGTCAACGATCGGCGCCGGCTGGACGAGGCACTCGCGATGCTGCGCCGCGCGATCCGCGTCGGTCCCGAGGCCCCGGCGCCGCGGCCGCTCGTGCACGCGGTGTTGCAGTAGGAGACGGCGCATCGTAGGCTGGCCGTTCTCTGATGGAGCGGCTCCTCTCGATCGTCGGCCTTCTTGCCGTCCTGGCCGGGGCCTGGGCCTTCTCGACCAACCGCCGGGCCGTGCGTCTTCCCACCGTCGCCTGGGGGCTGGGGCTTCAGTTCGCCCTGGCCCTGTTCGTCCTGAAGGTGCCCATCGGCCAGCGCATCTTCGCCTGGCTCGGAGAGAAGATCAGCGCGCTGCTCGCCCTGTCCTTCAAGGGTTCGGAGTTCGTGTTCGGGCCGCTGGGCAAGCAGGGCGGGGGCAGCATCGGCTTCGTGTTCGCGTTCCAGGTGCTGCCCACGATCATCTTCGTGGCCGCCCTCTTCGCGATCCTGTATTACCTGGGCGTCATGCAGGTGATCGTGACCCTGTTCGCGCGGGTCATGACGCGCCTCATGGGGGCGAGCGGCGCGGAGAGCCTCAACGCGGCCGCCGGCGTCTTCATGGGACAGACGGAAGCGCCGCTCACCGTGCGCCCCTACCTCAACACCATGACGGACTCGGAGCTCCTGTGCGTGATGACCTCGGGCATGGCCCATATCAGCGCCGGCATCATGGGTGCGTACATCTTCATCGCGGGGGTGGAGCCGCGCTTCCTGCTCGCTTCGATGCTGATGACCGCGCCCGGCAGCATCCTCATCGCGAAACTGCTCCTGCCCGAGACGCAGGAGCCGCAGACCGCGGGCACGGTGAAGCTGGAGATCGCGCGCACGGACGCCAACCTGGTGGCGGCGGCGGCGCGCGGCACGTCGGAAGGGCTCAGCCTCGCCCTCAACGTGGCCGCCATGCTGATCTCGTTCCTGGCCCTGATCGCGCTCGTCAATGCGATCCTGGGGCTGGCGGGGGTCACACTGGAGTCGATCTTGGGCTACGTGTTCGCGCCGGTGGCCCTCCTCATGGGCGTGCCCATGAAGGACGCCCTGGCCGTCGGCAGCCTGCTCGGGACGCGCATGGTCGCGAACGAGTTCATCGCCTATTCGGCCCTGGGGCCCATGAAAGCCACTCTCGATCCGCGCTCCTTCACCATCGCCACCTTCGCCCTGTGCGGGTTCGCGAACTTCTCGTCCATCGGGATCCAGATCGGCGGGATCGGCGCGCTGGCCCCCGAGCGCAAGAACGACCTCAGCCGGCTCGGCCTGCGCGCGCTGTTCGCGGGCACCCTGGCCAACTTCATGACCGCCTGCATCGCGGGCATGCTCCTGTGACCGCGTTCGCGGAGGCGGAACAGGCGGCGGCCTTCGTGCGCGGCCGCTCCAAGCTGCGGCCCACGGTCGGGCTCGTGCTGGGATCCGGCCTGGGCGCCTTCGCGGACAGCCTGAAGAACGCGGCCCGGATCCCCTTCGCGGAGATCCCGCACTTCCCCACCTCCACCGCGATCGGGCATCGCGGCGAGGTGGTGCTGGGCGCCGCCGGCGACACGCCGGTGGCGGTCATGAACGGCCGCGTGCACTACTACGAGGGCTATTCGCCCGCGCAGGTGGTGTTCCCGGTGCGGGTGCTGGGCCGCCTCGGGGTCAAGATCATCGTGATGACCAACGCCGCCGGCAGCGTGAACATCAACTACAAGCCGGGCGAGCTCATGATCATCACGGACCACGTCAACTACATGGGCGTCAACCCCCTCATCGGTCCGAACGAAGAACAGCTCGGGCCGCGCTTCTTCGACATGAGCGACGCCTACGACCCGAAGCTCCAGGAGATCGCGGAGAGGGCGTGCTCGAAGGTGGGCATGACCGTCCGGCGCGGCGTGTACATCGCGTTCAACGGCCCCTCCTACGAGACGCCCGCGGAGATCAAGGCGGCCCGCACGCTGGGCGCGGACGCCGTCGGCATGTCGACCGTGCCCGAGGTGATCGCGGCGCGCCACATGGGGATCCGCGTGCTCGCCATCTCCTGCATCACGAACATGGCCGCGGGCGTCATCAAGAAGAAGCTCCACCACCTCGAAGTGCTGGAGGTCGCGGAGAAGGTCAAGGCCGGCCTGCTCGACGTGCTGGGGCGCGTCCTGGCCGACGCGGCGCGACTCGCGTGAAGAAGGCCGCGAAGCCGCGTGCCCACTCTCGTCCGGCCGGCCTGCGCGAGCTGGCGGAGCTGGCCCGCGCCGCCCGCCTCCAGGCCTTCGCCCCCTTCTCGCGCTTCAAGGTGGGCGCGGCCCTGCGCACGCGCACGGGCGAGGTGGTCACCGGCTGCAACATCGAAATCGCGTCCTACGGCCTCACCATGTGCGCGGAGCGCGTGGCCATCTTGAAGGCCGTCTCCGAAGGGCTCCGCGAGTTCGACGCGATCGCGGTGATGGCGGACTCGCCGCGCCCGACCGCGCCCTGCGGGGCCTGCCGCCAGGTCGTGTGGGAACTGGCCGGCGACATCTGGGTCCACATCGTCAACCTGCACGGCCGCACGCGGACCGTCCGCATGTCGGAGCTGCTGCCGCTGCCTTTCGATGCGAGGAATTTGTAGATGCGGTTCGCGACGTTCCTTCTTCTTGTCTTCACGCCACTCGGCCTTTCCGCCCAGCCGCGCCCCGTCGAGCTCGTCGTGCGGCACGGGACGGTGGTGACCGTCGATGCCACCCGCCGCGTCATCCCGGACGGGGCGGTGGCGGTGGAAGGGGGACGGATCGTGGGCGTGGGCACGGCGGCGGACATCGACGCGTCCTACCACGGACGCGACGTGGTCGACGCCAGCGGCGGCCTCGTGATCCCGGGCCTGATCAACGCGCACGGACACGCGCCCATGGTGATGTTCCGCGGGGTGGCCGACGACCTCCGCCTCATGGATTGGCTCACGAAGTACATCTTTCCCGCCGAAGCGAAGAACGTGTCCGCGCCGTTCGTCAAGACGGCCACGCGCCTGGCCGCCCTGGAGATGATCCGCTCCGGCACCACGACCTTCGTCGACATGTACTACTTCGAGGACCAGGTCGCGGAGGCGGCCAAGGAGGCCGGGATCCGCGGCGTGCTCGGCTCGACGGTGATCGAGGTCCCGGGGGGCGCGCCCGATGCGAAGACGGTGCCGGAAGCGCTCGCGAGCGCCGAGCGCTTCCTCGAGCGCTGGGCCGGTGATCCGCTGATCGTCCCCGCGGTGGCGCCGCACTCCGCCTACCTCTGCTCGCCGGAGACCCTCAAGTCCGTCAAGGCCCTGGCCGACCGCTATCAGGCGCCCATCCTCATCCATCTCTCCGAGGTCGGAGACGAGGTGAAGACGATCAAGGAACGCTACGGCAAGACCTCGACCGAGCACCTGCGCGACCTGGGCTTCCTGCGCAAGGGCGTGCTGGGCGCGCACGGCGTCTGGCTGTCCGAAAGCGACCGCGCGATCCTCAAGGCGGCCGAGGTCGGCATCGCGCATTGCCCGCAGAGCAACATGAAGCTCTCCTCCGGCGCGGCCCCCGTGAAGGCCATGCTCGCGGAAGGGATGCGACTGGGGCTGGGGACGGACGGGGCGGCCAGCAACAACGACCTCGACATGTTCGAGGAGATGGACTCGGCGGCCATGCTCGCCAAGCACGCGAGCGGCGATCCGACCGCCGCCCCCGCAGCGGCCGTGCTCGAGATGGCGACGCTGGGGGGCGCGCGTGCGCTCGGCATGGAGGATCGTCTCGGCTCGCTGGAGGTGGGCAAGAGGGCGGACGTCGTGGTGGTCTCCCTGGCCGCGCCGCGCCTCCATCCCCTGTACGACCCCGTCTCCCACCTCGTCTACGTCGTCAAGGGCGCCGACGTGCGCGACGTGGTCATCGAGGGCCGCGTCGTCATGCGGGACCGGAAGGTGCTCACCATGGACGAAGCCGCCGTGATCCGCGAGGCGGAGGCCATGCGGGCCCAGGTCGTGGAGAGCGTCAAGAGATGACGGGGCGGGGGCGCTCGCGGAGCGCCACGCGGACGTCCTCGTCCGCGCCCTGGGCCGGACTTCCCACCGAGAGCCGCAACCCGCGCAGCGAGCGGTTGGATACGTTGCCCACCTCGCGCGTGGTCGCCCTGCTCCTCGACGAGGATCGGCGGGCCCTGGTCGCGGCGGGCGTGCAGCAAGCGGCGATCGCGCGCGCGGCGGGCCTGGTCGCGGACGCGCTGGAGGGCGGCGGCCGCGTGGTGTTCCTCGGCGCGGGCACCAGCGGGCGTCTGGGCGTGCTCGAGGCCGCGGAATGTCCGCCCACGTTCGGCACCGATCCCGGCCGCATCCGGGCCGTCATGGCCGGGGGCGAGGACGCGGTGTTCCGCGCCGTGGAAGGGGCGGAGGACCGCGCGGACGAAGGGCGCGAAGAGGCGGAGCATCTGCGCGGCGGCGACGTCCTCGTCGGGATCTCCGCCAGCTCGGTGACGCCCTTCGTGCGCGGTGGCCTGGAGAGGGCGCGGGCGCGCGGCGTGCCCACGGTCCTCGTGACCTGTGCCCCCCGTCCCGGCCTGCGCGCGCTGGCAAACGTCGTCGTCGCCATCCGCACCGGGCCGGAAGTGCTCACCGGCTCGACCCGCCTCAAGGCCGGCTCCGCGACCAAGGCGGCCCTGAACGCGATCACCACCGCGGCCATGGTCCGCCTGGGCAAGGCCTACGGGAACCTGATGGTGGACCTGAAGCTGACCAACGCCAAGCTGCGCGACCGCGGCCGCCGCATCGTCATGGCCGCGGGGCAGGTCGAGTCGGACGAAGCGGCGCGGTTGCTCGCCGACGCGGGCGGCGAGGCCAAGACCGCGATCGTGATGGCGCGCCTGGGCGTGGGAGCGGAGGACGCGCGCAAACGGATCGCGGCCGCGGGCGGGCACGTGCGCGCCGCGGTCGCGCAGAGGGCGCCACGAGCCCGCGCGGCGCGGCGGCGGCGGTCCCAGGCGAGCAGGGTGCGGAAGAAACCGCGGTAAGGCGGCAACTGGAAAGAAACGAGACCACACGATCGTGGTCCTCACCGCGTCGGGCCGTAGGTTGGTCTCGCGAAGGTTTGACTGTACGTGATTTGCGTACGATGGGTCGCCTCTTGAAGAGGCGCAGGAGCGGCGAGACCCTCCGGACCACCAACCGCGTCTGGTGAAGCCCCCAGCGGGCGATTTCGGCGGCGACAGGGGCCTTCTGGAGCGGCGCCGGGCGCCGCCGACGAGCGTACTCAATCTGAGTACAGTCATTCCCCCCCGGAGCCACCCGTCCCGCTCAGACCATCACGGACCCCCCTCGCGAGCGGATCAGAGGCCGGAGGCGGCGGCCCGGTCCGCGATCAGGTCGAGGTCGGGGTGCGCGTGCAGGAACGAGCAGGGCCACTCCGGATCGTCCGGCCCATGGACGAGGCGCTGCACGGCCGTGGCCTTCGATTCGCCCGTCGCCATCACGAGGATCCGGCGGGCGGCACGGATGGTCCCGATCCCCATCGTGATCGCGCGCAGCGGCCAGTCGCCGGGGGGCACGGCCAGCGAGGCGGCCAGGCCGTCCGGCAAGCGGGTCACGTGCGTCCCCAGCCGCATCGGGCCGGGCATGTTGTAGGCGATGTGTCCGTCGACGCCGACGCCGAGAATGGCCACCCCGAGGCCCCCGGCGTCGGTGATCGCGCGCTCGTAGCGGAGGCACTCGGCCTCCAGGTCGGGCGCGGCTCCGTCCGGGATGTCGCAGCGATCGCGGCGCAGGCCCGTGGTTCCCCAGGCGTGCTGCTCCATGAAGGCCCGGAACGTGCGCGGGTCGTGGCGCGGCAGCACCAGCTCGTCGAGGTTGAACCCGCGCGCCCGCGTGAGGTCGATGCGGCCCGCGGCCTGACGCGCCGCCAGCTCGTCGTAGAACGGAATCGGCGTGCGCCCGGTGGGCAGGGCGAGGACGATCTCGCGCTGCGCGGCGACCTCCTCCGCGAGGAGGTCGGCGGCGGCGCGGGCCACGGCGCCGCGGTCGTCTTTGATGTGCCGTCGGACGATGGTCATGATTTCAAGAGGTCCAGGGCCAGCCGCACCGCCCCGCGCGCGGGCTCGCCTTCGAGGAGGGCCGGGAGGGCGCCCGGGAGATCCAGGTGCTTCTCCAGCGGCGCGACCATCGAGGGACAGGCCTTGAAGGCGCCCCCGGCCAGGACGACGGGGAACGGCCCGTCGGCGAGGTCGAGCTGGCGCGCGACCGCGCGCGCGGCCAGGGCCAGCTCCTGCGCTCCCCCTTCGATCAGGGCCACCGCCACCGCGTCGCCTTCGTCGTGGGCGCGCTGGACGACGCTGGCCAGGGCCGCGATGCGGTGCTTGGGCAGGCCCTTCTCGTAGATGCGGGGCACGAGGTCGCTCACCGACGACACCTCGAGCGCCTCGAAGACGATCGGCATGATCCGCGTGGCGGGGCCCCGCCCGTCGGCGGCGCGCACCGTCGCGCGCAGGGCCTGGTGTCCCAGCCAGTAGCCGGAGCCCTCGTCCGCGAGCAGGAAGCCGTAGCCGCCCGAGCGCGCCGACTTGCCGCCCCCGTCCTGGCCGTACGCGATCGACCCCGTGCCGGCCAGGATGACGATCCCGACCCCTTCCGGCGCTCCCGCGAGCAGCGCGATGGCGGCATCGTTGACCACGCGCACGTTCTCGCGATGACCCAGCCGGCGCAGGATCCCGCGGATGACCGCCTCGTCGTGCGGGCGATCCACGCCCGCGATGCCCAGCCCCACCGCCGCGATCGTGCGGCCCTGGGCCAGGGCCTCCACGATGTCGTCGAAGACCTTCTCGACCTCGAGCTCCCCGTGCGTCTGCAGGTTGGCGCCGCTCCCGCGCACGTCCGCGAGCACCTGGCCGGTCTCGTCGGCGAGCAGACCGACGGTCTTGGTCCCGCCCGCGTCGATCCCGATCACGTAGCGCATTCAGCTTCCGTACACCACGATGTCGCGGAGGTTGCGGTACTTCTCGTTGTAGTCGAGGCCGTAGCCCACGACGAAGTGGTCCTCGATGCTGAACCCTACGTAGTCCACGGGGATCTCGACCAGCCGCCGCGACGGCTTGGAGAGGAGGGCCGCGACCTTCAGGGTGCGTGGCCCGCGGGCACGCAGGACGTTCAAGAGGTAATTGAGGGTCAGACCGGTGTCCACGATGTCCTCCACCACCAGGAGGTCGCGGCCCTCGAGACCCTGATCGAGGTCCTTGACCAGCTTCACCTCGCCGGAGGATTTGGTGGCCGCCCCGTAGGAGGAGACGGCGATGTAGTCGAGGGTGAGCGAGAGGTCGATCGCCCGTGAGAGGTCGGTCATGAACGTGCAGGCGCCCTTGAGCACGCCGACCAGATGGGGCTCGCGGCTGGCGTAGTCGCGGGCGATGTCGCGGCCCATCTCGAGGACGCGGGCCTGGATCGCGTCATGCCCCAAGAGCACCTTCATCACACCCTCCTCACGGCGAACGGGGATTATCTCTCGCTTTGTATGATGGATTTCGGGCGCCGAACGTAGTAGCCTCCGGCCGGCTAATCGGCCCCTTTTCCATCAGCGAGAGGACTCCCTTTCGTGCTCCCCTTGTACAGCCGCTTTCGGATACCGCGACCGGACTCTCCCCCGCGGCCGGTCGACCCACGTTCCAAACCTGGAGAGGTGCGATGAATTGTCTGGTCAGGAGTGGTCTGTTGCTGGTTGCGCTGTCGTCGTTCGCGGTCTGGCCGGCATCACAAGCGGGCGCGCAGACGGTGACGACGGGAGCGATCTCGGGCGTGGTGTCGGATGAAAGCGGGGGTGTCCTGCCCGGCGCCACCGTGGAGGCCGTGCACGAGCCCACGGGCACGCGCTATTCCGCGGTCTCCGGGACGGACGGGCGATTCTCCATCCTCAACGTGAGGGCGGGGGGCCCGTACTCCGTCGTGGTCAAGCTGTCGGGGTTCAAGGACCAGAAGACCTCCGGGCTCAACGTGGCCCTGGGGTCGGAGCTGGCCGTTCCCGTGAAGATGAAGCTCGAATCGGTCACGGAGACGGTGGAGGTGGTGGCCTCTTCGCAATCGATCATCAACCCGTCCGCCACCGGGCCCGCGGTCAACATTCCCCTGGAGGCCGTCCAGAACATGCCTTCGGTGTCGCGCGCGATCACCGACATCGCGCGCCTCTCCCCGCATTTCACGCCGGTGGGGAACGGCGACGGCAGCGGTCCCGACGTCCTGTCCGTGGGCGGACGCAGCTCGCGCTACAACAACATCCAGATCGACGGGGCCAACAATAACGACCTCTTCGCCCTCGCCGGCAACTCGGGCAACCCGGGGGGCGGCACGGCCACCCAGGCGGTCAGCTTCGACGCCATCCAGGAGGTCCAGCTCGTGGTGGCGCCCTACGACGTCCGCCAGGGCGGCTTCTCGGGCGGCGGCATCAACGCCATCACGCGCAGCGGGACGAACGCGTACCACGGCACCGTGATGTACGAGTTCCGCAGCCAGGGCCTGGTGGGCGACAGTGCCGACCGGTTCAGCGATACCACCGGCCAGCTCGTGTCCCCCAGCCGAGCCCTCGGGACGTTCAGCGAGAAGCAGTTCACGGCCAGCCTCGGCGGACCCATCGTGAAGAACAAGGCCTTCTTCTTCGCGAACGTGGACCTCACGCGCAACAAGACTCCCGCGGGCTGGTCGGCGGACGGCTCCTCCGGGCAGAAGTTCATCGTGCCCCAGGCCGATCTCGACCGCGCCCTCAGCATCTTGAAGACGAAGTACGGCCACGATCCGTCCCTCGGCGGAAACGCCCTCGGCGAGTTCACGCGGGAGACCCCCAGCAACAAGGTCTTCGTCCGCCTCGACTTCAACCTTTCCGACAACCATCGGCTGATCGTCCGCAACAACCTGACCAAGCCGACGACCGACGTCGGGTTCCCCTCCAACAGCCGCTTCCTGACCCCGGACACCTTCTACCAGATCCACAACCGGACCAACTCGACCGTGGCCCAGCTCAACAGCACGTTCGGAGCATCCGTGAACGAGCTGCGCGTGAACTACCAGAAGATCCGTGACATCCGGAACGGGCCGACCGCGTTCCCCCAGGTGCTGGTGGACCTCACGGGTGGCGGCTGCGGATCCTCGACCTGCCAGATCCGCTTCGGGACGGAGGAGTTCTCGACCGCGAACGAGCTCTACCAGGACGTCGTCGAGCTGACCGACGACTTCACGATGCACAAGGGCAAGCACCTCATCACCGTCGGCACCCACAACGAGTTCTTCAAGTTCAAGAACCTCTTCATCCGCGACAACTTCGGGGCCTACCGGTTCAGCAGCCTCGCCAACTTCGAGGCCGGGCTGGCCCAGAGCTACGACTACAGCTTCTCCGCCACCTCCGATCCGCGGCAGGCGGCCAAGTTCAGTGTCCGCCAGTTCGGGTTCTATGCCGGTGACCTGTGGCGCGTGGGCTCGAACTTCACGCTCAACTACGGCCTCCGCGTGGACATCCCCACCTTCCCGGACACGCCGAACGCGAACCCGGCGGCGGTGGCGAACTTCGGCTTCCGGACGGACATCGCGCCCTCTTCGACGCTGTGGTCTCCGCGCGCCGGATTCAACTGGGACCTCGGCGGGAACGCGAAGCAGCAGGTGCGGGGCGGCCTCGGAATCTTCGCGGGCCGGCCGCCCTACGTCTGGATCTCGAACCAGTACGGCAACACCGGCGTGGACTTCACCCGCATCGGGGCCTCCTTCAACGTCAACAACAAGATCCCGTTCGTGGCCGACCCGGCCCATCAGCCGGCCACGGTGACGGGTGCGACCGCGGGCAGCTTCACGAACGAGATCGACCTCGTCGACCCTGATTTCAAGTACCCGCAGCTCCTGCGCGCCAGCCTGGGCTACGACCGCGACCTCGGCTTCCTCGGCATCATCGCCACCGTCGAGGGCCTGTACGGGAAGACGCTCCAGGACATCGACTACAAGAACCTCAACTTCGTCCCCACCGCGAACGTGCGCGCCAGCGACGGGCGTCCGATCATGGCGCGCAAGGTAGCGAGCCTGAGCGACGTGATCTTCCTGACCAACACCACCAAGGGGAACTCCTGGACGGTCAACGGCAAGCTCGAGCGGCCGTTCCGCAACGGGCTGGCCTTCAGCGCGAGCTATCTCTACGGCCGCGCGAAGTCCGTCAACGACGGCGGATCCGACCAGGCCGCCTCGAACTTCGCGAACAACTACATCCCGGGCAACCCGAACGAGGCGCCGCTCACCCAGTCGCGCTTCTCGCCCGGGCACCGCGTCAACCTGGCCGTCAACTACGAGTGGAAGCTGCCGCGGAAGCTCACGTTCCTGACCGCCGCCTACTACAACGGGCAGTCCGGCCGCCCCTACACGTTCCTGTTCCTGAGCGACGTCAACGCGGACAGCAAGACGTCGAACGACCTCGTGTTCATCCCCTCCAGCGCGGACCAGGTCCTCTTCACCAATGGGACCTTCGCCCAGCTCGATGCCTACATCGACGGCACCCCCGGCCTCGGCAAGTACCGCGGGCAGGTCGTGCCCCGCAACGCGCTGCGCGGGCCGTGGACGAACCAGCTCGACCTCTCGACCAGCCTCGGCATCCCCTTCGCGGGCACGCGCAAGATCGAGCTGCGGGCCGACGTCCTGAACTTCCTGAACCTCCTGAACAAGGACTGGGGCCTGATCGACTTCCCCGTCTTCAACGACCTCGTGCCCATCGGGGTCTCCATCGACTCCGCTTCGGGCAAGTACGTCTACAACCTGGCGACGATCAACAGCCCCACCTACCTGAAGTTCAACCGCGACGACCTGCGCTCCCGCTGGCAGGCGGCGTTCACGGCGCGCGTGCGCTTCTAGCGCCTCTCTTCGTGCGTGAGGGAAGGGGACCTGCGGGTCCCCTTCTTTTTTGCCTTCCCGTCACTTCTTTTCAAATCTTTGGACTCGAATAACGGGATCTTTCCCGGCCCGATTCTCGTTTCATGGGAAGGATGGGTGCGCGAGCGTCCGCGGCTGGCCGCGCTATAATCGGTGGTCCGCCATCGTCCGATCGCGCCCGCCGCACCTGCACAAGCGGCCCCCATCGGCGGGGGGGGCTGCCGCCCGGACGAAAAGCGTCGCCAGCACCGTTGGAGGTCTTGTCAAGAATGATGCGAGTGAGTCGTGCCGCGTTCGCCCTGCTCCTGGCCTCGGCCGCACCCGCTTTCGCCCAGGCGCCCGCTCCATCGCCGAGCCCCGCCCCGGCCGCGCTGGCGTCGCCCGCGCCCGACGGGCGGCCCACGCTCGAGCTGTCCCTCGACGACGCGGTCAAGCGGACGCTCGAGAACAACACCGACATCGCGGTGGAAAGGTACAACCCGGAGTCGAGCGACTACAACGTACGGCAGCTCACCGGGTATTACGAACCCTACGTGACTTCGACCGTCGGGGATCGGTCCACGACCTCGCCGGCGACGAACGCGTTCACGGGCGCGTCCAAGCTGACCAACAAGACCTGGACCTACAATCTCGGGGCCTTCCAGAGCCTTCCCACCGGGGGCACCTTCCAGATCGATTTCACCAACAACCGGCTGACCACCAACTCGATCTTCTCGACCTTCAACCCCTCGTTCGGGTCGAACTTCAACTTGAGCCTGACCCAGCCCCTGCTGCGCAACTTCTCGATCGACTCCAACCGCTACCAAATCAAGGTGGCCAAGAAGAACCGCGAGATCTCCGACGTGCAGTTCCGCCAGACCGTGGTCAACACGGTGGCGAACGTGAAGAACGCCTACTACGATCTCATCTACGCCCTCGACAACCTGGAGGCGCAGCGCCGCAGCCTGGGCCTCGCCCAGCAGCTCCTGGAAGAGAACCGGATCAAGGTGCGCGTCGGCACCATGGCCCCCCTCGACGTGGTGGCGGCGCAGTCGGAGGTGGCCAGCCGCGAGGCGGGGGTGATCGCCGCGGAGGCCTCGGTCGCGGACGCCGAGGACACCCTCAAGCGGGCGATGTTCAACACCAACGAGCCCGCGGGCTGGGACACGCGGATCGTGCCCACCGACCGTCCCAGCGCGGAGCAGGTGACGGTCGACGTGCCCACCGCCATCCAGAACGCCACCCAGAAACGCACGGACATCCAGGCGGCCCGAAAGAACCTGGAAAGCTCCGAGTACGGCGTCACCTACGCGCGCAACCAGCTCCTGCCCCAGCTCAACCTGGTGGCCGGGTACGGCACCACGGGTCTGGGTGGTACGCAGCTTCTC
>WNGB01004624.1_pt1 | contig 20892 bp, 11 predicted proteins | sample 5400681 | NCBI WGS metagenome assembly WNGB01 (sample SAMN13153367, study PRJNA577476) | soil metagenome | isolation source: 115 cm soil or saprolite under grassland replicate 2 | place: USA:California | collected 2016-06-15
CCTCGAATCCCGGCACGCCGACGTAGGGGTTGGGCAGCAATTGATCGCAGATCTGCCGGTTGCCGCCGCGCGTCACGTCGCAAGATCGGATCAGCTCCAGCGACGGCTCGTTGATCCCGCTGAAGTTGCTCTGCATGTTGCGCTCGCGGCTTCCGGCATAGCTCACCTCCAGCGACGTGCGGCCCGGCAACTCCCGCTGGATGCCGACCGAGAAGTGATCGATGTTCGGCACCTTGAAATTCGGGTTCGAGTATCCGGGGCCGCGGCCGAGGAACGTCAGCGCACCAAGGTCGCTGCCGGAGGACTGAAGCACCCCGCCGGGGAATGGATTCGCGAGGTTGTAGAGCGGCGTGCGCCCGCTATCGGGCGAGCTGACGAACGGCGTCGACACGCTGAATCCGTTGTTGGAACCCTGGCCTGTCGGATTCAGATAGTACCGGCCGTATCCCGCGCGCAGGACCGTCTTATCGTTCAACTGGTAGGCGCCGCCGATGCGCGCCTGGATGTTGTTCATGTCCCATTTCCAGGGCCGCTCGGGATTGCCGTCCACACTGACGAACGTAATCCCGCCCTTGACTGGCGTGAACTGCGGGTTGGTGATGCGGGACGAGACGGGATTGGTGATGGTCGGATCGAAGATGTAGTTGAGCCGATTCTGGTTTTCGCGAACCGGACTGTTGAAGTCCCACCGGAAGCCCGCGTTCAACGTCAGCTTGCCGTTCACCTTCCAGTCGTCCTGAATCCACGGGGCAACGTAGCTCCAGAGGTAATCCGGCTGTACTCGGTTGTCGATGTTGCCCGACGCAGGAGCGCCTAAGAGCAGTGACGCGAGCCCGCTGCCGGAGAGATTGTCGCCCGTGTTGAACACGCGCTGCGTGAACCCGCGGTTGAAGGTGAGCCGCATCCCCGCTTCCCCCGAGTCCCGGTTCTGCACGTGCGTCGAGCGGACGTCGGCTCCAGTGCGGATGCTGTGACGGCCGCGGTTCATCGAGAGGTTCGGCTGGAACGTCCAGATGTAGTTCGCGTTCTCACTGATGTTGCGGCCCAGCGTGATGTTGTCGCTGATCTCGATGATCGGGAACATCTTCCGCGGCAGCTGCGACACGAGGCTCGCCGGGAACCCCAGCGACGTCGTGTCGAACCCCAGACCCGGGTCCGATCGCGCGAGCTCGAGGTAATAGGTGTAGCTGCTCCGCATGTTCAGGACCGTATTTCCGCGGTTGTGGACCCAGTCGCCGACGACCGCGCGGTTGGAGCGGATCAGCGGCAGCTGACCATTCTGGCCGGGGCCTGTCCGGATGGCCGTCGTGTTGCGGATTTCCTGGCGCTCGTTCTGCGCCCACCGGACGAACACCCGATCGTTCGTACTGAAGTTGTGATCCACCTTTCCCAGCCAGTTCCAGAACACGTCGCGATTGATGTGCTCGGCGTACGCCAGATTGTTCTGCCACGCGGGAGATCCGGCGCTCACGTTGTTCGGCAGCGGATACTGCGCGAGGATCTGCCGCGCAATCTGGTTGATGCGATTCTGCGGAATGATGTTGTTGGGGAACGGATCGCGAACCCAGTTGTTCCCTTCCTGCCGGCCCGTGGCCGGATCGTAAATCAGGATCAGGTTTCCGTTGATATCGCGGTAGTTGCTGAAATCGCCGTTACGCATCTCGGCGGTCGGCGTCGAGCCGGTGAGCGCGTTGGGCGTACCTTCCCGGTACTTCTCGCCCGAAAAGTGGAAGAACGTCTTGTTCGTGCCGTTGTACAACCCCGGAATCTTTACCGGCCCGTCGGTGCTGAAACCGTACTGATCGTAGTAATGCTCTGATTTCTCCTGGTTTCTCGCGTTCAGGATGAAGGAGTTCGCATCGAGATACTTCCGGCGGTAGAACTCATATCCAAGGGCGTGGAAAGTATTCGTCCCGGACTTGATCGACACGTTGACGACGCCGCCGGCCGTGCGGCCGTACTGCGCGTCATAGGAGTTCGTCTGGATCTTGAACTCCTGGACCGAGTCCGCCGGCGGCACGTACGCGATGTTGTTGCCACCCTGGTTCGCGTTGTTCGGCGCACCGTCGAGAAGGAACTCGTTATTGCGGTTCTGGCCGCCGTTGATCGACCAGTCGGCGAGCGCGCCGTTGTCGAACGGACGGAGGTACACCGCCTGCGCGTTGTAGTTCACGCCGGCGACGAGGATCGATAAAGAGAACGGGTTGCGCGCCTGCAGCGGCAGTTCCGCGATGAACTTGTTGTCGATGACCTGGCCGCGATTGGCATTGTTCGTCTCGAGCACCGGCGACTCCGCGGTGACCGTGATCTCGTCGGTCATCGCGCCGACCGCGAGCTGCACGTTCATCGTCGCGGTCTGGCCGACCTCCAGCCGCAGGTCCTTGCGTGTCTGTTTCTGGAAGCCCGTCAGCTCGACGATCAAGGTATAGAGACCTGGCCGCAGGAACGGCACCGTGTAGTTGCCCTGCTGGTTGCTGGTCGCGGTCGCGACCTCGTTGGTTTCCTGGTTCACGACGCTGACCAGCGCGCCGGGAACCGCCCCCTGGCTGGTATCGACGATCTGCCCTTTGACGGTGGCGCGGAACTCCTGCCCGGCCGCGCCCGTTGCGCCGGCCAGGACCACGGCGGCGCACACCAGTCCGAACAACCGTAACCTCATCATCAGCCCCTCCATGAGACAGTGACGCGCGAACGCCGAGGATTACGCTCCGACCGTCCGGTTATATCGCTAACGCGCGAGGGCTGACAATCGCTTTCTTCCGTTCAAGTTAACCGCGCGAGAATCCGTCATCGCACCGCCGGAGTCCCGCCCGCCAGCAGCGTCTCGGCCTGCCTCAGGGCCGCGTTGATCGCCGCCAGTGTCTGCGACGGCGGCGGCGTGCTGCCCTCCTGCGTCGCTCCGTAGAGCGCGAGGAGATCGGCGTAGACGGTCGACAGCGTCGGCGCCGGCGAGGCAGTCCCGCGCCCGCGTCCGCCCGCGCTCGCGCCGCGCTCGTGCAGCCGATTGAGCGTGTCGTAGACGCGCCTGGCCAGGGCGTACTGCTGCTGCAGCGCGACCGTGCCGCTCTTCACGCGCGGATCCATCTTCACCACAAGCGGCTGCGTGTAGGACTTGCCGTTCGCCGTCAGCCTGACCGTGTAGGCGCCGGGCACGACCCATGGTCCTTTCGGCTCCGGCGCCGTGTCACCAGGCGTCGCCGAGATCGGGTAGCTCGGCGTCGATCCCGCCGGCGGTGGATAGTGGAGATCCCAGACGAAGCGGTGCAACCCCGCCGTCGCCGGAAGCACGGGCGTCGGCCGAATCCAGTAGTACGGCACGTTGCCTTCGTCACGAATTTCCGGCGCCTTGTCGTCACTCGCATAACGGCGGATGGTCTGACCGCTGCCATCGAGCACCTCGAGGGTCACCAGTCCCGGTGCCGGTTGCTTCAGGTAGTACTCGAGGATCGCGCCGTCCGGCGGATTCTGCCCTGCTGGCTCCCACGGCGGGAGCGGCGTGTCGGGCCACTTGTCCCAGTCGAAGCGGATCGCCGTGCCCGGCTTGAACAGCACTGCGTCCGCATCGAATGTGCCCGTGCCGATCTGCCGCAGCGTCGAGATGCCGTCGAGAATCCAGAATCCACGTCCATGCGTCCCGACGACGAGATCGTCGTCTTTGATCACCAGATCGCGGATCGACGTCGCCGGCATGTTCTGCCGCAGCGACTGCCAGTGATCCCCGTCGTCGAACGAGACGTAAACCTGCGTCTCGCTGCCGGCGAACAGGAGACCCTTCTTCTTCGGATCTTCTTTCACCGTGTTGATCGTCGCGCCATCAGGAAGGCCGGCGGTGATGTGCGTCCACGTCTTTCCGCCGTCGCGCGTGCGATAGATGTGCGGCCGCAGGTCGTCGAGGCGGATCGTATTGATGGCCGCATACGCGCCGAGCGGGTTGCTGTGCGAGGCGTCGATCATTGACACCTTCGCCCACGGCGTGAGCTCCTTCGGCGTCGCGTCGCTCCACGTCTTTCCGCCATCCGCCGTCGTGTGGATCAAACCGTCATCCGTGCCGGCCCACATGCGGTTGATGTCGGTGTAGCCCGGTGCAATGCTGTAGATGACGCCGCGCTGCGTTGGAGTCGCGCCCCGGGTGCTTTTATAGACGCCGACGTTCGCCGGCACTTCCCACGTCTTGCGCGTGAGATCCGGGCTGATCGCGGTCCATCCGAGCAGCCCGCCGCTGGTCGTCTTCCACAACCGATTCGATGCGAAGTAAAGAGTGTGCGGATCGATCGGTGAGAACAGCACCGGCTGCGTCCGGACGACACGATACGGTTCTCCTTCGACACGGGGACCGACGCTGATCACCTCGCCCGTCTTGCGGTTGTAGCGAGAGACCCTGCCCCCATAGATGACGTCGGGGTTCAGGGGGTCTGGCGCGACGTAGCCGTATTCCTCCACGCCGACGGGATGCCACTCGCGGAACGTAATCCGGCCGTCGTCGCTGCGGCTCTGCACGCACGCGGATCCGCTCTCCTGCTGCCCGCCGCACACGCGGTACGGAAACGCGTTGTCCGTGCTGACGTGGTAGAACTGCGCGGTCGGCTGGTTGTACCAGGAACTCCACGATTCGCCGCCGTTGACCGTGACGACGGCCCCCTGGTCGCTCGCGATCAGGATGATGTCGGGATTGTCGGGGTTTATCCAGATGCGGTGATAATCGTCGCCGCCGGGAGCGCCGCGCAACGATTTGAACGTCTTGCCGCCATCGGTGGATTTCCACGCGACGATGCTGGCGGTGAAAACAACGTCCGGGTTCTTCGGGTGGACCTTCACCTCGGCGAAGTCGTCGCCGCGGCTGACGACGAGCGGGTTATCGGTGGCCTTGTACCAGCTCTGGCCGGCGTCATCCGATCGGAACAGTCCGCCGCCGCTGGCCTGCACAGCCGCGTACATCCGCTTCGGATCGCTCGGCGCGATCGTGATGCCGATCCGCCCGAGCCCTTCGTTGAACGTCGGGAGTCCTTTCGTCAGCGGCTTCCACGTCGTTCCGCCATCCCTTGACTCAAAGAGTCCGCTGCCGGCGCCGGCGAACACGCCGTTCTCCCACGGGCCCTGCCGCGCCTGCCAGAGGACGGCGTACACGTGATTCGCGTTGGACAGATCGAACGCGAGGTCCACGCCGCCGGTGTCCGCATCCTTATATAAGACCTTCTCGAACGAGCGGCCGCCGTCGATGGAGCGGAAGATCCCGCGCTTCTCGTTGGGCCCGTATGGATGCCCGAGGACGGCGACGAACAGTCGATCGGGATTGCGCGGATCGACGATGATCTGCGGAATCTGCTGGCCGTCGCGGAGGCCGAGATGCGTCCACGTCTTCCCGCCGTCGGTGGACTTATAGATCCCGTCGCCGGTCGAGAGGTCCGGGCGCTGCAGCCCTTCCCCGCTGCCGACGTAGATGATCGCCGGATTCGACGGAGCGACCGCGATCGCGCCGATCGATCCGGTCGGCTGATCGTCGAAGATCGGCTTCCACGTCACGCCGTAGTCCGTGGTCTTCCATACGCCGCCGTTGGTTGCCGCGACGTAAAACACGTTGGGCTGACCCGGGATGCCGGTCGCCGCCTTCGTCCTCCCGCCGCGATACGGTCCGATACTCCGCCATCGCATTTCCGCAAAGGACGGCACGGCCGTCTGCTGCGCCGCGCGAAGATCTGCCAATCCCGACCCCGCCGTAAGTACAGCCGCGATCGCAAAAAGCGCACGTTTTCCTGAGAGCATGGAGCGAAGTATATCGAAAGGTCAGCGGCTGCCGGGTTCCAGCGGATAGAACAGGACGACGCCATCGGGCGGGAGTGGCAGTGGCGTGGCGGATGCCCGGGACCGTTCCATCGACGTTCCGCGGAATCTGTCGTCGAAGTCGCGAACCTCGCGCGCGTCGAGTGCGGCGTAGGGCGCGAGACCTCGCTGCTTCAAGTACTGCAGCAGTGCGTCCGCCCGCGCCGGGTCCACGTTCTGATAGCGCAGCGTCATGCGTCCCGCGTAATGACGCAGGCTTCCCGACTGCGTCAACGCAAGGAATACGGCATTCGGTGGCAAGCGGTCCGCTGCGAACGCAGCCGCGCCTTCGAAGATGCGCTGGAACCCTGGTTTCAGCGCAAATGCATCCCCTTTTGCCGCGGTGTGCACGAATGCAAACGGAAACATGAGTGTTACGAACGCGAGCACCAACGCGCGCGCCGTCCCGCTCGCGTTGGCCACCACCGCCTGCAAGACGATGAACGTCACAATCAGAACGAGAGGAATCGCCGGCAGCAGGAATCGCAGGTACGTCCAGTGGTCGAACCGCATGTACGGCGCGTAGCACGCCAGGAGCGTGACAAAGAACGCGAGTACGCACCAGCCGAACCGGAGATCTTCGCGCGTCACCGCGTTGGGTCGCGCGAACGCGATAACCGGCAGCAGCACCGGCATCAGAATAAGAACCGAGTGCGTATCCCACAGCCAGACGAGATACTGCCATCCGGTTTGCAGCGCGCCTGACGCGTGGTAGATGTCGCTTATCGATCCGTAACCGGATGTCGTGGCGGACCCGTAGAAGACGTGATTGACCGCCGCGACGAGTACGAGGCCGGGAACGCAGCCGGCGAGGAACCATGATATCTGCCGCCGCGCGGGAAGGAACAGCGCCACAGGAGCGACGAGCGGGACGATGTTTGGGCGCGTGAGGATCGCCAGTGACGCAGCCAGCCCCGCAGCGAAGGCAGATGTGCGTGTGCCCTGCAGCCCGAAAGCGACTGCCGCAAGCCACCACGCGGTGACAGGCACGTCACTCATCGGCTGCAGCATCTGGAAGACAAACACGGGGCTGCACGCGGCGCACGCCGCGGCCACGAGTGCCATCGCGGGTCGAGTGAACCGGCGCGCGATCGCGTACGTGAACCACACGGCGAGTCCAGCGAGCAACGGAACGACCCAATATCCGGCGCGTGGGCCGATCGCTCGAATCAGGATCGCCATCTGCAGCGGGAAGCCCGGCGCGTAGCTCGGCGCCATCGTTCCCTCGACGGCACCAGGCCGGTACCCAAGCGGACAGAACGCCGACTCGTCGACCGGCGCGTCGCGCGCCAGCCGCGGCAGAATCTGCACCGGATTTCCCTCGGCCCAGAGCAGCGACTGGCTGACGTATCCGTACGGATCGGCACCGGCCGCAGTGAAGCCGCCGCGGCCTGCCGCGGCCGCACAGACCGCGATCGCAACGACCGCCGCGGCAGCTGTCGCGTGCCGCCGCAGCCACGCGCTGCACTGGTCTATGACGCACGCGCGCGCCGCCGGCCCGAGCGCCGCTCCCGCGCCGAGCAACAGCAGCCACGCGGCGAGCGACACGGGCGTGACCCGTCGAATCGCGTGGTGCCTGGAATTGAACGTGAAATCAACCCGGCCGTGTACCGCAATCCAGGCCGCGAACGCCACGACGAGAACGGCGGCAATCGCCGCAATGCTGACGATGGCGATGCGCCATGCAGAGGGGCGCACGTCGATGCGCGCGACCCCGACCTTCACTTTGGTATGGCCGTCCCTGATGCGGGCCCGGTCTGGCCGCGGAGCCGCCGGTAGGTCTGCCACAGGAAGTTCGTGTGCGCGTAAGGACGGTCTTCGCCGAGATTGTTTGGCGTGATCCAGAGGCCGGTGCGGGTCTGTGCCCAGCTTTGCACGATCAAATGATCGGGCATGTCCTCCCAGGTTGGGAACGCGACGGCGGTGGCGTCCACAAGGCGGGTGGCGTCGAGCGTATAGAGCACGTCGGCGTCCGCGTTGTTACCCCAGAAGATGATCCCGAACGGCACGTTCTGCGCGCGACAGACGTCCTTCAACTGGCGCATGTCGCGCGTGAAGTCGCTGGCCGGCGGCCGAATTGCGTTCAGGTCCACGTCCATGTGCAGGAACGCGGGCGGGACGCCCCGGGACCGCAGCAGGTCGAGCATCGATCCGATCGCCGCTTCGCTCGAGAATGGATACGCCTCGATCAAGCCGATGCGCTCGGGCGGAACCGATCCTCCGACACCGCGGACCCATGTGGCGATGCGATCGGCGGTCGGTTCGAGCGCCGGACCGCCGCAGACCGACGCGCGCCCCGACGCGAAGGGGTCGTCCATCGCCAGGTAGTCCACGGTGCCACCAGCGGCTCCGACGGCGCGGACCGACACGAGCGTGTCCTCGATCGCCCGGTTCATTCCCGATGCATCCGGCGTGCAGTAGAAGTCCTTCACCACGCCCACTTCGATCGCGAGCCTCTTGCCCCACATTTTGATCGCGTGAAACGCGTTTGCGTTTACGAGCGCCGCGTATGTGTTCGGCGCAAAGACCTGATTCGCGGGCTGGGCGTGTCCCTGGTAGAACTTGAAGACATCCACGAGATCGCGCGCGTGCCGCCATTCGTCGGGATGCTCGAACAGACGGATGTAGTCGAGGGTGCCGGGTCCCGGGGAGAACCAGATGCGATCGGTTTTGATGTCGGCGCGCGGAGCGGCGCCGAGCGCAAGGAACAGCGCGGTGATGACGACGCGCTTCATACCGCGAGTGTATCAAGATTGCAGTTTGCGGTTGGCGGTTTGCCGTTTGCGGTTGGCAGTTCAGAACCGCCAACCGCGAACGGCTTACTGCAAACCCGCTACTTCCCCGCGACGACTGTGATCGTCACCGGTATTGTCGTCGCACCGCCGGATGTCGGGACGGTGAACTCAAGATCGTAGCTGCCGAGGAACGCGGGCCCTGGCATCCAGGCGAACGACGCGGAGGAATCCAGGGTGGAGCCGCTGGCCGGCGACCATGGGACTCGCGCGCATCGACGCGAGCGTTGGCGTGAAGCGGCTCGCGAGGACGTTGTTCACGGTGAAGTACCGGCTACACGACAGAGGCGCCGTTTCATCTGCTGCGCAAAGAAAAACGGCCGGGCCAGGCCTCCAAACTCGTTGGGAGAGTGGCGCTCCGGCGGATGAGTGTTACAGGATCGTTCAGGTGGGCGCACCGGCCGCGGTGGCATTGCGATACCACGCGACGGTCTGCCGTAGCCCTTCTTCGAACGAGACTTTGGGCGTATACCCCAGGATTCGCTTTGCCTTCGCGATGTCCGCCTGAGAATCCCGTACGTCCCCTGGCCGCGCCTCGAGGTACGTCGGGTCCGCTGTCGCTCCGATCAGCTCCCGCATCGTCCTGAACAACTCGTTCAACGAGATGCGGCCACCGGTTGCCACGTTGATGACTTCCCCGCTCGCCCCTTCGGCGTCGCATGCGCGCAGAACGCCGTCCACCACGTTCGCGACGTAGGTAAAGTCCCTTGTCTGCTCCCCGTCGCCGTGGATCTTCGGTGAGCGGTTTTCGATCAGCGCGGTTGCAAACACCGAGATGACGCCCGAGTACGGCGACGACGGATCCTGGCGGGGACCGAAGACGTTGAAGTAGCGAATCGAGACCGTCTCGAGTCCGTAGAGTCGCGTGAACATCTGCATGTACTGTTCGCCGATGACTTTCTGCAGCGCGTACGGCGACAGCGGATTGCTCGGCATGTCTTCGCGCTTTGGCAGCGTCGGTGTGTTGCCATACGCCGATGACGAGCCGGCGAAGACGAGCCGCTTCACGCCGGCGTCGCGTGAGGCGACGAGCACGTTCAGCGTCGCATCAACATTCGCGCGGTTGGTTGTAAGGGGATCATTGACGGAGCGCGGCACCGACGGGATCGCCGCCTGGTGGAGCACGTACTCCATGCCTTCGACGGCGCGTTTCGCGAACGCCTCGTCGGCGAGGTCCCCTTCGAGAAACTCGATCCGCTGCAGGTGAGCGAGATTGCTACGCTTGCCGGTGATCAGGCTGTCGGCGACACGGACAGCGTGTCCGCGCCGCACCAGTTCTTCAGAGATATGCGATCCGATGAAACCGGCGCCGCCGGTGACCAAGTACTTTGCCATGCCCCTACCTAAGCAACATCCGTGCGCGGCATTGCTTCCGTAGAGCTTAGCCTAATCCCGGCGCAGCGCGACGAGCGGATCCAGGCGCGCGGCGCGGCGAGCCGGAATGGCGCTGGCGAGGGAAGCGACGAGCAGCAGCACGATTGCGGTGCCGGCGAAACTGATTGGATCGCCGGGAGACACACCAACGAGTTGCTTCGCCAGGACCTGTCCGGCGCCGAACGCGAGCAACAGGCCGGTCGTCAGTCCAATCGCTGACAGCGCCAATCCCTGGCGCATCACGAGCCAGGCGACATCCTGCTGCGCGGCGCCGAGGGCCATTCGCAATCCGATTTCGCGCGTTCGCTGAGTGGCATTGAACGCGATGACTCCATAGAGCCCGACGGACGCCAGCAGGAGCCCGAGCGCGCCGAACACGCCCAGCATCGATGCCGCCATCCGTGCGATGAACATGCTCAGACGCATGTGCTGATCGATCGTGCGCACGTCGAACAGCGGCAGGTTGGGATCCAGATCGTGCACGACCGCGCGGATCGCCGGCAGCACGCCCGCGGCATCCGCGTCCGTGCGGACGTGCAGCAGCAGATCCGGCCGGTAGCTCTGAAGCGCGGGCAGATACATGTAGTTGCGCGGCGCCTCACTGAGGCGGGAATACTTGCCGTCGTGCGCGATACCGACAATCGTGACGGGACCCGATCCGAAGCGCATCGTTGCGCCGACCGCGTCGCGCCCGGGCCAGTAGCGCCGCGCCATTGTCTCGTTAATAACGGCAACCGCAGGCTGACCGGCGACATCGTGCCGCGTAATTCCGCGACCCTGCACCAGCGGGATTCCCATCGTCTCGAAATACGCTGGGCCGACCTGGTTGTAGTACGCCATGACCTCTTCGCCATCGCGCGGTGCGTAGCCGTCGATCGAAACGGTCATGTCGCTGCTGCCTCCAAGATCGAGCGGCATGGTGCGAGCGACGGTCGCCCCTGTGACGTGGGGAATCGTAGAGACGCTGTCCAGCAGTTGCTGCAGAAAGATGCTACCGCGCGCCGCGTCGTAGCCGGCCGGCTGGAGATCAATCGACGCGAGCAATCCGTTCCGCAGAGAGAACCCGGGATCCATCGATCCGGAATGCGTCAGGCTGCGCGCGAACAGCGAGGCGCAGACAAGCAGAACAACCGACAGTCCGACCTGCGCGACGACGAGCATCCGACGGACGCGGCCGGCCTGCCCCGCTGTCGAAGGGGACGCATCCTTCAGCGTGACGCCGACCTGCAGACGCGATGCGCGCAGCGCGGGCATCACGCCCGCGACGATGGTCGTCGCGATGGAGATCGCCATCGCGAACATGATGCTGTAGGCATCGATGTGTGCGTCGAATCGCAACGGAAACGGTGTCCGCGGCACGAACGCGTCGAGCAGACCTGCCGCCCAGCGCGCGAAGACAAGCCCGCCGACGCAGCCCGCTGCCGACAGCAACAGCGTCTCGACGAGCATCTGCCTGATCACCTGCCAACGGCTCGCGCCCACGGCAAGGCGGACGGCGATCTCACGCTGCCGCGCCGCCGCGCTCGCGAGCAGCAATCCGGCGAGGTTGGCGGATGCGATGAGCAGGACGACAAGGACCATCGCCATCAATGTCGCCAGCACCGGAAGCAGCACGCTGCTGGCGCCCGCACGCCACAACGGCACGGCGCGCAGCTCGCGGCTCCGATTGGCGTCGGGATACTGCGCAACCAGCCGTGCGCCTGCGACGCCGATGTTCGCCTGCACCTGGCGCGCCGCCGCGCCGTCAGCAAGGCGCGCGTACACTTCGAGCCAGCCTCCCGCCCGCTGCGAGAGACGATCGCCGCTCAGCAGGGCTTTCTGCATCGTGACGGGCACGTAGATGTCGAGGACGACGGCGGCGACGGAGCCGTGGAAATCGGCGGGCGCGATGCCGACGATCGTGAAGGATCGGCCGTTGAGCATCACGCAGCGCCCGACGGTCGACGGATCCGCGGCGAACGCGCGGACCCAGAGGTCGTGCGAGATCACCGCTACAGCATCGCGATCGGCCACCAGCCCTTCGTCCGCGCGGAAGCCGCGCCCGAGGACAGGGCGCACGCCGAAGAAGTCGAAGAAGTTTGCCGAAACGAGCTCGCCGAAGACGCGGATCGGTTCGCTGTCCGCGCGCAGGTTCATGGGGAGCAGGCGAAAGGCGACGAAGTCCGCGATGCCGTCGGGCTTCGCCGCGCGCAGATCCTGAAAGTTCGGATATGACACGCTGAGACCGTCACGCTCGGCGGTGGCGGATTGCACGACGAGGATGCGGCCCTGGTCCGCCACACCGCTCAGCGGCGAGAGCAGCACCGTCTGCGTCCAGCTGAAAATCGTCGTGTTCGCGCCAATCCCAAGCGCGAGAATCAGGACTGCGACAGCGGTAAACGCGCGGCGCCGCACGAACATCCGCCAGGCGAACTTGACGTCGTTCAGGATCATGTGCGGACTCCACTGAAGCAGGCGGATGGTAATCGCGTGCGGAACGGCGCCGGACGCGCGCGCCAGGAGGCGGAGGAAGGAGGCAGCCGATCCGGCGCCTTCACGCGTGAGCCACTGGTCGTAGTGCCACAGCTCGGCGCCCCATTGCTCGAGCCACGCCGAGCGCCGGCTGCGCGGAACGAGGAAGGCGAATGCAGCGAGCAGCAGAAGTACTCCGCGCAGTCCGTCGCCTTCGCGGCTGGCGCCGCTTCGGCGCCCAAGGCTCATGACGCTTGCTCCGGCGCGAATCCAGGCAGAGGACGCAGCGCGCGGTACTTCGCGAGCGCGGCGCGCAGCGCCGTGGCGCCGGCAGCGGTCAGCGTGAAGTAGCGCCGCGCGGGGCGTCCAGCGGCATGTGCTTCCGCCGCGTCTTCCCACTTCGATTTGAGCAGGCCCGAGGCCTCGAGCCGCTCGAGCGTGGGATAAACCGTACCGCTGGTCAGCCCCGTGGCCTGCATGATGTCGAACCCGAACCGGCTGCGGGACGCGACGGCGTGGAGGATGGCCGCGGCGCCGAAGCTCAGCGAAGGAGCCTTAGGCATGAGCTATGTTGTTAGCCAACATAGCTCATATGACGGGAGAAGATGCTGCGAAGTTCCCTAGCGGATCCTCCAGCCATTGACCGGACCTGCGTGCAGGAGAGCCTCGGGCGTCATCACGCCATCTCTCTTGAAGACCATCCCATCCTTCATCACAAATGACATCATCTGCGGGATCGATCAGCCGTCCGGCGCGGACGACGGTCGCGCGCGGCGAGGTCGATGGCAGCGGCTGCTGCGCTTCGACGAGGGAATCGAGAACCAACAGCGACAACGCGCATGAAACATTTTTCATGCGCGGATTCTAAAGCCGCAGAGCGCCGTAAGCCGAATCCTGTTCCATCTTCGCCCGCTTACGCGGGCTACGGTGGATGACGATCATTCCTCTAGCCCCGTCATTACTGACGGGATCAAGCAGCCTACCCGGAGGCATGAGAACGGGCCGTTCGAGCCTCCCTATTTGGCCTTGCTCCGTGCGGGGTTTTGCCTGCCGTCCGTGTTACCACGAACGCGGTGCGCTCTTACCGCACCTTTTCACCCTTACCCGCCTCTGCCCGAGGGCGAAGGCGGGCGGTGTATTTTCTGTGCCACTGTCCTTCGGGTCGCCCCGACCGGCCGTTAACCGGCGCACTGCCCTGCGGAGTTCGGACTTTCCTCTCCACCTCCGCGCTCTTCGAGCGCTACGGCGGACAAGCCATGTGGCCTGTCCACCGAAGCCCAAAGGGCGAAGGTGGAACGATCATCTGGCGCTCTGCGACCCTCTATTATCCCATGTCAGCCGTCTGCTTCTTCGGTGATCGCATACTGCTCGAGCTTTTTGTAGAGGTTGCTGCGCGGCGTCCCGATGACCTCGGCAGTTTTGGAAATGTTCCAGGCGTTCTCCCGCAGCTTCTCGACGAGGAACTTGCGTTCCGCCGATTCCTTGAACTCGCGGAGCGTTCCCGGAGACATTTGGTTCCCGCCTGCGCCATTAACGGAGGCGGCCGCCTTGGTCTCGACGCGGATCACGTCGCGCAGATCGTCGACATCGATCGTATCGCCCGGCGTCATGATCAGCAGCCGCTCGACGGTGTTCCGCAGCTCGCGGACGTTCCCCTTCCACCGCGCCTTCTGCATGAACTCGAGCGCGGCCGGCGTGAAGCGCTGCGGACGGCGATTGTTCTCCCGGCTGAAGAGATCCACGAAATGCCGCACGAGCGCGGGAATGTCTTCGCGCCGATCGCGCAGCGGCGGCACGCGGATCGGAATGACGCTCAGGCGGAAGTACAAGTCCTCGCGGAACGTTCCGCGCTCGATTTCCGCCTCCAGGTCCTTGTTCGTCGCCGCGAGCACGCGGACGTCGACCTTGATCGTGCGCGCCGATCCCAGGCGCTCGACCTCTCCTTCCTGCAGCACGCGCAGGACCTTGGCCTGCGTCTTCGGGCTCATGTCGCCGATTTCATCCAGGAAGATTGTCCCGCGGTCCGCCTGCTCGAACTTGCCGATCTGTTTCTCCGTCGCCCCCGTGAACGAACCTTTCTCGTGGCCGAACAGTTCGGATTCGATCAGTTCTTCGGGAATGGCCGCGCAGTTCACCTGCACGAAACGCTCGCGGCTGCGCAGGCTGTTGCGGTGTATCGCGCGCGCGACGAGCTCCTTGCCGGCGCCGCTTTCGCCGAACAGCAGCACCGTCGCGTTCGTCGGCGCCGCGCGCTTGATGGCATCCCATATCTGCCGGAGCGCCGCGCTCTCGCCGACCATCTGGTGGCGTACTTCGACGGCGCGCTTCAGCGATCGGTTCTCGTCCTTCAGACGTCCCTGATCCAGCGCGTTGCGGATGGTCACGAGCACGCGTTCGCTCGCGAGCGGCTTCTCGATGAAGTCGAACGCGCCCAGCTTCGTCGCTTCGACGGCCGTGCTCACTGTGCCGTGCCCCGAGATGATCACGACCGGGAGCGCCTCGTTCGACTGGCGAATCTTCTGCAGCGCCTCGAGACCGTCCATGCCCGCCATCTTGATGTCCAGGAACACGAGATCCGGCGGCTCCCGTTCAACCAGCGCTACCCCCGCCGGGCCGCTGGCCGCTTCCTGCACGTCGTATCCCTCGTACTCGAGGATCATCCGGACCGAACGTCGGATCTCCGCTTCGTCGTCGATGACCAGTATCCGCGCTTTCATCGAGTGTCCACGGTCACCAGAATGAGGCTGCGCTGGCCCAGGGACGGATCGTAACCGTAAAGCGCGAGCGCGTCGCCAGTCCGAGCGGCGCCGACGACCCGCCCGAAGTCGGCCACGGACCGTACAGGTTGTCGGTTGATTTCCATGATGACGAAGCCGCGCCGCATCGCTGGCACGAACGCCGCGCCTGTCGGATCGATGCGGACGACGATGATGCCCTGCACGGACGACGGGATCTCCATCCGGCGCGCGAATCCCGGGTCCAGCTCGCGAACCGTCAGCCCGAGCGGCGCGTCCATCGACGGCGCGATCGCGGGCCGGCGCTGCGTAGGCAGCGGATCGGCGCCACCGGGATCGCGCGGCCGTTCGGTCAGCTTCAGCTGCACCGCCTGACGGCGGCCGTCGCGCAGCAGCTCCAGGCGCACGATCGATCCGGGCTGCCGTCCTGAAATGTCGCGGATCAATTCCTCGTTCGTGAGGATCTCGCGGCCGTTGACCGAGAGGATGATGTCATACGGCCGCATCCCGCCACGTTCCGCCGGCGAGCCTTCGCTCACGTCCTGCACCAGCGCGCCGCGAGAGACGGCGAGCTTCAGCGAGCGCTGCAGATCGGGCGTCACGTCCGTGAGGTAGACGCCGACGAAGCCGCGCGAGACGCGGCCGTGCGCCTTGAGCTGCGGCAGGATCGCGAGCGCCTGGTTGATGGGTACCGCGAACCCGATGTTCGACGCGCGCGAGCTGATCGCGGAGTTGATCCCGATCACCTCGCCGCGCGCGTTGATCAATGGACCGCCGCTGTTGCCGAAATTGATCGCCGCGTCCGTCTGGATGTAGTCGTCGAGGCTGGCGTCGAACAGCTTGCGCCCCATGAAGCTGACCACGCCCACCGTCACCGAATGCACGTAGCCGAGCGGGTTGCCTATGGCGCACACCCATTCGCCGACGCGCAGGGCGTCCGAGTCCCCCAGCGGCGCCGCCTCGAGCGCAGTGGGCGCCTCGATCCGCAGCAGGGCGACGTCGATCGCCGGATCGGTCCCCACGACTTCTCCCTTGAGCGCGCGGCCGTCCGCCAGCGTGACCGTGATGCGGTCCGCATCTTCGATGACGTGGAAGTTGGTGAGGATGAATCCCTGGCGATCGATGATGAAGCCGCTGCCGGATCCCTGATGCGGCACGTCGAGATCGCCGGGTGTATCGGGTGTTGCCTCGTCGGCCCCGCGACGGCGGCGCTCCTGTCCCGCGCGTGACGCCGCGTCGATGTTCACCACCGCCGCGTTGACGCGCTCGGCCACGTCGGCGAAATTCACCGCTCCTGCCGGCGCGGACAGCGCCGATCGCGCCACCCCGCGCGGAGTGATGGGGGCGGGCTGGTGGGCGAGGGCGGCCGACGGCGCAACGCCTCCGGCCACGATGATGCCCACGAGGAACGACACCGCGGAACAGAACGCGACCGTCAGAACCGTGAAGCGGCGCATGTGTCAGTTTGCAATCTGCAGTTTCCAGTTTCCAGTTCCCAGTTTCCAGTTCCCGGTTTCCAGTTCCCAGTTTGCGTCAGCCGTTCGCCCTTTCGATTATCTCGCGGAACTGAGCTTCGGTGAGAATCGGCGTGCCGAGCTGTCGGGCTTTTTCGAGCTTGCTGCCCGCGTCGGCGCCCGCGACCAGGTAGCTGGTCTTCCTGCTCACCGAGCCGGCGACCTTTCCCCCGAGATCCTCGATCAATTTCGTGGCCTCCTCGCGCGTCATCGTTTCCAGCGTCCCGGTGACCACGACCGTCTTCCCCGCCAGCAGGCCGGGCGCATTTACGTCCACGGCCGGCTGCAGACTTTCCATGTTGACGCCGGCTGCGGCGAGCTTCGCGACGAGCGCACGGTTGTGCGGCTCCTCGGCAAACGCGCGGATCGACGCGGCGACGACCGGCCCGATCTCCGGGATCGTCTGGAGGGCTTCCACCGGCGCGTCCAGGATCGCCTGCATCGTCCGCATATAACGCGATACGGTGGCGGCGGCCTTCTCACCGACGTGACGAATGCCGAGACCGTAGACGAGGCGCGGCAGATCGTTGCGGCGGCTGCGATCGATCTGCTCGATAACGTTGCGACCGACCTTGCCAAGCCGGCGTGGCACGGCGCGATCGGACCGCGGCTCCTTCGGCGTGACGACGAGGTTTTCGAGCTGCTCGGTCGTCAGCGCGTACAGGTCGCCGAAGTCGCGCACGAGATCCTGTTCGATCAATTGATCGACGAGTGACTCGCCGAGCCCTTCGATGTTCATCGCGCTGCGGGACGCGAAATGTTCAAGGCTGCGCCGCAGGCGCGCCGGGCACGACGTGTTCTCGCAGCGCCAGACCACTTCCTCTTCATCCCGCGCGAGCTCGCTGCCGCAGGCCCGGCACGTGGTCGGCATCACCCACGGCTTCGACTCCGGCGGACGCAGGCTGAGGATGGGCGCGATGACGCGCGGGATCACGTCGCCGGCTTTCTCGATGACGACGGTGTCCCCTTCACGCAGATCCTTGCGCGCGATGTCCTCCGCGTTGTGCAGCGTCGCCATCGAGATCGTCGAACCGGCGACGAAGACAGGCTCGAGCACCGCGTATGGGGTATTCGCCCCCGTGCGACCGACGTTGACCTCGATCGCCAGCAGTTTGGTGTGCGCCTGCTGCGCGGGGAACTTGAATGCCGTGGCCCAGCGCGGAAACTTCGCCGTGTTGCCCAGCTTCTCTCGCAGCGAGAGGTTGTCCACCTTGACGACGACACCATCCGTTTCGAAGTCCAAATCGCGCCGCGCGTCCGCCCACGAATTGCAGAACGCGATGATCGCGTCGATCCCCTCGCACCGCTGCCAGTGTGGTTCCACGGGAAGACCGACGTCCGTCATTTTCTGGAGCGTCTGCGCGTGGCTGTCTTTCCGGCTGAAGCCGGAACCTACGTCATCGGCTGCGGAGCTTCCTCCTTCACGCGGAAGAACGACCTGGTAGACAAATGCCGAGAGCCGCCGTTTCGCGACCAATGCCGGCTCGAGATTGCGCATCGTCCCCGCCGCGGCGTTGCGCGGGTTCTGGAACAGCGGCTCCCCTTCGTCCTCGCGCTCCTTGTTGATCCGTTCGAACTGCGCACGTGGCAGGTAAACTTCGCCCCGCACCTCGATGCGCCCCGGAATCACCTTCCTCAGCGACAGCGGGATCGCGCGGATCGTACGGACGTTCGGCGTGACTTCCTCACCGCGCACGCCATCGCCGCGCGTCGCGCCGCGCACCAGTCTGCCGTCGTCATACGTCAGCGCGATGCTGAGACCGTCGATCTTCAATTCCGCGACGTATGCGACAGCCGCGTCGCCGAGCCCCGCTCCTTTGCGCACTCTTTCATCGAAGGCGCGCAGCTCCTCCTCGTCGTAGGCGTTGTCGAGACTGAGCATCGGCACAAGGTGCTCGACGGTCGCAAAGCCCTCGGTGATGGTGCCGCCGACGCGCTGTGTCGGGGAGTCAGGCGTGACGAGATCGGGATTCTCCGCTTCGAGGCGTTCGAGCTCGTGGAGGAGGCGATCGAACTCCGCGTCGGAGATTTCCGGCGCGCTGTGAAGGTAATAGAGCTCTTCGTGACGGCGGATCTGCTCGCGGAGCTCGCGCATGCGCTCACCTGGGTGGCTCATGGTTCGAAGGGCTCAGCGGGATCATGGCTCTGGGCCATGAGGTCATCTGTCTCGCGACAGGACGTAATCAGCGAGCGCCTTCAGCGCTTCGCGTTCGCGGCTCAGGGGGAACACGTCGAGCGACTCCTTCGCGAGACTCGCGTACTCGGTTGCCTTCTGATATGCGAGCTCCGGCGCTTTCTGCTCGCGAAGCATCCGGATGATGTCGCGCCACTGATCCTTGCTGACCGCGCGGTCGGCGACGACAGCGCGGATGAGGCGATCGGCTTCATCGCCGCCGCGCTGGAGCAGGTAGATGATCGGCAGCGTGACCTTGCCTTCGCGAAGATCGCCCCCAACCGGCTTGCCGAGCGCGCTCTCGTCCGCCGTGTAGTCGAGCAGATCGTCAACCAGCTGGAACGCGACCCCGAGATTGAAGCCGAACTCGCGCAGCGCGAGTTCCTGTTCCTTGGTGATGGTGCCAAGCACGCCACCTATCTGGGCGCAGCCGCCAAAGAGATACGCCGTCTTGCGGCGGATGATCTCGAAGTGCTCTTCTTCGGTGATGTCGACGTCGCCGGTCTTGGTGAGCTGATAGAGCTCCCCTTCGATCATGCGCAGCGTGACGTCGCAGAGCAGCCGGACGATCTCGAGCGAGTCCTGCGTGAGCGCCATCGCCATCGACTTGATGTAGAGGTAATCGCCGAGCAGGACGGTAATGTCATTGCCCCACCGCGAGTGCACCGCGAGCCGTCCCCGACGCACGTCGGCGCCGTCGATGATGTCGTCGTGCACCAGCGTGGCGGTGTGAATGAACTCCACAACCGACGCATTCAACACGGCGCGCTCACCCGAGTACCCCCCGAGCCGCGCAGCCATGAGCAGCACGGCGGGACGAACCCGCTTGCCACCACTTTTCTGGATGTACTTCCCCATCTCGGGGATGAGGGCCACGCGCGACTGGATGTGGCGCGCGAACTCGTGCTCGACGCGCTCGAGATCCTCGCGGATCGGCTCGAAGATCTGCGCGAGATCCGCAGTCACGGGGAGGTTCTGGGCGGTGTCGCTCAAAGGGATGTCGCCAGATGGCTCCTCACAATATCAAACTCAGCACGACCCGAAAAGGGCGACAAAATTATTACTCGTCTGTTCCGCGAGGAGCACCGGATCCACTGCGCACGTCTGCGCAAGAGACTGGACGACCTGCGAGACGTATGCCGGTTCGTTGCGCTTGCCGCGGTACGGAACGGGGGCCAGGTACGGGCTGTCGGTCTCGACCAGCAGCCGGTCGGACGGGACGATGCGCGCGGCCGCGCGGAGGCTCTCGGCCTTGGGGAATGTGACAATGCCGGCGAACGAAAGGTAGAAACCGATGTCGAGCGCGCGCCGCGCCATCGCCTCGTCGCCAGTAAAGCAATGGAATACGCCGCGCACGCCGCCGCTCTCCTTGAGGAGAGCGAACGTGTCGTCGGTGGCCTCGCGCGTGTGAATGATGACCGCTCGATCGAGCTCGTGCGCCAGCGCCAGCTGCGCCGCGAAGACCCGCTGCTGCAGCTCACGCGGCGCGAAGTCATAGTGGTAGTCCAGGCCGATCTCACCGATGCCACACGCGCCGAACGCGGCGGCGTGGATCCGCGTCGCCTCCGCAGACGCAGCGGGGTCGTGGGCGAACGACCCGGCGGCGTGCGGGTGCACGCCCGTCGCGAACCGCACCGCCGTCCACTTTTCCCGAACGCTCCTTGCGCGCGCAGCCTCCGGCTCGTCGCCGGCGCCGAGAATGCAGAGCGCCGACGTCAGCCCCGCTTCTTTCGCCCGCGCGATCGCGTCATCCAGGTCGCCGCCAAACGCCTCATCGGCGAGGTGGCAATGAGAGTCGATCATTTAGTTTCGGGGGCTTCGCCCCCGGACCCCCTACACGCCACGTCGCGGGACCCCTGGCCCCGCTTCGGCCGCCGCTAAAGCTACGGCGGACGCGCCGAAGCGCCTGCGGCGCGAAGGCGGGCCGGTGTCGTGGCTCACTCGCTACGCTCGCACGCATTACCGAATGCGAGCGCCCGCGGCGATGTCGCCGTCAAAGGCGACCAGGACCGGCTTGCCACCTTCGGGACTCGCGG
>WNGB01004626.1_pt1 | contig 20889 bp, 25 predicted proteins | sample 5400681 | NCBI WGS metagenome assembly WNGB01 (sample SAMN13153367, study PRJNA577476) | soil metagenome | isolation source: 115 cm soil or saprolite under grassland replicate 2 | place: USA:California | collected 2016-06-15
CCCAGTGACTCGCGGGGCACGGGGCCGGCGGTCCTGCGGACGCCGAAGAGTCCTCATCAGCGCCCGCGTTTGAGAAGGGAGGCGGCGGCGGAGCGGTCGATCACCATGCCGCGCACGGCCTTCGTGCCGATCACGATCGCTCGCGTAGTCCGTCGGTCGACAGATGGACGAGCGCGGACCGACTCCTTCGTGATGCTGAGCCTTCTCGCACGTGACTTGCCCTTCGCGGCGGCTTTCCTCTTCGCCTTCCTGGCCATGAGACCTCCTTCGTGTGTGGTTCACTCCGTGAGCCCGCGCGGTGGACCGGCGGCAATCCGCGCGCCTCTCAGCTCGGGGGCGACGCACGGCGAGGGTGCCCCGGGATGGGCGACCGCCAAGCTGGAGGGCGTCCGGTAGCTCGTGGTGGCGATCCTCCCTCATGGGGCGGCTTCGACTGGTGGCAAACATCCGCCAACGTCATCGCGTTGTCAGCCCGGTGCTCGGTCAGCGCCGTGTTCGATTCGGAGGTTCAGCCAACAACTACTTCGCTGATCTGAATCACCTGTCGCCCATCCTCTTCTTTACGAGCGGCATATGCTTCTCCCGGTAGTACGCATGGTCGAATCGAGCCCCGGGGGTATTGGGGTAATCACGCTGACCTTGATCATGGTTCGGCCTCCTGTTGTTCGAGTCGCGAAGGTGGGAGAACGCATCACGCATCAAGTCGTTCTCGATAGACACACATCGGCTCGAGTGCTTGCCTTCAGGGCCGCCCGTCGTGGAGCAAACCGAGTTCGACAAGATCTGAGCGAGGCGACGGCTAGCTCGAGCTCCACGAGAATGGGGCGAAGTGCCCGTTGTTCTTGCCTGTCGTGTCGTCCCAGCTGATACCGAAGGCGTGCAGGTGGCCCCGGGAGGCCTTCGCGAGGGCGAGGCGCGTCGCGGCAGGGTGGCCAACGTTGTCGAGGTAAATCGGTTCGGTTGGGCTCGCGCCAGGAATGCCCTCGACGGCGATGTCGAGCATGCCGGCGATCGACACCGACCGGCTCATCCCGCTCCGCTCGATCCGGATCGGTTTCGCCTCCACTCCAGCAAAGGTGCCGACCAGTGGGCCCACAGCGGCCATCGGACCACCGCCCTGTCCGCTTCCGATCGCGGTCAACGCCTCGCGCTGAGCCGTCGTGCCCCTCTCGTCCACTATCAATCCAACCGTCCAGTTCCCTGCGATCATCGCCCCTGGGGTGTGGAGCAGCACGGCGAAGCTCAGGCCGTCGAGCGGGGTCGAGCCATACGAGCCGCGCTCGACGTGAAAGACGAGGCCAGCGTCGCAGTACCCCTGGGTCGGCCGCGCGGCGAGGCCCGACGTGGGACATGGGCAGACCGAGTCGCAACTGCACGCCTCGAAGTAGTCACCGCTGATCTTCCACTGGGGACTCGCCATGATGATCCTCCTCCGGTTCCGGGGGCGATCTATAGCACGTGACCGGCCCGGAGCGCGGTCGCGAGAGCGGGACGCAGAGCCACCGCCACGCCGAGAAGCAGAAGCGCTCCCCCGATGGCGCGTGCGATCCATTCTCCCCTCGGCAGCAGCTTCTCCGCCGCCACCAGCGCTGCGATGAGCAGCACCCAGGCGAGGCCCATCGCGCCCGCGGCGACGAGGACCACCATGAGCGCCCAGCAGCATCCGAGGCAGTACACCGCGTGCGACCAGCCGAGGACGAGGCTGCCCCGGAGGCCTGCGCGCCAGTGCCCGAGCATGAATCCAAGCGGGCTCCGGCACACCCGCAGGCACGCCTGCTTGAGAGGTGACAGCTGGAACGCGCCGGCGGCGAGGAGAACCACCGCGATGCTGTAGGCGAAGGCGGCCGAGGGGAGCGCCATCAGGAAGGTGTGAGCGACGTACACCGGGGCCCCGAAGGCCGCCCACACCGCGAGATACACGAATGCGAAGACTAGGACGGGCACGCCCCTCGAATCCAGTGTGGCCGCGCCCCGCTGCGTCGCGCCGTATAGGCCGATCATCGGCAGTGCGCTCGGAAGCATCATCGCCGTCATCATAATGCCCCAGCTCGCGACGAAGGCGAGCCCGTCGGACACCGTCATCGGCATGAACATGGTCATCATCATGTCCGGGTCGCCCAGGGCCGATCGGACGACGTCGACCCAGGCCACCGCGGCGATCAGGACAAGAATGACCGAGGTGACGACGGTGGCCCGATCACGGCCGACCATGAAGGGCTCGCCGGAAGCTGCCATCCGTCCATCGGCGGGAATCACGGCCGCAGTCTACGTCTGGCGCGGGGGCAAGGCAACGGGCTGCCAGGTCGCCTTTGGGCAGCCTTGGCTCTCGTTGGGAGCAACTTCCTGGGCAATTCCTTGGTGAAGTCTGGGAGCGAGCGACACCTTCCTCGGGAAGGAGAGCACCTGACGCGTTGCGACGCCTCTACCGCGCTGCGCCGGGTCCGTCGCTGAAGAGTGAGGGAACGAACGTATGTGGATCCGCCGGCTCGGTGAAGAGCGCTTGCTGCCGCGGGGTGAGCGGGACATCGGGTGGCGGAAGGACCCGCGCCCGCGACCATGCTATCTGGGAGACGCAATACTTGAAGAGCAGAGTCCGGCGCTCGTGGTCGGCTCTCCACGGGGCGGTGCCGTGCATCACCGCCTCGGAGAACAATACGACCGACCCTGCCGGTGCGTCCGGAATGACCACGCAGGGGGCCTTTTCCGGGGCCTCGTGGATCTGGCGCGGCAGCTTGAAGTTACTCTTGTGACTCCCGGGAATACACGAGAATCCCCCGCAGTTCGGTCCGGCATTGGTAAGGTTCCAAGCCACGACCGTGAACCCCTCGTAGATGCCGTTGGGGGCAAAGTGAAAGCGCTCTCCTGGCCTGGTGAAGGAGTTGAGAGCCGAAGCTCCGTAGTCCGCATGCATGGACCCCATGGTCTGCCCCTTGTGCATGCGGATCCCGTAGAGACGGTCCAGCCGAAAGCAGTCCCCGAGCCGAAGGCGAAGAATCGGCATGATCGCCTCATGATCCAGCAGGCGACAGAACGGCTCCCCCCAGTTGAGGAAGCCATGATCCGGTCCGTGCTTGCCGGCAGCGGAGCCAAAGCGGATGCTTTCGCGAGGGCTGGGGAGCCGCTGCGCATCGATCAATCGATTCAGCTCGACTACCTCCGCCGCCCCCAGGACGTTGTGGATCACCAAATAGCCTTGAAGATCGAAAAGGTACTGTTGCAGCTCCTGGTCCGAAGCGTCCACGGTCACACCCTCCCTTGTCTTTGCTGTCACCGCCGCCTCTACACCGCTCTGTACCGCTCCGTCCGAAAGCCCGACCGATTTGGTCCGGACGTCAACGCTAACATGTCTGCGCCGACGCCGGCGCATCCCCGTGATCAGGCCCGCGATCGGGGCGGCTGTGTGGTCCGCGCGGTCTGCCGAGGGGCAGCAGAGGTCGGGCGGCCCGACAACGGGCGGCGACGCGGGAACGGCGCGACGTATGGCGGCGGGTACTGTTCACCGAGGGCGAGCTGAGGGCGACGATCCGGGTGACGTCCGGGTGCCGCAAAAGGTCAGCGGCGGCTCCATCCGCCTGCTACTCTGCCGGCGCGAAGCGACCGGGCTTCCACTGCCCGCCGGAGTCACGCCGCCCCTGAGGGCGGAGAAGATATAGATGATGAACCCGCTTGGCACGGAGGAACGTCCAGATGGCGATCATCGATTCCCAAGTCCACTCCTATGAGGCGAACACCCCGAAACGGCCCTGGCACAGTGTCCCGAATTGGCCCGATCATGTTACCGGTGACGAGATGGTGGCGGCCATGGATATGGTCGGCGTCGACGGCGCGATTTTCATCTCCGCCTTCTCCATGTACCGGTACGACGCGAGCTATGCAGTGGAAGTGCAACGGGCTCATCCCGACCGCTTCGCCCTCGTCAAGCCGGTCGATCCGGATGATCCGGCGATCGCCGATGTCATCGCCGACTGGAAGAAGACACCGGGCGCGGTCGGCATCCGGATCATGATGACGAAAGAAGCGGGACGCGATCCGACCGACCCGGGCCTCGACCGGATCCTGCGGGAAGCCGTTCGCCACGACTTTCCGGTCAACATGCTGTGCTGGGGCAATCTAGACGCGGGAGCGGCCCTGATCGACCGCCACCCCGATACGCGCTTCATCATCGACCATCTGGGCATCATGCAGCCCCGAACGCCGCCCGCCGCGCCGCAGCCATGGGCCGATCTGCCCAAGGTGCTGGACCTCGCGAGGCGCCGGAACGCGGTGATCAAAGTCAGCGGTGCCTGCACGCTGTCCCGCGAACCCTATCCTTTCCCGGACATCTGGGACCCCCTCGCCCGCGTGTTCGACGCCTGGGGTTTCGAACGCTGCCTGTGGGGTACCGACTGGACTCGCGCCTTCGCAGTCGTCAACTACGAACAGGCCGTCGAGCCCTTCCGCCAAACCCACCGCCTGAGCGACACTGAACGCGCAATGCTGATGGGCGGTGCCTGCGCCAAGGCGTACGGCTGGTCTCCGAAAACGGCGTGATCAACCAGCTAGGATGAGAACATGAAAAAGTCGGGCGCGAGCCAAGGCCAGTCGGCATCGGAGCTCATCTCGAAAAGAATCGCCGAGAGGATAGGCAACACGAGCACCCTCCAGCGGCGATCGCTGCGCCGCTGGCCTTGTCCCCGCGACATAAGCTGCCAGACTCGGACACCGGCCGCCCGAGGAGCCGATGCCACAGCGCCGAGCCTAGCCCAACCGGCGGGAGGCGCCAAACGATGCTATAACTCCCGGCATGAGGGCCGGGCTCGCGTGCCGCTCGGCAACGCTGTTGACCACAGCTTTTCTCGCCACCGCCTGCGTCCCCCGCGCCCCCGAGCCGCTCGCCGTCTACTATCACGATGAGGGGTACGGCGACCTCGAGGCGGACCGATACGAAGAGGCGATTGGCGCGAGGTCAATGACTACCGGGCGCGGGCCCATCAGTCCGTTTCTCCGACGGTGACATCCTTCTCCTGACGCGATCAGCCAGGCCCAAATCTTCCGCCGCTCTCCAGCAAGGAGGACTCGCCATGGCACCCACGAAAACCACACTGGCCCTGACGATCGTCGCGAGCATGGCCCTGCTCGGCTGCGAGTCCACGCGCGCCGGGGCGCCGACCCCGCCAGCCGGCGAGCCACGGGCGGGAGAGGTCGAGCCTCTGGCCGGCCGCTGGAAGACGTGGGTGCTGACCTCCGGCAGCCAGCTGCGGCTTCCGCCGCCTCCGGATGCGTCGGCCACCGCCACCGAATTGCAGGAGCTGCGCGCGCTGGCCGCTCGCCGCGACGCGGCTGCGCGCGATCAGATCAGCTTCTGGGATTCAGGGGCGCCGGGTTACCGCTGGAATGGAATCCTCGGGGACGAGCTCGCCAAGCACAACCTCGCCGGCGCCACTACCTCCCGCCATGTGGTGCTAATGGAGGTGGCGATCTACGACGCGACCATCGCCGTCTGGGACTCCAAGTACGTCTACCGGCGGCCGCGACCCGGCGCCGCAGATCCCATGCTCGCCACCGCCGTCGCTATGCCCCAGAGCCCGTCCTATCCTTCCGAGCACGCCGCGGTTGCGGCGGCGGCAGGAGTGCTGGCCTACCTCTTCCCGGATCACGGCCAGGCCCTCATGGCCCGCGCCATGGAAGCGGCACGCTCCCGCGAGCTCGCGGGCGTGCAATACCCGAGCGATACGGCGGCCGGCCTGGAAATCGGGCGCAAGGTGGCCGAGCTGGTCATCGAGCGAGCCAGGCACGACGGGTCCGAGGTGCCGTGGACCGGCACCCTGCCGACCGAGCCAGGTAAGTGGAACCTGCGGCGCTACCCGGCCGCAGTGACGGCTCCCCTCGGCCCCACCTACGGGACCTACAAAACGTGGGTGCTTGCCTCCGGAAAAGAGCTGCGCCCCGGCCCCCCGCCCGCGTACGATTCCGCCGAGAAGAAGGCAGAGGTCGCCGAGGTCATCAACTTTCCACGCACCTTCCTCACAAATGCGGCGGCCATGTATTGGCAGACACCGAAGGGCACCACGACGCACTGGATGCTGGCGGCCGACCTGAAGATCTTCGAGTACCGGCTGGACACCAATCCGCCGCGGGCTGCGCGCGTGCAGGCCTTGATGAACATAGCGACCTATGATGCGGCCGTGGCGTGCTGGGACGCGAAGTATACGTACTGGGCGATGCGCCCCTTCCAGTATGACGACCGCTTCACGCCGATCATTCCCGTCCCAGCGCACCCAAGCTACCCCGCGGCCCACGGCTGCTACTCGGGGTCGGCGGCGGCCGTCCTCGCCGCGCTCTTCCTGCCCGACGCGGCGGCCCTGACCGCCCAAGCGGACGAGGCGGGCATGGCCCGGCTCTGGGGCGGCATCCATTTCACCAGCGACATCCGCACCGGATTAGCCCTCGGCCGGGCGGTGGCCGGGCGGGTAGTCCAGCGAGCGCAGACCGACGGCTCACAGTGAAGGACCGTCCAGCGTCTGCTGCCGGTCCCGATGGGCCGCCGGCGTGCCGGAGCCGCTCCGCTGCCGGTACCGAGGACACGCACGGCGAGAGGCACCCGGTACTTTCCCGCGCGTAGAACAGCGACTTCGCGGTCGTGGTCGAAGATCTTCGCGGTCGACTCGCCGGCTTCCCACACGTTCGCCAGCTCGACTGTGACCGCCTGGACGCCGCCGGGCTCGATAGAAGCCTCGTACACGCTCTGCGGCTTCGAGCTGGCGGGCCCCAGGAACGCGACCGTGACCGGCATGCGCTTGCCGGACGCCGTAAGGAAGGAAGCTCGAAGCCCTTCAGCGGCTTAGCCTGGGGTGAGCGCACCGCGGGCGATGCACTCAGGTACATACCTTCAGCCGCTGCGCTTTCGTCCAACGTGCTTCGCAAGCAGATCGTTGATCAGGGACTGGTAACCCAACCCGCGCCGCTTCGCCTCCCGGCGCACGGCTCCCAGCACCTGGGGATCGATCCGAATGGCAATGAGGCGTCGGGCCGCCGCCCCCAAGGGGGGACGGCCCATGCGGCGCATTGCTCCGAGCTGTCCGGAGGACACCTCGGGGATATCGGAGAAGTCAATCCCTCCCCGCCGCATAGGCCTCGCGCTCCTTCCGACTCGCTCGCCGCGCGCTGATGATGCGGATGCTTTCGCCATCGCCTCGCCTCCTCACTGTATAGGCCACGATGAGCACGCGGCCGGTTGCCGCACGGCCGAGTCGCAGGGCTCGTCGCTCCCTCTCGGAATGATGCAGATCCGGACCATCGAGGGCCTCGGGATCGCCGAACACGGTCGCGGCCTCTTCGAACGGGACTCCGTGCTTGGCGCGGTTTACTGCAGCCCTTCCGAGCGTCCCACTCGAACATGATTCAGTATATACGAAAGTCGACCGCGTGGTGGTCCCGCTGAGAAACGACAAAGTTTCGACAAAGTCAGCGGGTGTGGAGACGTGCCGTGAAGGACTGAGCGTCGCGGAACTTACTAAACGGATTAGAAGTGAGGTGGTGGGCAGGGACGGGATTGAACCGCCGACACCAGGATTTTCAGGTCTCATCCTCAAGCGACGGCATCTCTCACCTTCCCAACTAGTTGCGTTCTCGAAGGTACACGGTGGCAGTAGCGCCATGTTGCGGCCAATAGCGTCGTGTTGCGCGACGTGGGTGACAATCTCGGTGACAGATGCTTGAGCTGGATCTGAACCCGTGTTCGCGGTCCGCCCCTTTGCTTTCTTAACTGTTACCGGCATGCCCCCTCCATGGGCCCCGTCCTCGTCCTCGTGACATAACCTGCCAGATTCAGACGCCGGCCGCCCGAGGAGCCGGCTGCCACGGCTGGGGCATCGGGGTAGCGCCGGCTATCGCCATCAACAGCGCGCTCGCCTTCCTGACCATCGCACCCGCGGCCATCGCCCTGGCCCGGTTGGGTCCGCGACGCGAGACAGCTGCAGCCTGACCACCCCGTCCCCTGTTCCGGAGGTGGCGGAGCGTCGGGCGCGATCACGGGGTATGCTGTCTCAGGCCGCCCGCCGAACATATCCGGGTCACGTGGCCGCCCGGGCGTCAGAGGAGACGACATGCCCAAGGTGCTGACGGAAGCGCAGATCAAGACCTTCGAGCGGGACGGATGTCTCTCGCCGGTCCGGGCGATGAGCGCGGAGCGCGCCCGTCACTATCGCGAACGATTCGAAGCGCTCGAGCGACGCGTCCCCGACATCAAGAAGATGAAGACGAAGGCGCACCTGCTCTGCCCATGGGTGCTGGAGATCGCGGAGGACCCCCACATCCTCGATATCTTCGAGGACCTGATCGGACCCAACATCCGCTGCTGGAGCATGGCCTGGCGGGTCAAGCAGCCCGACAGCGAGACCTTCGCCGGCTGGCACCAGGACTCCGCCTACGGCGCAGCCCTCCCCGTGGTGCTGGGCGGCTTGGCGCTGTCGGAATGTGGCGTCGGCCAGGGATGCCTGCGCGGTATTCCGGGCTCGCACAAGTGGGGCATCCTCCGCCACGAGGAAAGCGACGATCCCCGGAGCATCCTGGCGAAGGGGCAGTACATCACGGAGCCGTTCGACGAAGCACAGGCCGTGGACTTTGCGCTCCAGCCGGGCGAGATGGTGATGTTCGACAACTCGCTCGTGCATGGCTCCGGGACGAATCACGGACCTGACCGGCGCTTCCTCCTCCTCGTGGAGATGTTCCCGACCTGGGCCAAGCCGCCGCGCGTCCGGCAGCCCGGCATGCTCGTGCGCGGGGTCGACACCACGGGCAACTTCGACGATGAGCCTCGCCCCGACGCCGAGTGGTCACCGACTGCGCTGGCGAACTGGTCTGCCGTCGTCGAGAGGCGCGCCCGGCTCATCTTCGAGGACAGCCGCGTCGGCCCCAGCGAGGCCTACGGGGGCACGCGTCCCGCACGGTGAAGAGAGCGTAAGTCAGAAGCGACCGTGACGCCCGGCGCCCTCAGCGAAGCGCCGGGCGCCCTTCTGGCTCTCGCCGGTATCGTGGGTCGCCTTGCCAAGCGTGAACCCGTTGGCGAGCGCTTCCACAAGTGGCAGGTCTGTTCCTTCCCACGCCGAGCGCCGGTCGCTCCGTACGCAGTGCGGCGGGAACGCGGCGATGCTCTGCGCGAGGCTCTCCGCTTCCTCACGCGCATGCCCGGCAGCCACCACCCGGTTCGCGAGCCCGAAGGCGAGCGCCTCGCGCGCATCGACCGGGCGTCCGGTCAGGATCATGTCGAGGGCCCGCGACAGCCCGATCAGGCGCGGGAGACGCACCGTGCCGCCGTCGAGGAGCGGCACGCCCCACCGCCGGCAGAAGACACCGAAGATTGCTGTCTCCGCCGCCACGCGTAGATCGCACATCAGCGCCAGTTCCAGCCCGCCCGCGACCGCGTAGCCCTCGACGGCGGCGATGGTCGGCTTGGTGAAGGTCAGGCGGTGTTGGCTTGTATGAAGCAGCTGGCCGTGTCAAGTGGCCGGTCGTGTTGCTCCTTGTGTTGGGTTCACATCGCCGCTGCTGAGTGATGGGGTAGTGGACTCCGGTCTCGCGAGGTTCCGTCAGCCTTGTATTCGCGCTCGTCAAGAGCGAGGGGCACTCGCCGGCGCATGAGGGGTTCGAAGGGTGGGGGCGCCATCTATCCAGCGGCCCTGCAGCAGCGGCCAAGGCAACATTCGCGCTCACCCACCCGTCGAACCTGCGAGAGACCACGAGACTGACCCCATCGTCACCGTCCAGTCAGTCCCATCGGCCCTCACGCGTGCAGCGCGGCGACGGAGTCAGGCAGGGCCGCGGGGCCGCGGGGCGCATACACCGTCCCATCCCGGAGGAGCGCATAGAGAATGCCGGCCAGGCGGCGGGCCAGCGCGACGACGGCGACGTGCTTGCCCCGCCGCGCGGCGATGCGCAGGGCCCAGGTCCAGAGGGCTTCGGCCGCGGGGGGCCGGCGGCGGAGGATCGAGAGGGCGGCTTGAATGAGCAGCCAGCGCACGCGCGAGGGCCCGGCCTTGGTGATGGGGCCGCGGCGCTGCGTGTCGCCCGAGCTGTACTCGCGGGGCACGAGGCCGAGGAGGCTTCGAGCTGACGGGCGTGGTGGAAGCGCCCGACGTCGTCGATGGCGGCGAGGAAGGCGGCGGCGGTGACGGGGCCGACGCTGGGGACCGAGCGCAGGCGCGGCACGCGGGGATCCTGGACGGCGAGGTGCTCGATCGTCGCGTCCGAGTACGCGAGTTGCTGGTTGAGGTGACCCATGACGGCGAGCAGCGGGGCGACCACCGAGCGCAAGCGGCCCGGCAGGGGCAGGCTCCGCACGCGGTCGATAAAACTGCCCGCACTGCCGGAGGGCACGCGGTAACCGTGCTGGCGGAGCAGGGCCCGGATGACCGAGATGTGGCGCGTGCGCGTGTGGACCAGGGCGTCGCGCACCCCGAGGCGGCCCCGCATGTGGCGCTGGGGATCGGAGAGCCGATGGGCGGGGCGGTAGGCGCCGAGCAGACAGGCTTCGGCCAAGGCCCGGGCATCACGCCGGTCGGTCTTGACCTTGCGCGTCCGCGTCGCATACATGGGCGCGAAGTTCGGGTCCGCGACGATGACCTCGTGGCCGAGGGCCTCGAGGCACCGGGCGACCCACTCGCTGTCGGTCGAGGCCTCGATGAGATCCGGGCGCGGGGCCGGTCCCCGAGCACGGCGGCGAAACGCTCGCCCTCGGGGCGGATGCGCCGCTCGATGATCTCACCGTCCTCGGCGAGGAAGTAGATCTGGCTTTCCCTCTTGTGGACATCGATGCCAATATGGTCCATGGCTGGCCTCTCCCTTCTGCGGCGTTGACCGCGGGGTGCTCTTGTGGGGCAGCGTATGCCACCACGTCAAGCGGGAGGCCAGCCGCTTCATCCCATCTATCCTCTGGAGGAAGCCGAACGGGCGCACATCCCGGCAACGGTGAAGGAGACGAAGTGGGTGCTTTCCGGACCCAAGGGAGCGGCGACACGCCTGAGCATGAACCGCTCGACCCTGCACTTTCGGATGAAGAAGCTCGGGATCCTGCGGCCCGCAATGTGGCGACAACCACGCTACGATTGTCACCCGCGAACATCGACGTCGAGCGAGAGCTCGAACGTCGGATGCTGCTCACCGACCAGCGACGATCGGCCGTTCTCGCGTGTATTCTCGCCGCCATCGTCGTCGGACGAGCGATCTATCACCTCGCGTATGGGTTCGCGGAGGGTGATCTGCTCGGCCGCGGGTACACCCTCTTGTTGTTGACTGCGTGGGTCGCCGTCGAAACACACAACTTCTTCTGGGCGAACCGGCGCGTGCGCGAGGGCCGAGAGCCGGTCAGAAGTCGAGCATATCTCCGCGCGGCCTTCGAGGTCGCCATGCCGACGGCCATGATGGCGATCATGTGCCTGTACGACCGTCCGCTCAACGTCCTGACCAGCTCGATCACCTACGTGTACTTCCTCATCATCATTCTGTCACCCTTGAGCCTCGATCCTAGGCTGTGTGTATTCAGTGGAACGCTCGCGGCTCTGGGCTACAGCGTGCTGGTCGGGGCGTACACGGACGTTCTGGCGCAGCAGTGGGTGGGGTCTGCCGCCATCGAACGCCTGACGTTTTTGATGCGTATCGCACTGCTCTTCGCGAGCGGGCTCGCCGCCGGGTTCGTCAGCCAGCGTCTTCGCACGACGATCGTCGAGACCATCCGCGAAGTGCAAGAGCGCGAGCGGGTCGTGGCGCTCTTTGGTCAGCATGTGTCGCCCATCGTGGCGAATCAGCTGCTCCACCACTCGACGGGCGAGCACTCGGAGCTGCGCAACGTGTGCGTCATGGTGCTCGATATCCGAGACTTCACTGCCTTTTCCGAGACCTACGCGCCGGATGAGGTCGTACGCTACCTGAACACGCTGTGGACCTTCATGGTACGGACCATCAACGAGCACAACGGCATCGTGAACAAGTTTCTCGGCGACGGGTTCCTCGCCGTGTTCGGCGCCGCGCTGTCGAACGGCAGCGTCGACTGTGCGAATGCGATTACCGCCGCGCGTCAGATCATGCGCGAGCTCGACCGTCTTATTTCAGCGGGCGACGTGCCCCCGACGCGGATCGGCATCGCCTTGCATACCGGCCCAGCCATCATCGGCAATGTCGGGTCGGCGGACCGCAGGGAGTACACGGTCATCGGAGACGTCGTGAACGTCGCATTTCGCATCGAGGCCTTGAACAAGGAATTTGGATCGACGCTGCTCATATCCGAGCCGGTGCGCAATCACGCCGGCATCGCCGCCGAGCCCATGGTCCCAGTGAAGCTCCGCGGCCGTCACGAGCCCGTCAAAGTATTCCGCGTAGCGTAGGAATCTGCAGCCAATCTGGCGCTCAGTCCAGGAGGTCTGGAAGCCTAGCCCGGATCAGGCGCTGAATCACCGCGAAGATCATCGCCGTCGTGACGCCGAACATGAGCATCCCATCCGCGGCTTCAAGTGGGCCCAGCAACCTCCACGACGGTGTCATCACCACATTCCCGTAGCCCAGGGTCGTGTAGTTGACGGCCGAGTGGTCAAACGCTAGGCCGAACTCTGGGAATTCTCCGCAGAACATGAAGACCATTGCCCAGATGGCGATTTCGACCAGGTGGGCCCCGAACGCCACCAGGATCGCCCCGGCCACTATCACGAGATCGTCACCATAACTTGCGCCAGCACGGCCGAGTCTCATCTCACGTCGAACAAGGTTGACCGTGGCGCCCACGGCCAGCGCGTGAATCACGATCGTGCAGAGAACCGTGATGATGCCAACCACCAATGGCAGCAGGGTCGCGACCTGCACTCGCTCACTTCCCGTCGGATTGCGGCGCGGTCAAGGTGGACTGGATCAGGTGCGCCCGCTCCACATCGACATTGGTCTTCATGACCGTCCCGCCGAGTCCACGTATCATGCGGAGATCACGTTCAGATCGCCCTCGTTGTCCAGGACGAACAGGGCGGAGGTCCCCGGCTTCATGAGCCGCTCCACCTCCCGGACGAAATCGTCCCCGATGCCGACCGTGGCCGAGACGGCAGCGCCAGCGCCGCCCACCATCGCGCCGACTGGAGCGCCGGTCAGAGCGTAGGCAACTCTAGCACCCTCCGGCAACGGTTGCCCCTTCGTGGCCCCCGTCACCCTGACGTAATCTGCCCATTCTCGAACCCGGCGGCTCTGGGGCCCGTGTCACCGCGCGGATGACCGCCGCATCGCGTGCCGATCCTGGCAGAGCGCCCGGGCCAAGTCAAACAGTGGGCTCTTCGGTGTAGAAGACGGAGGCAGTCCGACGAGGCGTAACATGTGCGACCGAGTATGGTGAGCGCCTTCGGCGGAACTCGCCACGATCGTAACCGTATCGGCACCTTCGACGACCGAGGATTTTCCCGGGCGGGTCCTGAGGACAGATCCCGTCGCCCCGATCCTTGACTCTCCCTGCTCGGCCGAATGAGATCCCGGCACCCGTCCGACCGTTCCCGGCTGTCCGAATCAACGCCTACCGTGAAATCACTGAATGACCTCATCCGCCCGCCCCAGCAACGACGGCGGGATCGTTAGGCCGAGGGCTTTGGCGGTCTTGAGGCTGATGACCAGCTCGAATTTCGACGGCAGCTGGATTGGCAGATCGCCTGGCTTGGCGCCTCCCCACAGGATCCGGTCCACGTAAACGGCTGCCTGGCGAATGAGAACGCCGAGCGGTGCTCCATAGCTTAGCAACGGTGCGGGTCGGCCCCGCGCCAGAAGCCGTCAGTGATCGTTGGCAAGCGCTTCTCGACCGCGAATTGCACGATCTCACGCCGACGCGGAACCATCGACAACCCACTCGTCAGGAGCAGTGCGGCCATACGTTCTGCGGCGACCGTTGCAAGCGCATCTCCAACCTGTTCGGGCTTTGCGATCTCGAGAATCCGGACGTCGATTCCGAGTCTCCGACCGCCGTCTCGTATCTCCCGGATGATAAGAGCGGACTCTTCGGGCGGATGAAAGGGCGGGACGTAACTGCAAAAGGCGCCGATGCGCTTGAGGCTCGGTTTTACCTCGCGCAATAACTGGACGAGCTTTCCGAACACCTCGGCGCCCGCATAGATGGTCAACCCGGTCACGTTCTTGCCCGGACGTGCGAGACTTACCGCAACACCCCCTTCTACCCGGAAGCCGCTGACCCACATGACGATCGGGATCGTCGTCGTGAGCTTGTGTGCGGCAACGATGTACCCTAAATTGAAACCGAAAATGAGATCGGGTTTCTCGTTCACAACTTTCCTAACCGCTAGGTCGGCGTCATCGCCATAAAAGATCCCCGATCGGTAGAAGACAAAGTCGCGCCCCTCGATTCGGCCCAACCCACGTAACGTCTCGGTAAAGATCTTCAATAACGGCTCGATGGCGGGGCGAAAATCAGGTAGAAGCGCGATCCGGTACACCTTCCCTTTCTGCTGCGCCTGGGTGGCGAGCGGCGCGGCGACGAGCGCCGCACCCGTGCCAGTGAGGAACGTGCGGCGGTCGATCACTGGATTACCTCATCTGCCCGCCCCAGCAGTGACTGTGGGATCGTCAGGCCAAGAGCCTTTGCGTGCTTCAGATTGATCACGAGCTCGAACTTGCTCGGGAGTTCGATCGGCAAATCCGCCGGCTTCGCTCCCCGGAGAATTCGGTCCACGAAATAGGCTGTGCGCGCTCCGAGGGCCCTGATACTGGCCGAATAGGCCATGAGGACGATGCCATCCCTTAGGAGGCTCAAGCTGCTGTCAGTGATGCTCGGCAGCCGGTATTTCGTGAGGAACTGCGAGATCGAGCCCGGCGCACCACTGTTCACCGGTCCTGTCGTCACGTAGAGGGCATCGAGACGTTCTCGGGCAAGGGAGGTCAACGCACGGTCGACGTCCTCTGGTGTTCGAATCATCTGGAAAGTCAAGGTGACGCCCAGCGTACTCGCCGCTCTTCGCAGCTCTTCCAGCGCGACTTCCCCATCGCGCGGATCGAAAGCCGGCGGCGCGTAGTCCCAGACAACGCCAATTCGTCGGATCGTCGGCTTCACTTCCCGGATCAACGATAAGTGCTTGGCAAACACTTCGCCGCCGGCATAGATGCTGTTCCCGGTAACATTGCCACCCGGCCGAGCCAGCCTCACAGCAAGTCCAGACTCGACGGGATAGCCGCTCGTCACCATGACGATAGGAATCACTGCCGTAGCGTCACGGGCCGCTCGAGCATTTGCGGTATTGACGGTGAGTAGGACGTCGACGGGTCTACCCACGAGTTCGGCGGCGAGCGCGGGGGCGCGCTGATAGTAGCCCTCCGTGAATCGTGACTCCAGTGTGTAGTCGCGGCCTTGCGTCCAGCCGTACTTCTGCATCTCTGCCACAAAGGGATCGAAGATCAGGGGGGTAGCCCGGGTGGCGAGGAGCCCGATCCGATATATCTTCCCCGCCTGCTGGGCCTGCGCGCCGGTCGGTCGAGCAAGGAACGCCGCCCCGGTCCCAGCGAGGAACATCCGCCGGTCCATCACTGAATAACCTCATCGGCCCGCCCCAGCAGTGGCAGCGGGATCGTCAGCCCGAGGGCCTTGGCGGTCTTGAGGTTGATCACGAGCTCGAACTTCGTGGGTTGCTCCACGGGGAGGTCGGCGGGCTTGGCGCCTTTCAGGATCTTGTCCACGAACACAGCTCCGCGGGCAAATGCCACCACAAAGTCGACGCCGTAGGACATAAGCCCACCGATATCTACAAAGGGATCCCTCGCCTCGTAAGTCGCAGCAATCCGGTACTTCGCGGCCAGTTCCACGAGGACGCGCGCGTGCTTGAACGTGAAGGGACTCCCGGACACGACTACCGCTGGCGCTCGCTGCGCAGTCATTGTCCTAAAGCGGTCTTCAAGCTCATCAACATCTCGGACTTGATACCAGAGTGTCTGCATATCCAGTCCCTGAGCGAGTGCCTCGAATTGTCTCCGAACGCCCTCATGATATGAGGGCGAAATGGGGTCGTTACCAGGTCGCCTAACGCCGCCACGCGTGTCGAATGGGGCATGATCTCCTTGAGCAGTTGAAGCCGTTTGCCCATAAGATCCAGCCGGACAATTTGAGAACCGGTCACGTTCCGCCCGGGCCGCGCGAGGCTCTCAACCAGTCCCGGGGCGACAAGATCGCCCGCCACCAGTACCACAATCGGAATGGTCGTCGGCGCTCGCCTCATGACAGTCGCGATATCAGCATTGGGAACAACGATGACGTCAGGCGCAAGCCGGGCGATCTCAGCGGCCAGATCGGCCAGCGTCGTCTCTGACTGCACGACGCGGCGCTCGACGACGATATTTCGACCCTCTTCCCAGCCCAAGCGACGTAGCGAGCTGTTGAAGGAGGCATCGAACCTCGGAAGGGGACTGAAGGACACGTAGACGAGTTTTCGCACGGTGGCTGTCGGTTGCGCTTCGACGGCCATTGGTGTCGCAGCGAGCAACCCGCCTGAAGCGAGGGTCAAGAAGCTCCGCCGATCCATCATTGGTAGGGTCGAGGACTGGCGCGGTGCCCACATGGGTCCGTCTCCAGCCCCCGCCGCATCGAACGGCGCGAACGGATTTCCCGTACGCCGCTCTCCTGTCTGCTTTGTGTCATGGGTTATGGGACCTATCGACGGGGAGCGCTTTCGGGCGCGGCCCAATAGCGAACCCGGTAGTCTCCAAAGAGTCCGAGTTGTGTATGGAGCCATGCCGTACTCCACCTCTTCCAGCCGAAGCCGCGACGGCCCCTCGCCCTCATGAGATGTCGCCGCACTCTCTGCTCGACCCACAGCCTCACATACGACAAGCACCGACTCGCGTTCCCGATCCGGAAGTAGTTCGCCCACCCCCGAAGAATCGGGTTGATCTCGGCGATCACCCGACGCACCGGTTGTGATTGATGCCGTCGGAACACTTCCCTGAGCTTACCCAGCAACGCCGTCCGCTGCGTGAGCTTGGGCGTCACCTGCGCCCTCCAGACGCCCCGCACGGAGCGAACGCGCCGGAAGTCGAATCCCAGGAATCCAAAGGCCTCTCCCTGACGGAGGTCCACGATCCGGCTCTTGGCCTCGTTCAGCCGCAGATCGAGCTTCGCGAGCTCCTCCCGGAGCCGCCGGTGCACCGCCTTCAGCAGCCAGTCATGCCGACGGTGCCAATCCACCAGGATCACCAAGTCGTCGGCGTAGCGCGCGTAGTCCACCCGCGTGTACGCCCCTTCCTGGGTCACCCTCCTGGCCCGCTCCAGCATCGCATCCACCTCGGTGAGATAGATGTTCGCCAGCAGCGGCGAGAGGGCTCCGCCCGCACAATCGCAAACTTTGCCTGGGACCGAGCCGTGCCTTACCAGAGACTCTTGTATCAAAAATCTTGAGGCGGATGACATAGATCATAGTACGCTCATGACACATGAACGATCGGCGGCGTGCCCGAGTGGCCCAGTACGCCGAGCGCGTGAATCGAGCGCTCGGCCTGTTACGGCGGGGTCCGCCCCCGGCGGTTCTGCGCACGTTGGCCCGGCGGTATCGCGTGTCGCCGCGCCAGGCCCGGCGGTATGTGGAAGCGGCCAAGCAGCACTCCGAGGGATTGCCCGTTCCGGAGGCGACGGTGGTGTTCACGGTGAAGCTGCCGGTCAGTCTTGCGCGCCGGCTCCGGGCACTGGCCCGGAGCACCGAAGGGAGCCTCAGCTCACTCGTCACGCGTGGGCTCAAAGACTGGCTGCAGCGGGTGCGGCCCGGACCAGGCGGTGGAGGATAGGCGCGTCGAGCACGACTACGTGTTTGACCGCCTGGGCGATGAGCGGTTGATCCAGGCGTATCGGCTCTTGGTGTCGGAACGACGGCGCACGGTGCGGCCCACTCGGCCGCGGGATAGTGCCGATCCGAGAGGAGGGATGTCCCGTGAAGACCGCCGCGATCTACGCCCGGGTCTCGTCGGACCGGCAGAAAGAGGAGCAGACGATCACCAGTCAGACCAGCGCGCTGCGCGCGTACGCCGCCGAGCACGGCTACCTGGTTCCTGAGGGCTGGGTGTACGAGGATGAGGGCTGGAGTGGCGCGACGCTCGTCCGGCCGGGGTTGGAGCGGGTGCGCGACTTGGCGGCCCAGGGACAAGTCGAGAGCCTCCTCGTGTATAGCCCCGATCGGCTCAGCCGCAAGTATGCCTATCAGGTCCTGTTGCTCGAGGAGTTCGCCCGCGCCGGCGTCGAGGTGGTGTTCGTGCGGGCGCCCCGCGTCGAGACACCCGAAGAGGTGCTCCTGGTGCAGTTCCAGGGGATGATTGCCGAGTACGAGAAAGCCCAGATCAGCGAGCGGACGCGCCGGGGCAAGCGGCACCGTGCCCGCTGCGGCGTGGTGAATGTGTTGTCGGGCGCTCCCTACGGGTATCGGTACGTCCGCAAGGCGGAGGGGGAGCTGGCGCGCTACGAGGTCCTCGAACCGGAGGCGGCGGTGGTGCGGGAAGTATTCCGCCGCTACACCGAGGAGACGGGATCGACGATCGGCGCCCTGGCCCGCTGGCTCACGGACAGCGGCATCCCGACGCGGACGGGGAAGCCGCAGTGGGAGCGCAGCACGATCTGGGGCATGCTCCGCAACCCGGCGTATCAGGGGACGGCCTGCTTTCAGAAGACGGCGATGACGCCGCGTGAGCACGTCCGAGTCACCCGGCGGCTGCGCCAGCGCGGCGGCGTGCCGGTCCACCCGGCCTCGCTGCGTGATCGCCCGCGCGAGGAGTGGATCGAGATTCCTGTGCCGGCGCTGGTCACCCCGACCCAGTACACGCTGGCCCAGGCGCGGCTCGCCGAGAATCGTCGTTTCGCGGCGCGCCACACCAAGACCCCGTCCCTGCTGCAAGGGCTGTTGGTCTGTCGATCGTGCGGTTACGCGTACTATCGGACGTCGACTCGGACAGCGCGGCGCCGACTGTTCTACTACCGGTGCTTGGGGTCGGACCACTACCGATATCCCGAGGGGCGCCGCTGTACGAACCGCCCCGTGCGGCAAGATGCGTTGGACGCGCTGGTCTGGGCCGAGGTCATCCGCTTGCTCGAGAACCCATCGCTCGTACGCCAGGAAATCGATCGCCGGCTGGCGGCGTTGCGGACCGAGCATCCCATCACTGTGAAACGCGAGAGCCTGGTCAAGACGTTGGACCGGATCCGCGAGGCCATGGGACGGCTCATCGAGGCGTATCAAGAAGAGCTGCTCTCGCTGGAGGAGTTGCGCAAGCGCATGCCGCCTCTGCGACAGCGGGAGACAACGGCCGAAGCGCAGCTGGTCGCCTTCGAGGCGGAGTTGACGGACGCTGAGACCTACGTGACGCTGGCCCAGAGCCTTGAAGGTTTTCTCGCCAAGCTTCGCGAGGCCGCCCACACTCTGGCGCTCGCCGATCGCCAGCGGGTCGTCAGGCTCATCCTGAAGGAAGTGCAGGTCGGTCCCGCCACCCTCGTGCTCAGGCATTCGATCCCTGTTCCTGGGAACCATCCCGACCCTGGTTATCTATTGCGTGGGCGGAGTCAGCACCCCGCCTTGGGGTACGCCCCGTTTCCCGGAGGCTTTGAGCATCAGCTTGAGCAGGTGCAGAATCTCGCCGTCCTGGACCCGACGGGCCACCTTGCCGAGCAGCAAGTCGTGCCGCACGGTGTCAAAGTAGGCCGCCAGATCCACGTCGATCACCCGCGTCTTGCCCTCGACGATGTCCTTTTCCACCCGAGCCACCGCCTCATGCGCCGTCCGCCTCGGTCGATACCCGTACGACCCCTGACAGAAGTCCGCTTCGAAAATGGGCTCCATGATGAGTTTGAGCGCCCCTTGCACCACCCGGTCCCGTATCGCCGGAATGCCCAGCACGCGGACTTTGCCTCCACGCTTGGGGATCTCGACGCGCCGGTTCCGCAGTGGTCGATAGGTGCGTGTGACCAGTTCGTCCCGAAGTTGGGCGAGAAACGCCTCCACGCCGGCCGTCTCGATCGCCTCGAACGTGACCCCGTCGATCCCGGGGGCCCCGTTGTTGCGCTTCACGAGCGCGTACGCCGTCTTCAACGTCTCCGGCTTCACCACATGAACGTACAGGCCCCAGAACCGCTTCGTCGTGTCAGCCTTCGCCGTGACATAGATCCTCCGCCTCAGGTCCTGCAGACTCACGGGCGACGTGGTCATGCCGCCCCTGCCTCCCATGTCGTCGGAGGACGTGCAGACCAGCAGGGTCCCTTCGCTCCACGGGCATTACCCCGCTTCCTCGCTACTACGAACCCGTCCGCCACCCTCTCGTCGTCAGCCGATTTCCCGGGGGCCCCGGTTATACGACCGACCTGCCTCCGCTGATTTCGCAGCGGGACGAGGAGGGCTTCTCCAGTTGCTCGACGCGTCTGTGTCACCGTGCTGTCGCTCCCAGCCCCGCCGGAGCGGGCCGCCGCGTCAGCCAGACTGCGACGGCCCGTGTGGCCTTCACGGGGTAATCGACCGCTCGGCCTCCGGGGTTTGGATCTTTCGGGGCCACCTCACGTTCACTTGCGTTACGGCCCGGTGACTTGCTCACCATCCGTCCGATGGCTTTGTCGATAGGCTTCAGAGTCTTGGTCTCCCTCCACCCTGCTACCCAAGCTACGGGGCGTCTGGCTCTTGCCCCGGCGGGACTAACACCCGCGAGCCGCATCTGCCTTCTCTGGACACGCAATGACCTCATCCGCCCGCCCCAGCAGCGACGGCGGGATCGTCAGGCCGAGCGCCTTCGCGGTCTTGCCAAGTCCCCTCGCGGCTAGCAGATGCCGGGCCAAGCATCCGTGACACGCCTAAAGAGTCGAACCGGCTGTCATCGAAGATGCGGAGGGAACCTACAACAAAAGATCCATCGAGTGCAATGAAAACGGTCGGA
>WNGB01009642.1_pt1 | contig 20888 bp, 23 predicted proteins | sample 5400681 | NCBI WGS metagenome assembly WNGB01 (sample SAMN13153367, study PRJNA577476) | soil metagenome | isolation source: 115 cm soil or saprolite under grassland replicate 2 | place: USA:California | collected 2016-06-15
GACCAGGGAGCATCGATGGAGACGACCACGGCTCCGGTTCGCGCGAAGTCCTCTGCGATCGGCAGCACCTGGAACTTGTCGCCCGGCAGCCCGTGCTGCACGATCAGCCCGGCGAATGGGCCGTCGCCGCGAGGCGTGACGATCAACGCCGGCACACGACCGCCCCGCGGACTCCGGTACGAAATCGTGCTTACGCGCAGGCTGCCGTCTTGCCACGAGTCCACTTTCTGAATCGAGAGCGGCGCATCATCGTCATAGCCGAACAACCCGCCGCCCAGGTTGTCGCCGCAGGCGGTCGTGATCGCAAGCAGCAGCAGCGCGACGATCACGAGACCCACGGGAGTGAGATGACCGGTTCGACTCATGCGGATCGCTCCTCGGCAACGGCCGTTTTTCGCGTCGGCGTAATTGTGCCGTCGGTGAGCATGAAGACTCCGAGCGGCGCCTCGAGTCGCCCGTGCACCAGCCAACGACCCTCCGCCCATGCGTCCGTTGACCGTCGACGGAACATTTTTGTAGCGTCGGTCACGTTGATCGACCTGCGCCATGTCTTGGGAATTGCGGCGGTCGCCATCGTGGCGGTAGCTGTACCGACGGCGAGCGCGACGCTGCCTGGCAAGAACGGAAGCATTGTCTTCAAGCGCTATTTCGAGCCGGATCAGTGGGGGCGCTCTTCACGATCCGTTCTGACGGCAGAGGTGAGAAGCAGCTCACCCACACCGCACGCAACGTCACGGACGACCAGCCGGATTGGTCTCCTGACGCCTCCTTGATCGCCTTCACCCGGTGTGCGCCAAACGCTCCGTGCGCGATCTATACGGTCAAGCCGGACGGGTCCCAGCTGAAGCGTCTGAGCCCCAAGGCGTGTTTGCCTGGTCCGCCGGGGTGTGAGGATGGCGCGAACGCGAGCTTCCTACCGGACGGTCGGCACTTCGTGTACACGCGGGCAACGGGAGGCGAGCGGCACTTCGCGAACTGGGATCAGATCGAACATTCGGACATCGTTGTGCGCGACGTTGCCGGAGGTAACCCGCGAGTTCTGATCGGCTCGAAGCCGTACGCAGGTGATTACAACTCCCCTCAGTTCTCCCCCGACGGTTCAAAGATCGTTTACGTCCGCCCGAATTCGCCGCTATCCAAGCCATCGCTCGAGCGCGCGCTCTTTGTCGCCGACGCCAAAGGCCGAGGCTCGCGACGAATTACACCATGGTCGCTTAACGGCGGTGACAATCCCAACTGGGCACCCAACGGCAAGCTGATCGTCTTTCGCTCGCACGAAGAAAATGAAGGCGGCGCGCAGTCGGAAATCTATGTCGTGCGGCCAGATGGCCGTGGGCTTCATCCGCTCACGCACTTCAAGCGAGGCACGGAGGTTCTGTCCTACTCGTTCTCACCCGATGGGAAGTGGATCACCTTTGCGAAAACCGGGACTGCCGGACTCCCAGACGTTTTCGTCATGCGCCCCAACGGAAAGAACATTCGGCCCGTGACGCACAGCAAGTTCTGGGACACCCGACTGGGGACGCAGGCACTAACTAAGCCGGGCACTATGGCGCGTGCGAAGCCGCGGTTCAAGCGGCGGAGCTGTTGCGCGGGTGCGATTCCTGCGGCCTCCACTTCAGCCTTTTAGTGACCTGAACCTGGGACCAGCTTCGTTGTAGCCTCCGGATCTTCATTCGTCTTCGCCTGAACCGAAGGAGAGCTGATGAGCGTCGCTGAGAAGACCTATGCAGGGCAGTGCTTCTGCGGTGCGGTCACCATCGAAGTCACGGGCAATCCGGTAGGCGCCGGCTACTGCCACTGCAAGAACTGCAGGAGCTGGTCTGCTGGCCCGGTCAATGCGTTCACGCTCTGGAAACCGGAGGCCGTCAAGGTGATTCAGGGCGAAGACCAAATCGGCGAGTACCACAAGAGCGAGCAGAGCTATCGCCAGTGGTGCAAGGTCTGCGGCGGCCATCTGCTCACGCGGCACCCAACATGGGGCTTGGTCGATGTCTATGCAGCGACCATCCCATCCTTTCCGTTCACTCCCGGCGTGCACGTCAATTACGAGTCGACTGTGCTGCCGATGAAGGACGGCCTCCCGAAGCTCAAGGACTTCCCCGAAGAGCTAGGCGGGTCCGGCGAAACGATCGCCGAGTAGTCCCGCCGGCAGCGCGCGGCGAGGTACGACGTGCGATGATGCCGTCATGGCTGGGGTGGTGTCTGGCACGCAGACGGTGGCCGCGACTGACGGGCGCTCACTGACGATCGCCGAGTACGGCGACCCGGATGGGTTCCCGGTCTTCTTGCTCCATGGCACGCCCGGCTCGCGCTTTGCCGGACAGGCCGACGCTAGCGCGTATGCGAATGTGGGAGCGCGGGTGATCACCTACGACCGGCCCGGCTATGGCGGCTCCGATCGCTTCCGCGGCCGGCGGGTGGTGGACTGCGTCGCTGACGTTTCCGCGATCGCAGACAGCCTCGGTATCGAGCGGTTCGCCGTGATCGGCGGCTCCTGGGGGGGCCCGCACAGCCTTGCGGTTGGAGCGCGTTTGCCCGAGCGGGTGACGAGAGCCGCCTGCGCTGCGGGGGTCGCGCCTTTCGATATTCCTGGCTTCGATTGGTTCGCTGGTATGGACGCGGTGAACATCGAGGAGATTGGCTGGGCGCTGGAGGGCGAAGATGTCCTCGCACGTGAGATCGAACGGGTGGCGGTCGCGATGCTCAAACGGGTCGCGGACGATCCCGCCAAGGTGATCAGCGACGAGGTGGAGCTCTCTGAGGCTGACCGTGCCATCATGGCGAGCCCCGAGCGGCACGAAATGATTCGGCGAGGGATCAACGAAGCGTTCCGTCACGGCGTCTGGGGCTATGTCGACGACACCCTCTGTTTGATCCAACCTTGGGGCTTCGATGTGACGGAGATCCGCGTTCCGACCCGGGTCATCTACGGCCTGAACGATGTGCTCGTGCCGCGCCAGCATGGCGAGTGGCTAGCTCACAACGTGCCCAACGCTGAGGTCGTCATCGATGAACAGGGCGGCCACTTGCCTGATCCCAATTTCGTCACGGAACGATTCGGCTGGCTCGTCGAAGCGGTCTGACGCTCTATACGCAGCGCCACCGATCCTCCGGCGGCTGCCGGGTTCAGTCGATGGTGGTGATGTAGGCACCGACCAAGGTCGCTGTCTGCTGGTCGACCCCGCCCTCGCGGCGGTCCGCGTGGTCCTGCTGGAAATGCGTAAACGCAGCTGTCGAGGCGATTGGGTTCGGTTCGTCGTCGCCATGGTTGTGAAACGACACGTGCACGAATGAGTCATCCGCGAGCCGAAGAACCATGTAGCTCACGTTGTCAGGCTTGGCAGCCGCGAGCTCGTCGAAGACCCCTTCGACTCGTCGTTGGTTCTCGTTCGCCGCCTCAGCCGACCGCATCGCGTAACGCGTTACCAGTCTCTTCTCCATGGATTGCTCCTTTCCCGCATGTCCGAGCGTCGCCGAAGGTGAGCCAGCGCGGGCGTGAAGACAACCTAGCGCGTCGCAATTGAGCTCTCCGTGACAAGGACGGCGGTCTGGGCCAACGTGCGGGAATGTCCCGCGACGTCTATGGCCTCGAAGTATGAGCGTCACCTTCGATGCTGAACCCCACCTGCTGGACGCCGCTAGGGGTGGACAGCAGACACCACTCGCGTCCGGTTATCGCTCAATCGTCCGATTCGGTAAGTCGGACAGCGAGCCAGCGTGGGGCGTCGAGATCACGTTCGACACGCCTGCATCACTCCTTCCAGGTGAGTCAGCAGCCGTGCACTTCCGGACTTGGGCTTGGGCCGAATCCGATCCGGCTCCGCCACCCAGGCACGGCCATCTACCTCTACGAGGGGGCGGGCGCGGCTCGTCGGGACGGGAGCTGTTCAGTAGCGACGCAGCCCTCTGCTGCGCCAGCGTTCGCGAATGTCCCTTGAGGAGGCCGAACGGCGCCGTCCCCGCAGCCCCATACCGGACGGCTTGCGGACGGGTTGGAAGGTTCCTACGCTCAGTTGTGTGGGGCTGTTTGCTCACTGGGCGATGATGGAGTTCGATGCACTGCCGCGAGAGGCGGTCCAGGCGCGGTTCGTGAACGAGGGGCTTCGCGGCGAGGTCGAGGTTGACGGATGGTTGTTCGCGCCAACCCAGGGCCACGATCCGGACGCGTTGGTCGAGCGGCTCGCTCGCGTTGGACGCGAATTGGCGATCGCAGGCTGGGTGCACGACAGCGACTTCGCGTACCTGACCGGTTTCGGACGTGACGGAAGGCGGTTCTCACTTCTCGTTGGGTCTCCGTACTCCGATTCCGCCGAGGACGCGGAAGCCCTGGTTTCGTTGAGTCGCCTGGCCAGTGGTGAAGGGCGAAAGCGATCAGCTGAGGAGCTTGCAGAGTGGTCGGAGGCAAACGCGCCGACGACGATCTCGACTTCCGATGCCCTGAAGGTGGTCGAAAGCGATTGGACGTTCGCAGAGGAAGGGCTGGCTTCTCTCTTTCGTCACCTCGGGCTGCCCGATCTTGACCGCGGCCTGGCCGCGTTGTCCATGCCGACTCCTGAGGCGGGTGTCGTCATTTCACTCCCGGTGCACAAGCTCGCTAGCTTGGCTGCGTTTTCACTGCTTGACCGGCTCGACCGTTTCAGCCGAGAACAGGGAATCGGACACCCGGACGAGCGAACGATCGAGATCGAGCTGCCGGAGGCGTCAACCGAGGGAGATGATCTCAGTGAGTTGCTCGCCGAAGTTCAGCAATGGGTCGACGATCTTGGGCGGTTGGACTACATAACGGTCTTCGCCAGAGGCAAGGCGTACACGGTGAACCGAACTGCGCCGTGGAGCAGCAGCTAGCTGGAACCTAAGGTAGGAGCCGCAGAGGAGACGAGCCCTCTGTGAGCCAGTGATGCTGGAATGCCCCGCGAGCGTAGCCGGTAATTTCCGTCAGTGGCTCTGATACCCAAGACGGAACTCGAGAGCCGGATCGTCGCTGATCCAGAATGGCGGGAGGGCGCGGCATGGGGCGACCCGAGGCCGGGCCACCCGGAAGGAGCGGTGGCCCCGCACATCGAGGAGGTCCTGAGCAACGTGGACGATCTAGCGGTCGACGCGCGCGATCACGAGCGCCTACGTCTAGTCGCGCTGATCCACGACACGTTCAAGTATCGGGTAGTTCGCGGTCAGCCTCGAACCGGCGAGAACCATCACGCGATGATCGCGCGCCGCTTCGCCGAGCGCTACATCGATGACCGCGAGGTTCTCGATGTGATCGAGCTGCACGATGAGGCCTACAACTCATGGGTCAAGGGCGAGCGAGGCGATGACTGGCCAGCCGCAGTCGCGCGCGCGAGAAAGCTAATCGACAGGCTCGGAGCGTCGCTCGACTTCTATCTGCGCTTCTACCGAGCAGACAATTCCACCGGATCCAAGAATAAGGCTCCGATCCAATGGTTCGAGAGCGTCATCGAATGGCATCCCGGATCACCGGTGCCGGGTTCGGGACCGGACGATGAGTGAAGATTCATCTGGGCGAGTGTGCTCTCGCCTGATTCCGGGCGCCTTACTCGACACTAAGAAGTCTCAGTCGGTGTAGACATCGCCAGTCGTCTGTGTCGACTCGTGACCCAGGGTCGGGCGCGCCTGTGCGATTGCGTACCCGCCGGGCGAGTGCGGAGCAGGCGGCCAACAGCACGAAGCCCGGCCGAATGGCCGGGCTTCGTTGTCTCCGCACTATTCCGCTACCGCAAGCGCACGACGAGATCGCGCTGACCCTGGGTCGCCTGATGCCGCTGCGCCCGCAGCTGGGCCGGCGGGTTTGGGACGCCGGGGAACAGCGCGTCGCCGATTGTGGGGATGAACTGCGGCGGGACACGAACCTGCGTCGCCTGCTCGTAGTCGAAGGCGAGGCCGAGCAGCTGCGGTTCCGCCCAGCGGCCGCCGATGAAGGTGATCCCGAGCGGCAGCCCCGCGTCGTAGCCGGCGGGCACCGTGATGTCGGCGTAGCCCGACACCGCAGCCGCCGTCGACGAGCCCACGAAGTACTCGAAGTGCCCGTTGAGGTCGCCGGCGTTCGGATCGTCGTTCGTCGGCCACGCCGGACCGTTCGTCAGGGCGATGATCGCGTCGAGGTGGTTCGCGGCCATGAGCTGGTCGATTGCGGCCTGAACCGGCGGCGTCGTCGCCTGCCGAAGGGCAGCGCAAGCGGCGTCACGGCCGTTCGTCCCCTCGGCAAGCTCGAAGATCAAATCGTTCCAAGGCCCCTCGAGATTCGGATGGGCCTCATCGAAGGCGATCAGGTCGGCGAGCGTTTGCGGGTATGCCTGGGCTGACACCGGGTTCGTACCGTGGACGTACGTGTGGAGGTACGTCGCGATGTCGGTCTTGAACTCGCACAGGAGCGCTCCGAGCTCATTGGCGGTCGCCGACAGGTCGATGTCGGTCCCGTCGATCACCGTCGCACCTTGGGCCTTGAGCGCGGCGATCGTGCGATCGAGGATCGGCTCCACGACTGGTCCCACCAACGCCGGGTCGTAGGTGCCGGCGCGCCAGACGCCGATCCGCTTGCCCTGGAGGGCGTGATCGCTGAGGAATTGGGTGTAGTCGGTGAAGGCGTGGCCGGCCTGCGCGGCGGTCGCGGGGTCGTCCGGGTCGACGCCGGTCGCTGCGCCGAGGAGTACCGCGGCGTCGGTCACGTTGCGGGCGATCGGGCCTGCCGTGTCCTGGTTGGCGCTGATCGGGACGACGCCCGCGCGGCTCCACAACCCGAGTGTCGGCTTGATCCCGACGTCGCCGTTGGCGCCGGACGGGCACACGATCGAGCCGTCCGTCTCCGTGCCGACGGCCGCCACCGCGAGATCGGCAGCCGCGACGACGCCGGAGCCGGAACTCGAGCCGCACGGGTTGCGATCGAGGACGTAGGGCATGTTCGTCTGGCCACCGATGCCACTCCAGCCGCTCGACGACGGGGCGGACCGGAAGTTGGCCCACTCGGACAGATTCGCCTTGCCGATGATGATCGCGCCGGCGGCCTTCAGCTTCTGCGCGATGAACGCGTCGTTGGGCGTGCTCCCGGCGAGTGCCCAGGAGCCGGCTGTCGTCGGCATACCGGTGGTGTCGATGTTGTCCTTGACAATGATGGGAATCCCGAGCAGCGGACGGTGATCGCCGTTGCGTCGCGCTGCGTCGGCCGCTCGTGCGTCGGCGAGTGCCGTGGGGCTGACCGTGATCACCGCATTGAGCATCGGGTTGAGCTGGCGGATGCGGCGGAGATAGAAGTTCGTCAGCTCGACGGAGTTCATCCGGCGCGAGTTCATCAACTGCTCGAGCTGCGGGATCGTCGTCGCGTCGACGTCGATGCCGGAGACGTTGGTGTTCGGCGGGTTGGCCGCCGCGCCGGTCGGCGCCGCGGCGCCGGATACCGCGAGCAAGAGGGCCAGCAGGGTCGTCAGAACAAGGGAACGCCGAAGTCGGCTGCTCATCGCGTGACCTCCCCGGGTCGGATGGCGTGGACGCTGGGATCGCAGGGCTGGGGCCGGCGATCTGGCGGCTGAATTCTATAACCGTCATGCGTGCGGAACGTCTCGCGGGTTCGGTTCCCGCCTCCTCCACTTTTCCGGACATTGCGCAAGCCGCGGGCGACGATCCGGTAACGAATCTCTGCCTGGCCGTTGACGCGGAGTTCGTCGATCAGTAGCCGGACCAAGCGACCTTCGTCTTCTGTGCCTCGGCATCGGCGAGGACCCGTTCGAGTTCGTCCCGGCGAAGGGTGCGCTGAGGGTCCGGGCCCTTCCGGCCGAGCTGCGCCGTGGTTCGAGCGGCTACGACGCAGCCGGCTCGGTGAGGGCCGGCTCGGCGAGCCGGCCCTCACCTCCGTTGTTGTTGTCGCCGTTCGTGAGCAGGATGCCGTCACCGGGATTGTCCTTCAGGTGATTATTGGCGACGGTGTTCGAGAGCGAGTTGCGTACACGGATCCCCGAGCGGGTGTGCTCGCGCGCGACGTTGTTCGTGACCGTGTTCCCCGTCGACGGTGTCGTAACGCCCGCGACCGTGAGCGAGTCGACGTCGATGCCACAGCCGTTCCCGGCGCCTGGCGTGCCGTTGTGGACGAGCACGTTGTCGGCGACGAGAGCGCCGACAGCCGCGACCAGGTGCACGCCGTCGTGCCGATTGAGCCGCGAGTCGTTGTGCTGCACGACATTGTTCGGGGCGAGCTCGATCCGGATGCCGTCGTCGTCGTTCGTCGACCCGCTCGACTCGACGAAGTTGTGCACGACGGTGACGCCGGCGGAGGGTGCCAGCGCAGACGAGGACGACGTCGCCCGCCGCGGCCATCGTCACGCCCGCCTGAATGCTGGCCGTATCCGCGTTCGTCGCGTCCGCGGGCGAGGTCGACGCCAGGATCAAGAGGTTCGCGAGAGCTGTCGTCACCCAGAGCACTCCGCATTGAGGCAAACACGGGTGCCCACGCGCGGCCTGCGAATGACCCCGTCGCATGAGCGAGTCTTGTGGAATGTCCCTCGAGCACACAATGGGCTCACTCCAGCCGCCGGGCGCTGCCGATGGATTGCGGTTGGCCTGTGTCTCGTTGTCCGGTTTCCCATATCGTCGCCGCGGAGTCTTCGTCGTTGGCTGAACCCACATTCGTTCCCACCGGTTTCATCGTCCCGCTCGTTCTTCTACGGGACCAATTCAGACTCGAGCCGCTTGGGCCGACGCACAACGACGCCGACTACGAAGCCTGGTCGTCGTCAGCCGATCACATCCACGCGACGCCTGGGTGGGAGAACAGCGCTTGGCCCGACCGGCGGACCGCAGCCGACAACCTACGAGATCTGCAGCGTCACGCCGATGACCTTAGAAACCGCAAAGGCTTCACCTACACAGTGCTAGAGCCACAGAGCGACGATGTCGTGGGCTGCGTCTACATCTATCCCGATCGCACCGCAGCGACTGACGCCCACGTGCAGTCGTGGGTGCGCGCGAGTCGAGCTGAGCTCGACATTCCGCTCTGGCGCGCGGTCAGCGACTGGCTCGCGTCTGAATGGCCGTTCGAGCAGGTCGATTACGCGCCGCGCGACGCCTAACCAGCTCTGAACTTTCAGGTCGGCTTGTGTCTGCGCGCGCCGATTTAACTCGTGCAGCTCGCCGGGCAGCGTGCCTACTTGACCCGGTTGCCTCCCAGGCACGCTGACCTTGCGCCAGCGATGCGGAATGTCCCTAGAGGCGTGTCATGGAGGAAGTGCTACTCGATGACGTCAGGGACAGGCGCCGACGCCCTGAGCGCGTTGCTTAGACTCCCTTCAGGTAGGACACCCGCGAGTTCGACTACGAGTAGTCAGCCGTCGTGAGCATCCTGACGACGTAGTAGACGAAGATGAGTGCAAGAACGAGCGCGGCTCCGACCATTGCATACGCGAGCGCGGCGCTGAGACGTCGTCTGGAGGCGAGGCCGACGGCGCCAGCAAAGATGCCGGCGGCGGTGCAGGCTGCGACCAACGCGAGCTCGGCTTTTGTCTCCTGCCACCCGTACTGGTCGCGTAGTCGCACGGCCGCGAAGGCACAGACGCCAGCGCCGACGAGGACGAGCGCTCTGTAGAAATTCCAGCGCCTGATAGAGGTCATCTAGAACATCATCGGCTGCCGGCCGCCGACGGCTGAGCGACCCTTCAGGTGCGTTTCGAAGTTACGAAGCATCCACCTATTTCAATTAGGTAGGACATCCGCGACACAGGGCGCCGGCCTGCGCGAGCGTCCTCTCATCTGAAAGCCGGCTCGTCGCGGGGGAAACGTTGCGCGGGTTCGATTCCGGCCGCCTCCACTTTTTCAGACGTTGCGCAAACCGCGGGCGTGACGACGCGGTAGGTTGGCTGAATCTCGGTGCGGGTGCTTGTTCGGCGCGGAGTTGTTCTGATGGCTGTGCATCTGCAGATATGCCGAGAACCCGCGCTGATTCAGTCGTCTTCCAGCGGTGTCAAGCGTTCATCCAGAGCCACCTGACATATAGAGAGACGTCCCGGCCGAGGAGCGCGCCCTCCGAGGCCACCACCCTCTCGATTGGAGGTGTCCAATGCGTGGGCGAAGCCTGCACGTCCGTCCGCTCCTTGTCGTCGGCCTCATTGCATCGGCGATTGCGGCCATGCTGGCGCTCGGCTCGAGCCCCAGCGCCGTTGCGGCGAGTCCGAACGCGCCGTGCAACTCTCCGTCGGCTCAGGTCCTCAGCTGCCACTTCTCCGACTCGTTCGCCGACTTCGACTTCTGCGGCACTGAACAGACCGTCGACCTCGCGTTCGACGGCCGTTTCACCGTCCCTCTGGCTCCGAACGTGCCGGTTGGCAGTTGGAACAACTCAGAGTCAAATGGCGTCTTGACGAACCCTGCGACGGGTGCATCGGTGCTAATCCACTCGGGCTACCGATTCACCAGCACGCTGATCTCCGGTGACCCCAGCGCGGTTCACACCGTCCTAGGCGTCTTCAAGGGAGCCGCAGAGATTATTCGCGATGCCCACGGCGGAGTGATCGCCCGAGACGCCGGCAACCTCGTCGTAGAGGTGACCTTCAACGGCGACGAATTCGTCAGCGCCGAGATCGTCAGCGATCGCGGCGGTCATTCGCTGTTCGCGAACGGCGACTGTGGCGTGCTGGTCCCGGCGCTTGGCGTCACGTAAACCGAGATTCACGTTTGTGCACGGAAGACCCGCGATCTTGCGGGTCTTCCATTTCTCGTGCTCTCCGGCCGGCAGCGAGCGACATGAGGTGCGGGACGGCCGGGACCTGCCCGCACCTCGCCTAACGCTGTCCGAGGCTTGCAGAGAGGTGATCGCGGCGCTACGTTCGAGCCACGAAGGAGCTCGATTTCCGCGTCCTTGGCCCGCTGCAGGTCACTGCCAACGGGACGTCTCTCCCGATTGGCGGGGCGAAGCAGCGGGCTGTGCTCGCGTTGCTTCTCTTGCGCGCGAACGAGGTGGTCTCGAGGGATCGGCTGATCGATGAGCTGTGGGGCGATTCGCCGCCGGAGTCGGCTGCGAACATGCTCCAGGGCTACATCTCGCATCTCCGCAAGACGCTCGAGCCAGGCAGCCACCGCGGCGAGCACGAGGTCCTCGTCTCACGGCCGCCCGGATACGTGCTGCAGATCCGCCCGGAGCAGGTCGACGCCGAGCGTTTCGAGCGGCTGACCGGTGAAGGCAGGCAGTTGCTGATCAACGGCGATGCCGACGCGGCAGCCCATCGCCTGCGGGCGGCGTTGGCGCTCTGGCGGGGAGGCGCGCTCGACGACCTTGCCTACGAGGAGTTCGCGCGTGCGGACATCGAGCGGCTCGACGAGCTGCGGCTCCAGACACTTGAGGACCGAATCGACGCCGATCTGGCTCTCGGCCGGCACAACGCGCTCGTAGGTGAGCTGCGCGAGCTCGTCGACCGGCACCCATCGCGCGAGCGGCTGCGGGCCCAGCTGATGACGGCGCTGTACCGCTGCGGCCGGCAGGCCGATGCACTTGAGGCCTATCGCGAGGGGCGGCGCGTGCTCCTCGACGAGCTGGGGATCGAGCCGGGGCCCGCGCTGCGCGAGCTCGAGCAGGCGATTCTGCGCCAGGACCCGGCGCTCGGGGCGGCTGCGGCCACACCGGCGGTGGTCTCACGACTGCGCCGCCGCTGGCCGCTGATCGCCTCCGGCGTCGCTCTTGCCGCAGCCGCAGCGTTTGCGGCCGTTGCGACCCTCGAAAACTCGAGCGACGTAAAACCCGTGGCCGTGAAGCGAGACTCCGTCGCCGTGATCGACCCGCAGCGGAACGCCGTCGTTTCCGACATTCCCATCGGCGGCTATCCTGGCCCGCTGGCGGCCGACGACACCTTCGTCTACGTCTGCAACATCGGCGACGCCACCGTCTCCCGGATCTTCGCGAAGCGAAGGAAGCTCTTCGACACATTCAGCTTCTCGCGGGCGATCGACGTGGTCGCCGGCAACGGCGACCTGTGGGCGGCGAACGGCGGTGCGCCGGGACACACGCCGTTCGGCGTCGGGCCGGGGACCGTTTCGGTCTGGCGCCCCGGCCCGACCGTCACGACGATCCGGGTCGGCCCCAGCACGAACGGCGACGAGGAGCAGACGACGATCGCGGCCGACAGCCCTGAAAGCTATTCGGTCTGGGCAGGGAACAAGAACACCCAGACTGTGCGGCAGATCGACCGCTCGCTCGGCAAGACCCTGATCACGATCCACGGGGTCTCGCCGGGCGGCCTTGCCGCGGTCGGTGATGCGAGTGCCGGCGACACGGTCTGGGCGAGCGACCCGTCGCGCAACCTCGTCGCGCGGATTGACGAGCATGCGCGCCGCATCGTCCGGTGGATCCGCATTCCGGGAGGACCGGCGCGGCTTGCGGCGGACGAGCACGCCGTCTGGGTGCTTGCGCGCGACCAGAACGGCCCGAGCGGGTCGTGGCGACCGACACGCGGAACGACCCCCGGAGTCTGGCGGATCGATTCGAAGACGAACGAGCCGGTCAAACGGATCCCGCTTCCGCTCACCCCCCTGCGCATCGCCCTCGGCGATGGCTCGGTCTGGGTCACCGCGCAGCGGGTGCTCGCACCCAGCGGGAGGAGCGTCGACGCAACGGTCTTCCGGATCGATCCCAGCACAAACCGCATCGTCGCTCGAATCCCGCTGCACACGCGCGCCGTCGACGGCGTCATCGTCAGCCACGGCCTTGTTTGGGTCGCGGTCCCGCGGTCGCAGTAGCGACGCGGATCAAGATCGCGACAAGTTCAATGCCTCCGCGCTTACGAGCGGGTGGTTTGCCCAACGTCTGGTTCCGCCCACCTAGAATGAAGGGGTCGATGGACCCGCACCGTCGCAGGCGGTGGAGGACGGCCGTGAAAGCTTTCGCCACTTTCGCTCTGGTCGCGCTCGCGTGGTGCGGATCGGCGCTCGCGAAGTTCAACATCTCGATCGTCGCGAGCGACACCACGCCCGCAGTGCACCAACGCGTGACGTTGGTGGTCCGAACCGACCAACCGCTGACCCACGACTTGCGCTTGATCGCGGTCGCACCAGGTCAGCCGGTGTTTCGCGTCGTCGCGGCAATTACCGGAGACACGAGCCGCCCCGATCCGAACGTCGCCCGCCATGGCTTCGAGGTCGAGCTCAGCAAGGTTGCGTCGAATCGTTGGCGCGGCACGGCTCGCTTCGGGCGCAGCGGACTCTGGCGTGTCGTCGTTCCCAACTGGGGGTCTGTCGGAGTAGTCATCCCGAATGGGGCGGCCCTGCTCGGGCTTCGCGTTCACTGACGCGCCTGTCGGAATGTTGCGCGGGGTTCGGTTCCCGCCGCCTCCGCTCCGCCGAGAAGTCATGGCCTTGCTGCGCGAGGCCATGACGACTTCTCGGCGATCGTCTTTCGATCCGAGCCGTGGCGGCCGACGCCGGCCGAGCCGGCATCTGCGGCGAATGTTTTGCGTGTTTGTGCGGGGTCAGCCGCCGCCTCTCGACGCCTGACCCCGTGCCCACCTATTCCTGCGTTGAGGTGACGGTGTCGACCCTCGTCGCCAGGACGTCCGCAAACCCAATGCGCGGGTTTCCCGCCGGTTCGTTCGGCGGCGCGTTGAAGCAGGAGAGCTCCAGATCGCCCGGTGCATCCAGCGTAAAGGTCCCCTGCGCTTCGAACGTCTGCTGGAGCGCGAACCCTGCTGCGTTCCCAACGCCGCTCTGCGCCAAGGTGAAGCCGACGATGGAGTTCCCGAGCAGGCACACGACGATGCCCTGGCCGGAGTCGTTCTCGGCGATCAACTCCGCCGTGACTGCGTAGTTCCCCTTGTCGAGGTGCATGGTCAAGACGTGTGTCATGAACGGACGGACGTCCGGCCACGTCCCGCTCACGATCGGAAGCCACGTCCCCGGATCTGCGAGCGGGCGGAAGAAGAAGCGTTCGTCCACGTGGCTGATCCCCGGTGGCCCCTGCGGGCCCGGTACTCCCTGCGGCCCCTGCGGGCCCGTCTGGTTCCACTGCAGCGCGTCCTCGCTCGCGAGGCAGCCGCCGCCTCGGTTGAGCCGGAGCTGACCGTTGTCGGTCTTCGCACAGGCCTTGATGATGGCATCGTCGGCCACCTGTGCGTATGCAAAACCGCCTGCCGTAGCGAGCGCCGCGGCGACGGCGGCTACGGCGAGGGTCCATCGTCGAAGGCGCCTGTCCATGGTCAATCCTTTCGCTAGCGGGCGCGTGAGGCGCTTTCGGGTTCGTGCTTTCATGGCGAAGTCTCCTTTCTGCGACTGCCGATCCCGATAAAACTGAAGTGCCGCACTAATCTGCTACTAACCGGCGATCTGCCAAATCGGCCTCGCGAACGTGTTCCCATCGAGGGGCAGCAGTTGTTCTCCGCCAGCGGTGAGGGTCGACGCGTTCCCGGGGCACGATTGAAATCTTGCGCGGGTTCGGTTCCCGCCGCCTCCACTTCCGGCTTGGAGAGGCCTAGCGAAATGCGGATTGGGCCGAGTTCAAGAGGAGTGTTTCTTGCTCTTTAGATTCAGCGCCACGGCTTCACGAATGAGGCTCTTCAGTGCAGCTTCGTTGATCTTGTCATCTTCTTTGATGTCGATGGCACGTCTGACCTTGCCGTCAAGGCTGGAGTTGAATAGACCTGAAGGATCGTTCAAAGCAGCGCCCTTGAAGAACGTCAGCTTGACCGCGCTCTTGTAGGTCTCACCCGTACAGATACCCCCGTTGTGGGACCACACCGGGGTCCCGGGGCTCGTGGCTTTCGCCCACTTCCACTCCTCGACGACGTCGGGGTCCGCCGCCTTGATGATTCCTCGCACTTTGCCGAGCGTCTTGCCGCGCCAGTCGCCCAGCTCCCTAATCCTCTCCGCTATCAGCTTGGAAGCGTTCGTCTTGTCATCTGCCATTTCGATCCCCCATGTGGTTGAACGCGGTTCAGATGCTACTGACGCTATGGAGACTGCCGACGAAACGCCGCGGAGCGACTCGAGCATCCGTCGCGTAGCATCGGAGCCGTGCGCGAGGTTCGAGCCGGGGTCTGGCACTGGGAGGCGCGTCACCCGGAATGGAACGAGCGGCAGTGGTGGGGGCCGCTGGTCTCGTCGTACGCGATCGACGACGGCGCGCGCCTGGTGCTGTTCGATCCACTTACGCCGCCGGCCGAGATCGAGAAGCTCGCGGATGAGCGCGAGACGGCGATCGTCCTGACGTGCCCTTGGCACAGGCGCGACGCCGAGGCTCTCGCGAACCGCTACGGCACGCCGTTGTATGTGCCGCCGCCGGACGAGGGAGACGCGAGCCCGGTCGACGGAACCGTCTTCAGCGAGGGCGACCGGCTGCCGATCGGCGTCGAGGCATTCCCGGGGATGGAGCCGAGCGACCTTGTCCTCTGGGTCGAGAGCCACGGTGCGCTCGTCGCCGGCGACACGCTCCAAGACCGTGGCAACGGCCTGCAGTTCCTAGGCGACTTGCCGAACAACGTCCCAAGCGGCGCTCGAGCGCGCGCTCGCGACGCAGTGAGCTAGCGGCCTCGGGTTACACGGATGTTTGCGGCGAGCCAACGCTTTCGCGCGCGTTGCAGAAGGCGGGCGGAGCCGACGCATCTCGGCCTCGTTCCCTTCCGCTTGGGCGGCCTCTATCTCACCTTCGAGGGTCAGGAAGCGTTGATGCAGCGCGATCTCCTCAGCTCTGGGCTCGTTGCCGTGGTCGAATTCTTCAGTCACCTTTCGGCGCTGACCGTCAGGACGACGTTCCCGGTCTTCTGCTGCGTCTCGACGTAGCGGCTTGCCTCGGCGACCTCCTCGAGCGGGTAGGTGCGGTCGATCACCGCGCGATACTCCCCGTCCTCGAGGAGCCGCTTGAGCAGCAGGACGTCGTCTTTCCTCGCACGCGCGATCGCGAGCGCGACCCGCCTGCTACCGAGCCGCGAGAGTGGCGCGAGGACGACGTTCCGCATGCCGTCCGTCGAGACGTAGGCTCCGCCCGCCTTCAGCGCGTGGCGGGAGCGCATGAACGAGTGCTTGCCGACCGCATCGACGACGGCGTCGTACGCCTGGCGGTTCCTCGTGAAGTCGTCGCCGTCGGTGTAGTCGAGCACCTCGTCGGCGCCGAGCGACCGGACGAGCTCGACGTTCTTGGTGTTGCAGACGGCGGTCACGCGCGCGCCCATGTGCTTGGCGAGCTGCACCGCCGCGGTCCCGATCGAGCCGGAGGCGCCGTACACGAGCACGTGCATGCCCGGGCCGACGCCGGCGCGGCGCAGGCACGTGAGCGCATTGACCGCGCCGTCGGGCACGGCAGCCGCCTGCTCGAACGTGACGTTGCCCGGCTTGTGCGCTACGAGCTTGCGCGCGGGGATGCAAACCAGCTCGGCGTGCGCGCCGAAGCCCTTCAGCCCGAACACCTCGTCCCCGACTGCGAACTCGTCCACTGCGGAGCCGACCGCTTCGACCACGCCGGCGAACTCCATCCCGAGCACGCGCTGTCTCGGGCGGCGGAGGCCGAGCAGGAGCCGCCAGAGGAACGGGTCAGCCCCGCGACGATGGCAGTCGGTGCGGTTGACCGTCGTCGCATGCACGCGAACGAGGATCTCGTCGTCGCCCGGCACCGGGCGCTCCACCTCCTCGACTCGGAGCACCTCCGGTGGCCCGTAGCTGTCGTGAACGACTGCCCTCACCGACCGCTCCTCAGGGCAGCCCGGCCAGGCGCTCCGAGACGGCGTCCGCGTGCGGCAGTCCCGCCTCCGCGCCCTCGCGCGTGAGTGTACGAACCGATGCGGCGAGTGGTGTCCGGAGGGCCTCAGGCTCGACCGCGCCGACGTGCGCAGCTTCGAATCGAGCGAGGGTCTCGGCGGAAAGGTCGTCGTAGCCGCGCGCCTGCACGGCGGTCACCCCCTCGCGGAGGCAGGCAAGCGACAGTGCGTGGTCGCGCACCGCATCGACGTAATGCTCGGCTTGCCAGACGCGTCCCCGCTCGATGCACGCGCGCGCGTGAAGCGCGTAGATGACGCCCCACCCGAAGATGTCGTGTGCGACAGCCGGCGTAGGAATGGAGAGGTTCCCTGGGGGCCGCGCTGTGGGTACCTCGGGCTCGTCCGCAGTCGTCGCGCCGAAGAGAAGCCGGAACCGGGGGCCGCCGGGACGAAACTGAGCCGCCGGCGACATCGAGAGGTCGAACTGAAGCGCGTCCGGTAGCAGGAAAACGCGATAGATGATCGCGCCGCGTTCGAGGTCGGCAAGCTGGACCGCGTCGCGCTCGTCCCCGAGCCTGCGCGTCCAGTCGTCGAGCACCTCGGCGACCGGCACACGGTCGGCGATGCCGAAGGTGAGGTCCAAGTCGGAGAACCGGTCGCCGCCGTCCACGGCGAGTGAGCCCCGCGGCTCCGGCCACGACACGGTCATCCTTCTCCGCGAGTTGCAGCACGTGCTCGCGGAGAGCATCCCGCTGCTCAACAGTGAACACGAGCCGCGATCCTAGGGGAGATACCGATCGCGCAGAGCCGTCGCCGCCGGTGGCGGCAGGACGTCTGCGTCGAGCAGCTCCTCGATCGTCGCACACGCGAATGTCGACTGGTCGACGAGTAGCGCGTGGTAGCGGCTGCACGCGTCGGCGAAGTCCGTGTTGCCGGCGGGGTGGACCACGACGAGCCGCCCCCAACTCCACGCGCCACTCGGGTGCTGGAGCATCGACAGCACCAGCAGGTGACGCAGCCAAATGTGGATCAGCTCCGTGCCGTTGACCGCATCGAGCCACCCCGGACCGAAGAAGCCAGACTTTTCCGTGATCTCGCGGTACCGTGGCAGCCGCTGCGGCTTCGGCGGTTGCCGCCTGTTCACGTCCCAGTAGGCGGTCATGAACCCCACGATCCCGTGGGCGCCGGCGCCGAGGTCGAGCACGAACGCGGCCTCCCAATCGACGAGGTTTCCGAGCCAGGCCGGATCGAGCCGGCCTGGCGAGTGCGCGAAGCGCACCTCGCTCACCGTGCCCGGTACGTCCGGCCACCACGCGCGCACGGCGCGGTCGGCGAGGGCGAGGTCGGCGGCCAGGTCGCCGAAGAGGTTGAAGGCCAGCGCCGGCGACCACAGGAGGTCGGCCCACAGCCGCTGGTGATCGAAGCTCTGGTGGGGCTCGACGTAAGACGTGCGACCCTTCGCCGCGTCGAGTGCGTGCGAGGTGAGGAAGTTCGCGCCGGTTTCTTTGGCCCACTCGAGCGGAAGGCGGCTGCCAACGAGTCGCGTCTTCACCTTTGGTCGCGGGACGATCGGCTGCGTACCGATCGGGTATCCGTGCGCCTCACGCCACCGCGCCTGGTGGTGGCGGAGCCTTCGTCGAAACTCGGTCAGCTCGGGATGATTCGGCACACGGTCGTCGGCTTCCCAGCAGTGCAGGGCCTCGAGCTCTTCTTTGGAGACGGTCTCGTTCAGCTCACGTATTTCAGCGCAAAACGGGCTCGCCTCGCCCTTTCGAGTGACACGCGAGGATGTCGAGAACGGGCCCGCGGCTCCGTTCCTAAAGTGATAGTGCCGACTGGGCACACGGACACGAGGAGCGACATGACCAGATACCTACTGGCGGTCAATTTCGAGGGCGGCGTGGTGGACACGCCGATGGAAGAGTGGAAGCAGGAGGAGGTCGAAGCGCACCTGGACCACTACAGGGCCCTGCACCAGGAGCTCGTCGACAGCGGCGAGCTGGTCCAGTCCGAGGTTCTCGTCGGCCCCGACCTCGCCAAGATCGTGACGTCGGACGGGACCGCGCCGGTGGTGACCGACGGACCGTTTCAGGAGTTCAAGGAGTGGCTCGCCGGCTTCCAGATCGTGGACGTCGAATCCGAGGAGCGCGTCATCGAGATCGTTCCCGGACCGGACGGCGTGGCGACACAGCAGCCGATCCAGGTGCGCGAAGTGATGGATCAATCTCCGAGGAGTGTCGCGGAGATGGACGAGTACCTCCAGCACGCAGGCGGCGCGCGCTGAGCGATCGCTCCGGTGTCGAGGACCTGCTGCGCGGGCTCGCGCTGCAGGTCCTCGGCACGCTCGTTCGGCGGTACCGCGATTTCGACGCGGGCGAGGACGCCGTCCAGGAAGCGCTCGTCGCGGCCGCCTTGCGGTGGCCCCGGGACGGCGTGCCGGAGAACCCGCGGGCCTGGCTGACCCAAGCCGCCACGCGGCGGCTGATCGACCACTACCGCAGCGAACGGTCGCGGAGAGAGCGCGAGACGACTGCGGTACGACAAGAGCCGTCCGCGCCCGACGTCGCCGACGAGGACGACACCCTCATCGTGTTGTTCATGTGCTGCCATCCGGCGCTGACTCCGGCGTCCGCGATCGCCCTGACATTGCGCGCGGTCGGCGGGCTCACGACCGCGGAGATCGCGAGCGCGTTCCTCGTTGAGGAGGCCACCATGGCGCAGCGGATCAGCAGGGCAAAGCGGCGCATCAAGGCTTCGCAGGCGGCGTTCCGGATGCCGACACCCGCCGAGCAACCCGACCACGTCCGCTCCGTGCTGCACGTGCTGTACCTGATCTTCAACGAGGGCTACACCAGCACCGCCGGCCGGGAGCTGCATCGCACCGAGCTGTCGGAGGAGGCGATCCGGCTGACCAGGATGGTGCGGCGAATGCTTCCCGACGACGCCGAGGTGATGGGCCTGCTTGCACTCATGCTGCTGATCGACGCGCGGCGACCCGCGCGGGCCGATGCCGACGGAGAGTTGATCCCGCTTGCGCAACAGGATCGAAGCCTCTGGGATCAGACGCGGATCGCCGAAGGCGCTGCGCTGCTCGACCAGGCCGTGGGCCAGGGGAAGGTCGGCGAATACCAGCTCCAGGCGGCGATCGCGGCGCTCCACGACCAGGCCGCGCGGGCCGAGGACACCGACTGGCCGCAGATTCTTGCTCTCTACGGGCTACTGGAACAGATGACGGGCAATCCGATCGTCACGCTCAACCGCGCCGTTGCAGCCGCGATGGCCGACGGGCCGTCCGCCGGTCTCGCGCTGCTCGATGCGGTCGACGAACGGCTGGACGGTCACTACCGCGTCGACGCGATCCGGGCGCACCTGTTGGAGATGGCCGGCGACCTGGACGCCGCGCTGGCGCACTACCGCGCCGCGGCCGCCCGGACTAGGAGCCTGCCGGAACAGCGCTACCTGACGACGCAGGCCGCGCGTCTCAGCCGTATTCCTCGAACTGAGGCAGATCGTCGGTGATCTCGAACCACGGCGCCTTGGAGCCGACGAAGATGTGCTCCGTCGGCCGGATGCGGGGAGCATCGACGAGGGATCCCATCGCGACGTGCACGTACTCGCCATCGCGAACGACTGAATAAAGGAGTGAGCCACAGGCGCCACAGCGCGTGTGGTTCGAGTTTTCCTCTCCGACGATCAGCAGGCTGTCCCGCCCGTCCACGACCTCGAGCTTGGCGCGCTCGATCCCGGCGAACGCCTTGAACGCGGTGCCGGTAGCCGCGCGGCAGTTCGAGCAGTGGCAGTTCGCCGCATAGAGGAACTCGTCGGCGACCCGATAGTGCACCGCGCCGCACTCGCACTTGCCGTTGAGCACCCTCACCGCACGCGATCGTAGTCAGAGGAGCCGGCCGAGGCTCGGCCGGCTCCTCACAACTGCGGTTACGCCTTCTGCTGCGCGACGCGGAAGTGATTCCCGGACGGATCGCGGAACCCCGCGTCGATCCCGTACGGCATTTCCGTCGGCTCTTGCGTGAACTCGACGCCGCGGCTCTTCAGCTGGTCGTAGTTCTTGTGCGCGTCGTCGGTCGCGAAGAAGAGACCGCCCGAGGCGCCCTTGGCGAGCAGCGAGCGGATCGCTTCGCGCGTCTCCTCGTCGAAGACGGGCGGCCCGGGAATCGCCATCAGCGTGATCGCGACGTCCTGGCCCGGGATGCCGACGGC
>WNGB01009116.1_pt1 | contig 20883 bp, 17 predicted proteins | sample 5400681 | NCBI WGS metagenome assembly WNGB01 (sample SAMN13153367, study PRJNA577476) | soil metagenome | isolation source: 115 cm soil or saprolite under grassland replicate 2 | place: USA:California | collected 2016-06-15
GGGATCGACGAGCGCAGGGAAGGAGGCCCGCAATGACTGTGTACGTCGGCATGGACGTGCACCGCAAGCGCTCCCAGGTCGCCATCGTCGACCAGGCCGGTGCCGTGCAGCGCAACCGCAACGTCCCCAATGACCCTGCGGAGCTCCAGCCGATCCTTGGTGGGCTGCCAGCCGGCACCCCGGTGGCGTTCGAGGCCGCCTACGGGTGGGGCTGGCTGGTCGAGCTGCTCGAGGGGCTCCAGCTCCAACCACACCTGGTCCACCCCGCGCGCTGCAAGGCGATCGCCTCGGCCAGGCTGAAAAACGACAAGGTCGACGCCGAGACCCTGGCGCAGCTGCTGCGCGCCGATCTGCTGCCTGAGGCGTGGATCGCGCCGCAGCCGGTCCGCGACCAGCGCGCGCTGCTGCGCCACCGCGTCAGCCTGGTGCGCTCCTCCACCGCGTCCAAGAACCGGGTCCACGCGGTGCTCGCCGACCGCGGCGTGCGCGAGCCCACCAGCTTGTGGACCGCTGCCGGGCGGGCCTGGCTGGCCACCCTGGAGCTCCCACCCGTGCCACGACCGATCGTGGACGACTGCTGCGGACTGATCGACACGCTGGCCACCCCGATCGCCCGGCTGGAGCGCGAGATCGGCAAGCTCGCCAAGCTCGACCCGCGCGTGGAGGCGCTCCTGGCCCTGCCCGGGATCGGTCGGCTCACCGCCATGACGCTGCTGGCCGAGATCGGCGACATCCACCGCTTCCCGACCGCGCGGAAGCTGTGCGCCTGGGCAGGGCTCACCCCGGCGGTGCGCACCTTGCGACCGCAAGGTCCGCCACGGCCATAGCACCAAGCAGGGCTCGGTGTGGGTGCGGTGGATCCTGCAGGAAGCCGCCCAACGCGCCAAGACCCAGCCGCCGTTCGCCCATACCTACGCCCAGATCGCCCACCGCCGCGGCCGGCAGATCGCCACCGTCGCGATCGCCCGGCGGCTGCTGGCCCGCTGCTTTCACATCCTCACCGAGCTGGAGGAACCGACTTCCGAGAAGGCCACCACCGGGCGCGCTCGCATTACCGCATGAGCCTGCAACACGGCCGTTGAGCTGAACCGGGGCAGCCCGGCCCGGACTCTACCGTCATGCGGACCCCACGCTGGGGCCCGAATGGGTGCGTGCGAGACCAACTCCGACCACGTTCGAGTGCTGGGCGCGACTTGAACGCGCGACCTACTGCTTAGTGCTCCTGCCCGTAAGTTCGTGCCTGGTCAGGAGCTGGCTGGCGGGAGGTGCTCCTGCCAGGCGCTGGGGTCATTGAGGTACAGCCCGCAGGCGCAGTCCAGGGCCTCCTCGGGGGTGCCGATCGGCAGGCCGCTGGGCAGGACCGAGTCCTCGTAGCCGTCGCGGCTGGCCAGGTAGATCGCAAAGCCCCACAGGCTGGCCGAGTCCTGATAGCGCAGCCGGCACAACGGCAGCACCTCGCCGTCGTCGAGTTCGCCGGCCAGGTAGGCGAACCGGGCGCGGAACCGCACGTGCACGCCTGCCAGGCCAGGCCAGCGTTCCCGGCGGCGCTGCAGGAGCCGCTGGTGCAGGGAGGTCTTGGTGGACTCGGGGATGGGCCTGGGCATCGGCCCATGATGCCCGATCAGCTGGCTTATCGTCTCGCCGCACCCATTGAGGACCCAGATGATGGGAGGCGCGGTGGCCAGAGCAGGTCCACAGAGCCCGTTGGTGGTGCAGCTGCAAGCGTCGGAGCGCAAGCTGCTCAAGCGGCTGGTGGGCACCCCGACCGCACAGTACCGGCAGGTCCTGCGCGCCAAGATCGTGCTGGCCGCGGCGGCGGGCCTGGCCAACGCCCAGATCGCCCGGCGGCTTGGGATCACGGTCAACACCGTCCGCAAGTGGCGCAAGCGCTACGCCGCCCAGGGGCTTGCGGGGCTGGCCGACCGCAAGCGCTGCGGCCGGCCGCGGGTCTACCCGGCGGTGGTGGTCGCCCAGGCCAAGGCGATCGCCTGCGAGCTGCCCGCCACCCGGGGCGTCCCGCTGAGCCGATGGAGCCTTGGCGAGGTGCGCGCCGAGCTGCTGGCCAGCGGGATCACCCCGAACGTGTCGGTGTCCACGGTGGGCCGCTGGCTTGCCGCCGACGCGATCCGCCCGTGGCGGTATCGCTCCTGGATCTTCCCCCGCGACCCGGCGTTTGCCGCCAAGGCCGGGGTTGTGCTGGATCTGTACCAGCGGGTCTTCGGCGGCCAGCCGCTGGGTGCGGGCGAGTTCGTCATCAGTGCGGATGAGAAGACCAGTATCCAGGCGCGCTGCCGCTGCCACCCCAGCCTGCCACCCGCCCAGGCGCGCACCATGCGGGTGGAGCACGAGTATGAGCGCCGTGGGGCGCTGGCCTACCTCGCGGCCTGGGATGTCCACCACGCGCGCCTGTTCGGCCGCTGCGAGCCCACGACCGGGATCGAGCCGTTCGGGCGGCTGGTCGAGCAGGTGATGACGGTCGAACCCTACGCGTCGGCCCGCCGCGTGTTTTGGATTGTCGACAACGGCTCCAGCCACCGCGGGCAGGCGTCGATCAGGCGGCTGGAGGGTGCGTGGAAGAACCTCCGCCTGGTCCACCTGCCCGTCCACGCGTCATGGCTCAATCAGATCGAAATTTACTTCTCGGTGGTCCAACGCAAAGTCCTGTCTCCCAACGACTTCCGCGACCCCGCCGAGCTGGAGCAGCGCCTGCTTGGCTTTCAGCGACGCTACGAGCAGACCGCCCAGCCCTTCGACTGGCGCTACACCCGCGCCGACCTCGACCGTCTGCTACGCCGCCTCGACGAAGCAAACCGCCTCACCCAGGCTGCGTGACGACCACGCACGAACTTACGGGCAGGAGCACTTAGGAGGCACTCCCGAAGAGCCCGACGAGCAGCCATGACGAGAGGTCACACAGCTCATGGGCTCTTGTACTGCCCGCTCATGACCGGCCACGCCCGGACTCGCCCGGTGACTGGCACGCTGATGGCACGCGAGCGGCCGGCCCGGTGAGGCCATGTCCAGGATCGTCGATGCCGAGCGGTGTCATCGACGGCGAGGACGCGGTGAGATCAGTCTCCCGGCTCGTGCAACTCCGTGGCCGACGCGATTGACCCGATGGTGGCTTGGCACGAGCGCGCCGAGGAACGGGTGCGACCCGGGTGTATCCGAACCGGTTGTCCGGCTCTTGTCAGCATCGGGTAACCACCATATGCTTCTCAGTCGTCCCTCAAGGGCAATCTTGGAACAGTAGGGCGTTCGAGCAGGTCTGAGCCTTCCCTCCAGACCTGGCCGTACTTACCGGCATCACCCCATTCCACCTCAACGCTGAGGATGAGGGGCATGACGCTCATGCTGACCGCTCGTAGCCCCCCGCATCGGCATCTCCTTTGGGTAGCGCCTAGAGCCCTTGAGCCGAGGAGGCCCAGATGCGATCACTACGACTTCGGAGGTTAGTTGTCGTCAGCGTGGCAGGGCTGCTGTTAACCCTGTTGAACGTGCCGCCGGCTCTCGCGCAACCCGCCAACGATGACTTCGACAGCGCCGCGGTGATCGGTGCGTTGCCGTTCACCGACAGCATCAGCACCGCCGAGGCACGACCCTCTCGGTGTACACGGGCTCGCGGGGTGCGCTCAGCCAGGTCGGGTGCGCGTCCTTCCCGGCCCAGGTCACCTTGGACGTCAGCGCCAACACGACCTACTTCTTCATGGTGGCGAGCGCCTGCTGCGGGGGTCCTGGAGGGACGCTGGTGCTGAACGTGAGGGGACCGCCGGCAAACGATGAGATCAGCGGCGCGACCCCCCTGACGCTCAATACCCCGGTCACCCAGGACACCACCCTGGCGACCTCCGCGCCCACCGACCCCACGGACTGCACCTTCGGCCCGACCCACAACACGGTTTGGTTTTCGTTCACCCCGACCGTAAGCCAGCCGCTCAACCTGGACCGGTCCGGCAGCAACTATGATGGGATACTGTCCGTCCTCACCGACTTGGGCAGCGGTCCTGTGTTGATCGCCTGCGGCTTTAGGTTTCAGGCCGGGGTGAGGTTTGACGCCACCGCCGGGAGGACGTACTTCTTCATGGATTCGGGCTCCTTCGAGGGTGGTGGCCAACTGCAACTGACCCTCAGCCCTGGCATCGTCATGACGGTGGTGGCCGATCAGACCGGCACGGTGAGTCGGCAGGGAACCGCCGTGGTCAGCGGGACGCTCGCCTGCAACCCGGCGGCACCCCCGCAGGGTGGGGCAGGATCGCCAACCCTGGACATCGTTCTTCGACAGAAGATCAGCAAGACGTTGGTGATTGAGGGGCACAAGGACCTGTCCATCCCGTGTCCGACCACCCCGACCGCCTGGAGCGCGACGATCATCGGCGACAATGGGCCCTTCAGGAAGGGTCAAGCGGAGGTGTTCGTCACTGGGTTCGCTTGTGACCAGGTCGCGTGTGATTCGCCAGAGGTGCGTCAGTCCATCAGGCTGAATTGGGAAAAATAGCCTTCAGTTATCAGTGAGTTGCTCGCGCAAATGGAGGGGCCAGGCGTCCAGCCTGGCCCCTCCTCCAATACCGTCTCGAACCCTCACCGCGAGCTTGGGAAGCACTCTCGCCCCACTCGACCAGCCGGAATCCTTCAGCTCAGCGGCCCTGCTTGCCGATCGTGGCTGACCGTGAGTGACCGTCGTGAACGCTGCCTGGGGGACGTCAGGGGCACGGACGGCGAGACGAACGTGGCTTGGGGCCCGGCGGTGATGGCACCGTCTTGGACGATGGACGAGGCCAGTCGAGCGCGACCACCTGCCTCGTTGGCAAGCTGCCTGTAGGTCGCGCGACAGCATCTGGCTATCCGGTCCGCTGGTTCAGGCCACCATATGCTTCTGCATTGGGGGCGCGTCGGGACCCTCAACCAGGGGACTCGTCGAGACCGTTGGCGCGACCGAGCGCGAGCATGCGCATCGCTCGCGCCTGCGAGGCGGTGCGGTAGACGAAGGCGGCCTGACGGAAGCGGTGCCGGTCGCAAAACATGTAGATCGAGACGCCTTCTCGGATCCAGATCACGACGCCGCTCTTCTTGAAGCGGTAGTACGCGCGGCCGACCCAAGGTGTCACGAGCAGACTGAGGCCGACAGTCACGAGCGCCAGAAGGACGATGATCGCGTACAAGCCGAAGCGAGAGGGTTGGAGCACGACGCCACTGTTGATGTGCTCCAGCGCACCATCCTGGTATTCAACGGCCCCGAACGGATGGACGCGAATGGTTGTGACACGTTGGTCCGTCACCGCAGCGAAGCTGGAGACACCTAAACCCCACATGCCCTGAATCCCAAGGTACTGCGCCACGAGGACGTGCTCGTCCTCTGCCAGGAAGGGCGCGAGCATGGTGGCGATCGCCGAGGTGTCACCCGCTCTTCCACGCCTCACAAGGCTCCCTTGGGGTCGCGGCTCCTGCATCGTCGTGGACCGTTGCTCTTGCGTGGTGCTCATCTCATCTCCTCCCCCCTCCGGGCTGCGTCAAGAGCGACCCTCTACGAGCCATCGATCCAGGAGCGCCAGCGAGATCGACGCCCGGGTGACCTCCGGGTGATGTCATCGAGTGACAGGTCCACACCCTCGCGCTCCGGTGCCGGCGGCGGGACGAGCAAGTGGCGGTGACCAGGCAGGAGTCCGAGGATTTCCCCGATCGGCAGCATGAAGGCGGTGCGTGTCTGCGCCGGCCTATCGTGCGTGGCGAGGATTCCCACGACACCGCGCAGTGCCTCGTCCCACACTGGCGCACCACTGAAGCCCGGCTCGACGCGGATGCCCGTGTCCTTGGTGTCCTCCAACTGCCACCAATGACTGCCCTGCTCACGCAGCAGCCGACCGGTCGACCAGACGCCGTGCGGGTACCCAGCCGGGAAGCCATACGTCGAGAAGGGGTGGCCGAACAGGTCAGCCGACACCACGATCCGGGCACCGCGCGCATGCGGCGGTGGCTCACCTCTGAGGCGGAGCAGGGCTACGTCGCCGCTCTCGTCGTCGGCGATGGGCACCCATGCGACCACATATGCCTCTACGACCTGACCCTTGTTGGCGAGCACGAAGTCCAGCGGGACGGCCACGCGCAGGGCGTCGGCAGGGTCGAGGGACCGCCCGACGGCGGCGTCCACGATGTGTGCGCACGTGAGCACGTAGCCATCTAGTACCAACACCCCGGCACCGACTGGCACGTCGTCGGTACGACGGATGCGCGCAATAGCCGGGCTCAAGAGGCGACGCGCAGGGTCAGTCGTGGCGGTTGTCACGGCTCGGCCCGCCACATCAACGAGATCGTGAAGTTAGCCTGCGCGCTGCTCGACGCGACCACCGCCCCGGCCTTGAAGTCGAGGACGATCCCGAACTCGACCCGTAGCTCGTCCGGAGCCCGAGCAAGCGCCTGCAGCTGGGCGAGCAGCGTCTCGGCAACCGGTCGGACGACCGCGATGGCCTCGTCGAAGCGTCGGCCGCTCCTGACGATGAGCCCGTCTTCTCGGGCGATCCTGGCGGCTCCGCGCTCCTCATCTGGGACTTGTGCTTGAACGATGGCCGTGCCTCCACCGGGAAGATCGAAGGCCACGAGTTCCATCATGGCGTTTATCCCCCCAGCGCTGGCGCTCCCCGGGACCCTCCATGTGCCCGGTGACCACCGCACGCAATGGTTATTGAGCATCTTGAGATGTAGTGGAGAGCAGGTCAAGCGATTTGGGGTACCTAAGCCTGATTCCTCCGAGGCCCTGATTGAGCGGTGATCTCGCGCGTGTTGGACGACGACTCGGGCTGGATATGGGCTGAGACGGTGCTGAGTAGGGCAGGCTGACGCTCGGCCCGTGGGGACGGAACCGGACGACGCCAGGACGGCGGCCGCCTGGGTCGGTTGAGGTTGGGAGGGATGTAGGCGCATTGGGCCAGGCCGAACTGGAAGCGCCACTGCCATAGCCACCAGCGCGGCAGATGCAGGGTGGGCCGGCAGGCCGAGACGGTCAGAGACCGCGGCCACGTGGCCGAGCGAGCGGTGACTGACCACTGTGGGGCCGGCGCGTCGCCGGTGTGGTCCCAGCGAGCGAGCCTGTGGTATCACGGGCCGAGCACGGCGGGGTAGGGGCCCCGCCGCGCGCAGGGCCGATGCCCGGCCGCCTGGCCGAAGGCTGGCTTCAGGCCGAGACGCCTCAGCGCCGCAGCGCTGGCCGCGCCGAACACGTTCCTCACCAAGGTCGACGCGGCGCGCTATCTCGCGCTCGTTGGGGCCGACATCACCCGCAACGTCTTCCTCGATCCGAGCAAGGGGCGAATGCCCTTCAAGGAGTGGGCGACGAACTGGCTCCAGACCCTGACCGACGTGCGACCGACTCCCGGCGCGCAATACGACTACCTTCTCGGTCGGCTGATCATGGCGACCTTCGACGGGATGCCGCTCGCGGACATCGACGCGGTAGCAGTTCGCGCCTGGATGGCCGCTCTGGAGGCGCGGCCGAGCATCAGCCCAACCACGGCCGCCAAGGCATACCGCCTGCTGCGCCGGATCATGGCGGCAGCGGTCGAGGCCGACTACATCGCCAAGAATCCGTGCACGCTCAAGCGGGCCGGTGTCGAGCGCTCGCCGGAGATGCGGTTCGCCACGCCGGAGCAGGTGACTCGGCTCGTTCGCCAACTGCCCGATCGCTGCCGCGCCATGATTCTGGTGGCGGCCTATGGTGGGCTGCGCTGGGGCGAGCTCGCCAACCTGCGCCGCCGCTGCGTCGATCTCCGCCGCGGCGAGGTCGACGTCGTCGAGCAACTGACGGAGCTGGCCAGGAGGCTGACGGTCGGTCCTCCCAAGAGCACGGCGGGGCGGCGCACGGTCGCGCTGCCGGCGTCAATCCTGCCGGCACTGGCCGAGCATCTGGAGCGGTGGGCGGAGCCGGGCCCCAATGGGCTCGTGTTCCCCGCGCCCGAGGGCGGGTTCCTGCGTCACAGCAACTTCCGCCGCCGCGTCTGGCTGCCGGCCACTAAGGCGGCTGGACTCCAGGGCCTCCGCTTCCACGACCTCCGCGACACGGCGGCCACGCTCGCCGTGGTGGCCGGCGCGACCACCAAGGAGCTGATGGCTCGTATGGGCCACTCGACTCCTGCCATGGCGATCCGCTACCAGCACGTCATGGAGGGTCGCGACGCATTCATCGCGTCGGCGCTCGACCGGCTCATCCAAGCCGGCGACAGCAGCGAGCCGAGTGGCACGCAGATGGCACGGCGTCAGAGGAAGCGGAAGCCTCGCGTCGCGGAGAAGACCTCTGACCAGCGGGGGAACGTGGTGCCCTGGGCAGGAGCCGGACCAGAACCACACACTCCATACGGTGCGTCTAGCTGCAGAAATGCCGATTCCCACCACGCGCGACGCCGTATAGATCACTGAAGGGGCTGTCGCAGGTTCGAATCCTTGGCAGGGTTTCTACCATCCGGTGCGGTTGCGAAAGACTCGTCTTCGGCTGTGGGTGTCTTGTTGCGCCGGCTCAGGTGCGCCCGGCGATCCCAGCCAGGAGCCACCGCAGGCCGGCCTGGAAGTCCTCGTCGGTCGGCTGGCTGCTGAGCAGTGCTGCCAGGCGTGCGACGTTGGGGAACTCCCCCGGCGCGGCCGCCAGTGCGGCCTGTGACCGCGCGTGGCGCTGGTCCGGCTGCGGCTCGGTGAGCCACGGCGCTTGGAGTGCAGCAAACCCGAACGAGTAGATCAGCAGGGCCCGCAGCGCTCGCACCGCCCGCTGGCCCTGGATGCCGCCGCGGGCGAGCAGCTCGAGGGTGACCTCGCCCAGACGGATCGCGTTTCGTCCACGCCGTGGACGGGACAGGAACAGCGGGATCAGTTCGGCGTGGTCGAGCAGCAGGCGTCGGGTCTGGCCCATCAGCGCGACCAGTCCCTCGGCCCAGTCGACGGTGTGGGGATCCGGTGGCTGGATCTCGCCGATGACGTCATCGAGCACGGCATCCAGCAGGGCCGTCTTGTCGGCGAAGTGGCTGTAGAGGGTGTTCGGTGCGACGCCGAGGTCGCCGGCCAGGCGACGCATCGTGACCGCGGCGAGGCCTTCCCGCTCCACCAGCGACCGGGCGGCGGCGATCACCGCCCTGGGTCGCAGGCCCGCACGCTGTCCGGGGCCGCGGTGCTGGCGCCCTTGCTCCATGGCGTAAATTGTACGTTGTCCACTAGTATTGGACGACGTCCAGTTCCGGCGGCTGTGCGGGCTGCCGCCCCAGGAGGCATCGTGACCACGATCGCGCTGTTTCACTCCGCCCTGGGCTTGCGCCCGGGCGTGCTGGAGTTCGCCGCCCGCCTGCGCGCGGCCGGCCACGCCGTCTACCCGATCGACTCCTTCGACGGCCAGACCTTCGACGACCTGGACCAGGGCACCGCAAAGCGCGATGGGCTCGGCATCCCCGAGCTGATCCGCCGCGCCCAGCAGGGCGTCGACGGCCTGCCCACCGACACCGTCTACGCCGGCTTCTCCATGGGCTGCGGGGCCGCCGAGTTCCTGGCCGCCACCCGCCCGGGGGCACGCGGAGCGCTGCTGATGAGCGGCGCCCTGGACCCACAGAGCTTTGGCGTCCAGCACTGGCCGCAACAGGTGGCTGTCCAGGTCCACTACGCCGCCGACGACCCCCTGGTGGACGCCGCCCAGGTCGAGGCGCTCGCGGACGCCGTGCGCGCCGCGGATGCCGACGTTGAGGTCCACACCTATCCCGGCGCTGGCCACCTGTTCGCCGACCCCGACCTGGCCGACTACGACCCCAACGCGGCCGAGCTGCTGCTCAGGCGGGCGCTGGACTTCCTGGGGCGGCCGTAAGCCGATGACTGCGATGGCCGCAGCGTTTGGCGCCCCACGGCCTCGCCGGCTGCCAGGCGGGCTGCTGCGGCTGGTCGCGCCGCAGGTCGCCTGGTTCGTGGTCGACACCTAGATGCGCGCCGCCAACGCCAAGGCAAAGACCGAGCTCGGCTGGCGCCCACAGCGCCCGATGTTCCGTACCTACCACGAGGGCATCCAAGCCGTGGTCCCTTCCGCGCAGCTCACCACCGCAGGCTGAGGAGGAGAAGGCAGATGGCGACGTTGAAGTGGGTCGAGATCTCCGGGTTCAAGCCCGGCAATGACGCCACCGTGATGACGTCCCGGTTCCTGTTGCGGTCCCGCCGGCAGGTCCCGGGGTTCCTGTGGGCTGCGCTGGCAATTCGCCGCCAGGTCCGGCGCTCGCCGGGGGCGCTGGGGGTCTCCCTGATCGCCGAGCCCCTCAAGGCCAGGTTCTGGACCCTGTCGGCCTGGAGCGACCGCGCGGCGCTGGACGACTTCGTGCGCCACAGCCCCCACGCCCCGACCATGCGCAAGTACCGCCCACACATGCGTGATGCACAATTCAGGTTCTGGACGGTCCCGGCCACGACCCTTCCCATCGACTGGGCCGACGCCAAATCACGCCTTGCCGCCAACCCAGGACACGCGGCCGGCTCCGGCATGGGCTCCTGACGTGGACGTCGAAACATGAGGTGGCATGCCAATCCCAGGACAGTTGGGCGCTGGAACGAGGTCGGCCTGAATCGGGTCACCAGGCATGGTAGTGATGGGCGAGACGGAGCCAGGACAACGAGACCGGCTTGATCGCCCCGATGGTCACGGTCGTCGCCCAGACCCGCCCAAGCGCCAGCACCACTCCGGCGCCAGCCTCAAGGCTGGAGGAGCGGGCCGCCGGAGGTGAGCTGGTCCGCCGCCATGTCGACTTCTGCGTCGACGCGGTCTTCACCCGCCACGACCCATCCTGACCCTGCAAGGACCGGCACCCATGCCAAACCCGACGAACGACCTGCGCTTCGACCAGGAGCTGGAGGAGCGCCCCCCGGCTACCAGGGCCCCAACCTGAGCCCCCGCGGGCTGGTGCTCCAGCCCCACCAGCTCGGCCCGGGCGTGTGGGCGCTGCTGGCCAACCTCCCCCCCAAAGACAACAACGGCCTGCTGGTGGGCGACCACGCCGCCCTGGTCGTGGACGCCGGCATCAACTGCGCGGTCGCCCGCCAGCTGCAGGCCCTCGCCGGCCAGCTCACCAACCGGCCGGTCCGCTACCTGGCCAACACCCCCTACCACGGCGACCACACCTTCGGGAACGCCGCCTTCCCCCCCGAGGTGACGATCGTGTCGTCGGCGGCCAACAAGCGGGCCATGGGCGACCTGGAACGGGAGAAGCGGATCCGCACCGGCAACCTCTACGGCGACCTGGAGGCCCTGGCCGAGGTGACCGTCTGGCGCCAACCCGACGTCACCTTCGACCACCACCTGACGATCGACCTCGGCGGCCGGCTCGTCGAGCTGTGGCACTTCGGCCCCGGCAACACCATCGTCTACGAGCCGGCCACCAGGACCGCCTGGACCGGCAACTTCCTCGGCCACGCCGGCATCAGCCCGATGCTGCTGGAGGGCGGCCCCGGGCCCTACATCGCCTCCCTGAAAGCCATGCGGGCCACCCTGGACGTCGACCAGATCGTCCCCGGCCACGGCCCCATGGGCGACGCCCAGGCCGCGATCGCGTGGATGGTCGGCTACCTGGAGCGGCTACTGGCCACCATCACCGAGCTGCGAGGGCGCGGGTTCAGCCTGGAAGAGACGCTCGACGCCTACCCACTGCCGCAGGCGCCTGCCCAGACGATGCCGACCCAGCTGCCGGACATCGAGCAGCTCGGGCGGCTCAACCGGCAGATGCACCGGCTCAACGTCTTCGCCGTCTACCGCGCCCTCGAGCAGGCGCCGTGCTGATCCCTGCCCTGTTCGCACCGCCCGAGTCGACAGGCATTCCTGAGCGAACTTCTCGGAGGTCCCGGACATCGACCCCACCGCCAGCCGAGGCCGGGCCGGTGGCTCCCCGAGCTTCAACATCACGCTCGGCCAGCAGGGCCACGTCGTGCTGCTCGCTGAGGCTGAGAACCTGTGCGAATACCTTGGGTTGCTGGGTTACCAGGTGAAGTCTCGTAGCCAGACCAAGGCCAAGACGCCGTCACGCAGCAGTTCAGCGCGTGAGCGCTGATCGACCTGGGCAAGCCAGGTGACCAGGTTGCTGTCGCGGTCGGCACACACGGCACCGCGGACCCGTTCGATGGCCTCCAGTTCGGCATTGCTGAGCTGGTACTCGTCGGTGGCCAGGCCAACCGCCAGCCGCACCCAGCGGGCAGCCCCTGGGGCAAGGTCGTGATCGGCGTGGGCGACGACATGGTCGACCCAGGTCTGGCCGAAGCTGGCATCGTCATCATCCGGAACCAAGTCGCAGACCGCGTCATACAGCAGATAGTCCAGAGCGGCGCTGGGCGGATGACACTGCTCGAAGTCGTCGAACGCCACCTGGTCCATGCGGGCCACCAGATGGTCCAGCGCCGGCTGGTCGCTGGTGCCGGCGGCCTTGGCTGCCTGCTCGACCAGCCCGACCGCATGATCGAAGCCGGCCTGGCTGGCCTGCTGGCGGCGGCGCTGGGCCGGGGTGGCGGGCGGCCGAGCAGCGCATCGAAGTTGTCAATCGGGGGCATGGTCGACAGCATGCCACCCCCACCATCGGCCGCCCAAGCTGGTGAACACCTCCGTGCTCGACTCGGACATCCTGCTGGAGCCCCGACCGGCGACAAGTGCGCCCACCTGAGCAACGTGGCGCGGGGAATCCTTCGTCGGTCTGGAGTCAGCGGCGAGGTTGGCGCTGGCGATTGCTGCCGCATCCCACCACGCGCGCATCAGCGGCCCAGTTCCTTCCGACAGCCGGGCTCGGATCGGTCCGTGAGCGGCTGGGAGCGACTGTCACGTCACTATCACGGTGAGTTGGCTTGGTCTGTCACTGCCCAGGCTGGGGGAGGGCACTGACACCTGCGGACCCTCGACATGACGGTCACCCCGCCGGCCAATAGGGCTGAGCTGCGATGATAGTGGAGTGATGGTGACGTGATGGTGCACGCGTTCGGGTGCTCGGCGCGAGCCGGACCAGAACCACGCACTCCACGCAGTGCGTCTAGCTGCGGAAATACCGATCCCCACCACCGCGAGCACCCACATCGGTGAGCTGCTGGACGAACTATCCTAAATGATTTATTTAGGGCGCGTACAGCATGGCACGTGGTGAGGGCACGGCGATCATCGGTTGCTTGCCGGGGAGGCGGGAGGACCACGCAGGCGACAAATCCAGTCGGTCGTGGCAAGCCTGGGAGCGAATCGGGTCTGGATTCGCGGCGAGCAGAATGTGACGATAGGCCCTGTTGTGCCGAGCCGCATCAGGAGCGGGGCCGAGGTGGCTGGACGAAGAGTACCAGTTCTTGGAAGACCAGGCCTGCGCTGGGGAGTCACCGCGGCAGTGGTGTTCCCGGTCGTCTGGGCGGTGCTCGAGAACTCCGACGCCCCGATCCCCTCCCTTTGGCGACCGATCGTAAGCGGGCTCGCTGCGGCCACGCCCATCCTCATCGAGCAGGGAACCAAGCGCCGCCAGCGCGTTCGTGGCTTGGCTGCCAACCTCAAGCGTCTGCCCTCGCGTCCACACCGGCTTGTCCCAAGCGTCGGCGACATCACGACCGTCCAGGACCTGCGGGCGCTCGGGGTCAGCCCCTCGCGGGTCGACCAGGACGTTCACGACCCGCCGCCGTATGTACCTCGCGAGCGCGACGCCGAGATCAGAGGGTTCCTGGGCGAGCATCCGTTCGTCCTCGTGATCGGCGACTCCAAAGCCGGCAAGTCGCGGTCGGCGCTTGAGGTGGTCCGCGGCATGTTCCCCAAGCGCCGGCTCCTCGCTCCCCGCGACAAGGACAACTTCGCGGCGCTGCTCGACGCGGACCTCGACCATGAGTTGAACAACGCCGTCGTCTGGCTGGACGACCTCGACACGTACCTGGGAATCGGGCCGCTGACGCGGCTGCTCGACGAGGTCGCGAGCCGCGACGACGCATCGGTTATGGTCCTGGCTACCATCCGGAGGCGGGTGTACAACCAGTACCGGCCCCGACGGGACCTGCAGAGCCCGGAATGGAAGGTGCTGCGCGAGCGCGCCGCCAAAGTCGACCTCCCCACGAGGCTCACTGACCGGGAGCGCAGCCAAGCTCTTGACAGTTACGGTCCACTCGACGACGCACTTGACCGACAGGGCCTCGGCGAGTACCTGGCTGGCGGTCCCGACCTCGTCGAGAAGCTCACTGTCGAGACCGACGAACAGGTGGGAGCAGCCATCGTGCGGGCGGCGGTGGACTGGCGGCGGGCAGGACTTACTAGGCCGGTTCCGCCCGAGATGCTCCAGCAGCTCTATCCAGCCTACCTTCAGCATCCCACCCCAGTCAGTCCGCAGCCGGAGGAGTTCGCGGCCGGTCTCGAGTGGGCAACCGAGCCGATCTACTCGACCGTCGCGCTTCTCGCTAAGAAGGACAGCGGGTACATAGCCTTCGACTACCTGCTCGACCACTATCAGCGGGAGGCGACGCTGGTGGAGGACGCAACCTGGCAGCTGGTCCTGCGGCATGCAGCTGACGCCGACGAAGCCCTCAGCATCGGGGTCGCCGCGGATGAACAAGCCAGATCCGACGTCGCCGAGGACGCCTTCCGCCGGGCGGTCCGTGACTCTGGCGCCGCCTGCTTCCCAGCCGCCGCATTCAACCTCGGTGCGCTGCTGTCCGAGCGTGATCCAATGCAGGCCGAGCTCTGGTGGCGTCAAGCCGCCGAGGCGGGCCACGTGGATGCCGCGTTCGAGCTCGGTGCGCTGCTGTCCGAGCGTGATCCAATGCAGGCCGAGCTCTGGTGGCGTCAAGCCGCCGAGGCAGGCGACATGGATGCCGCGTTCCAGCTCGCCATACTCATCGCAGACCGCGATCCAGCGGCGGCGAAGCGCTGGTTGTTCCAGGCAGCCGAGGATGGCCACGCCGACGCCGCCTATCAGCTCGGTGAGCTGCTACTGCGCGAGGATGATCTCGATGAGGCGGAACGGTTTTTCTACCAAGCCGTCGACGCGGGCGATGCTGCCGCCGCCGACCAGCTCAGCAGACTCCGCGCCAAACGGGAAGAGACAACCGGAAAGGTCATCTACTCTGGTGGAGGCAGGGCGCTTCGCAGGTGCGGGGCGATCCTGGATCCGACGAACCGGCTCGAGAGCGAGATGCGGGCGCGCTCCGAGTCGGAGCTGCGTGCGCTCACCGACATCTACCGGGCGCGCCTGGCCGACGGCGAGACCCTCGACGACCTCCTGCCCGAGGCATTTGCGACCGTTCGTGAGACGGCACGTCGGATCCGGGGTCAGCGCCATTTCGACGTCCAGATCGTGGGTGGAGCGGGTTTGCATTTCGGCTACGTGGTCGAGATGAAGACCGGTGAGGGCAAGACCCTGGTCGCCACCCTCCCCAGCTACCTCAACGCCCTCACCGGGGAGGGCGTCCACGTGGTCACCGTCAACGACTACCTGGCCAAGCGGGACGCCGAGTGGATGGGGGCCATCCACAACTACCTCGGCCTGAAGGTCGGCATCATCCTGGCGACGATGACCCCCTGGGAGCGGCGGGCCAATTACGCCGCCCATATCACGTACGGCACGAACAACGAGTTCGGCTTCGACTACCTGCGGGACAACATGGCGTTGTCCACCGACGAGCTGGTGCAGCGCGGGCACCACTACGCGATCCTGGACGACATCGACTTGATCCTGATCGACGAGGCACGCACCCCGCTGATCATCTCCGGACCGACTGAGCAGGGCACCCGCTGGTACCAGGAGTTCGCGCGCATAGCGCCTCGGCTGCGCCGCGACGTCGACTACCAGTTTGACGAGGGCGACTACACCGCTGTCATTACCGATGAGGGTATCGCCCGGGTCGAGGAGATCCTGGGCATCGAGAACCTCTACGACTCGTTGAACACGCCGCTGGTGCAGCACCTGCAGAACGCGCTTCGAGCCAAAGAGTTGTACAAGCGGGACCGGGAGTACCTCGTCCGTGACGGTGAGGTGCTCATCGTGGACGAGTTCACCGGTCGGGTGTTGGAGGGCAGGCGCTACTCCGAGGGGCTGCACCAGGCGATCGAGGCCAAGGAAGGCGTGCGGATCAAGGAGGAGAACCAGACCTACGCCACCATCACGCTGCAGAACTACTTCCGCCTGTACGACAAGCTGGCGGGGATGACGGGTACGGCCAAGACCGAGGAGGCGGAGTTCAACCACATCTACAAGCTGGGTGTGGTGGAGGTCCCGACGAACCGGCCGATGATCCGCCAGGATCATGCCGACGTGATCTACAAGACCGAGGAAGCGAAGTTCGAGGCGCTGGTCGAGGAGATCGCGGAGCGGCACGAGGCAGGCCAGCCGATCCTGATCGGGACGGTCTCGATCGAGAAGTCCGAGCGGGTGGCGCGGCTGCTGGAGCAGCGCGGGGTCGGGCATTCGGTGCTGAACGCCAAGCGTCACGAGCGTGAGGCGCACATCATCGCGCAGGCGGGCAGGCTGGGGGCGGTCACCGTGGCGAGCAACATCGCCGGCCGTGGTGTGGACATCATGCTCGGTGGCAACGTCGACTACCTCGCCGAGGAGTCCCTGCGAGCCAGGGGCGTCGACCCGGCGGAGATCGGCCCGGAGGAGTGGGCCAAGGCGCTGCAGGCGGCAAGAAGGGAGAAGCGCCACCAGGTCGCCGCCGAGCATTACCATGTGGTCCAGCTCGGCGGACTGTGCGTGCTGGGCACCGAGCGGCACGAGTCCCGGCGAATCGACAACCAGCTCCGTGGTCGCTCCGGCCGGCAGGGGGACCCTGGCGAGTCCGGGTTCTTCCTGTCCCTCGAGGACGACCTTATGCGGATGTTCGCCACCAAGACCGTCGGTAGCCTGATGGACAGGTTGAGCCTGCCCGAGGACGTGCCGATCACGCACCGGCTGGTGACCCGCGCGATCGCCAATGCGCAGCGGCAGGTCGAGTCGCAGTACTTCGAGCGGCGCAAGAACGTCCTCAAATACGACGAGGTCATGAACCGCCAACGCGAGATCACCTACGAGACCCGCCGGCGCATCCTCGAAGGTGAGGACCTGCGCGAGCAGACCTTCGGGTTCCTCGGGGACGTGGTCGGCACCCTGTTCGCCGAGTACTGCCCGCAGGGCCGCGACCCGGAGGAGTGGGACCTCGACGGCCTCGAGAAGGCCCTCACCCAGCTCTATCGGCCGGGGATCCGCTTCGATGAGCTCGACCTCGCCAGCCTCGGTCGTGCCGGGCTCGAAGCTCTGCTGCTCGAAGATGCCGAACGCGCGTACATGGCTCGCGAAGCCCAGCTCGGGCGCGATGTGCTCGGCGAGCTGGAGCGTGCCGTGCTGCTCACTGTGCTGGACCGCCGCTGGCGCGAGCACCTCTACGAGATGGATCAGCTAGGACATGCCATCGGGCTGTACGCCATCGGCCGGCGTGGTCCCCTGATCGAATATGAGCGTGAGGGTTTCGATATGTTCCACGCGATGCGGGACTCCATAAAACTCGAGACCGTCGCCTACATCTTGAACGCCTCGGTCGAGGTCGCCGAGGACGCCGAATCGTCTCGCCAAGAGGCCCAGCGATCCCACGACGAGTGAAGCTGTCACGAACGGGCACGGCCCTCCGGCCCCCGGGTCTGAGCTGACAACTTGTGATTCCGGCTTGCACGTCGGGCCGGTAGACTGCGGCGGTGAGCTGAGCGACCGCGTGTTCTGTGAGATCGTGGCCGCTGGCGCATGGCCCCTCGAGGACGAGTACACGCTGCCGGTTCTGAACATCGCGCCGACGCCGGATGGTCTCCGCTGGTTGGTGGGCTGGGTGGGGAAGGGGCGTTGAGGATGTAACCGCTGCGTGTCCGCATCAGTGGTGGCTCACGATAGCTTGGGGACGAGCGGTGGCTGGTTGACTCGCTTGCGGCTGATTGGCTGCAGGGCCAGGAAGCACAGCAGCTCGACGATCCAGAAGACGGCGAGCGCAAGCAAGATCACCAGCGTCGGGGTGAGGATGAATGCCGCTGTGGGCGCGGCGATGAGCAGGACGAGGAGGAACTGCCAGAGGTTTGGCTGCAGGACGGCCCGACCTGACCCCAGCCTGACGGCGGCCCACATGATCCAACGGCGCAGGAACCCGATGCCGAGTTCGCGCATCACGCGCCGGAAGATCCCGTCGGCTTGGGCGCGGACGAAGCGGCCTGCCTTGGCCTGGTCGCAGAGATAGTCGTGCAGGATGGCCGCCTTGGTGAATCGGCCGTAGCGTGGGATGAGCCAGGTGAACAGCCCTGGCACGGACGCGAAGTCGGTCACGAAGCCGGCCGGGACCTCGAAAAGGTCCCGCTGGCCCTGATAGGGGAGCTTTTCGAGCAGCTTCCATGTGCCGTGGTCGAGTTCCTCGACTTTGACGTTGCCGTTGATGAAGGGCATGGGTCGCTGCTCCCTCGTCGGAGGCGCGAAACGCCGCTGTGGTGGCGTTGCTGTCACGGCCGATGTTCGGAGTGGGCCGAAGGTGAGTGCGTCCATTGCTGGGTGTCGCGTCGGCGGTGTTGATCGTGGCTTAGCGGCCAAAGCAGATGGTGCGACCTGGTCGGACCCTGTCGGCCTTGTAGGCCACCTGGTCGATGGAGGCGCCGCTGGGATCGACCAGGACGATGGCGTCGCCTTGGTTGCCAAGCTGGACCGCTTGGTCGACCGCGACCTGCAGGACCGCGCCGCCCGCGATCGTGCCGTTTAGGTTCTTGCGGCCGCCAGCCGCATCGACCAGGCCCCAGCCGGTGAGGTCGATGGGGGATGGCGTGATGTTGAGCAGGGTCACCGACTCGTTGCCCCGGTCAGCCCCTACGGGATCGGGCAGCGCAGCCACGATGAGCACATCCCCGACCGTGACCAGTCGTGGGCCCAGGGGGGCACCGGCCGGGGAGGGGTCGGGGCTGATAATGAAGTCTTCGGGCCAGACGGTGAGCTGGATCTGCTGACCGGCGCCCTTGATGACGTCGTGCATGTTGCCGGGCTCGAGCCTGTCCAGCAGGAACAGCTGGTCGTCGCGGTTGATCGGGTCGGCGCGTAGCCAGGCGTCGAAGCCGTCGAAGGTCGTGGAGCCGGCCGCAAGGTAGGGCACGATCCGGCGGAACAGCTTGGGCCAGATGACCAGCTGCTCTAAACGCGGCGAGGTCGGCGATGGTCGCGGCACCATTCGGGTCGGCGGTGGAGCGGGGCCACAGCCCCGCCGGGGACTGGGCGGCCCGGGCCGCCCGCGACGCCGCGGCCAGGTGGGTGCGCAGGGTTGCCGGCAGGGTCGCGTAGAACGCGGGATAGGCATGACCGGCCCCCAGCAGGGCGGCGTTGACCGATTGGTCGACCAGGGCCTCGTCGACGAACACCGAGGACCCATCAGGGGCTGGATGGTCGCCAGGGTAGATGAACGCGATCAGGCGCCCGTTGCCGTCGATGCCGTTCGACAACACATGACCGCGCAGCGCATCCTGGTCGGCGGATTGGACCTTGTTGGGGAGATCGGGGAAGAAGCGCACGTTGGTGAAGCCGAGGTGGCGCAGCAGCTCGTCCCGCGCGCTGTTGGCGCCGGCCAGCTCCTGATGGGTTTCCGCGAAGTGGGTCTCTAACGCGTCGATGGCTTCCAGCCGAACGGAGATGCCGCGCGCGTTGATGTCGGGTGGCCGTCCTGATCGGGGCGGTAGCGTTTCGACGAATGCTGGCGAGTCGGGGAGGAACTTGACGGTGTCGCCGTCTGGCTCGGGACCTTGCCGCGGCAGGTCGGGGTAGCGGATCACAAACAGCCCATGGAGCAGCGTGTAGGGCATGGCGGCACCTCAATCTCCGCAAAGATTCCCAGCTGTTTCATACATGTATAGAATAAGCGCAGACTGCAAGCCTCCCGATTCGGACACCCCTTTTGGTACTCGAAGTCGAGGGCGGGCCGCGGCGGCGGCGAGCGGTGCGGGGAACTTGGAGAGGCCGAACCGTCACTACGCCCGATCGCATGGACCTCATCGATGGCATGCAGGAGCCCGTCGCGTCGATGAACGGCATGGTGCAAGCGAGCAGCACGGCGTGCACGATCAGGACGCCGGCGACGGCGTTGGCGACGAAAGCCCTGTCGCTGAAGGCCGGGGCCGCTCATGCCGCGGCTGAGCGCGACTCCCAGCAGCAGCAGCCGGGGTCAGTTGGTAGCGCGGTGGCGACAAGGCCCTCCAGCAAGACAGCGAGCAGTGCCTTGGTGGTCGCGGCCGTGTCGGCCAGAGTCGGGCATGCGTGCACAGAGCCGGGGATGCTGAGAGGCCGAATCGACCACCTCCAGCCGCCACCTGCCGTGATGCTCGCCCTGCCCGGCGGCCCCAAACCCGCGGGCTAGGACCACGGGAAGGTGCCAAATGGACTGTCACATCACCATCACGAACCGGCTGGCTCGGTCCATCACGCCTCCAGACTGAGGGAGGGCACTGACACCTCGCCAACGCTCGACACGACTGCCAACCCCAGAACACTGGGGATGAGCTGCGGTGATGGCTGGGTGATGGTGCACGCGTTCGAGTGCTCGGCAGGAGCCGGACCAGAACCACGCACTCCGGGCGGTCCGTCTGGCTGCGGAAGTGCCGATCCCCGCGATGCCGCGTGCCGCCCTGGGTCACCAGGAGGCGTGTGACAGGTGCGCATCCGCACTTTGCACGTCCCAGACCTACAGAGGCTCGCGCTTCTGGGTGACAGAGCCGAGGCTGTGCAGCCCACTGAGCTGCAGGGCACCGTCCGTGTCTGTCACCGGAACGGGCGATCGAGATATCGTCGGAATCTGTGGATGAGCCCCTGGCATGAGAACGCGGCGTACCTTCCATCCTGACCAATCGGAAGGACGCCGGCGAGGCAAACGCCGGCAGGAAGGAACGCCGCGATGTTGAGTGTAGTCGCAGACGAT
>WNGB01004627.1_pt1 | contig 20876 bp, 22 predicted proteins | sample 5400681 | NCBI WGS metagenome assembly WNGB01 (sample SAMN13153367, study PRJNA577476) | soil metagenome | isolation source: 115 cm soil or saprolite under grassland replicate 2 | place: USA:California | collected 2016-06-15
GCTAGGAGTCTGGATTATTCGCTGCAGCGGAGAACCGGGAACGCGTTCACTATTGCGCGGCCCTCCCAGCCACTTCGTCCTTCACGCTGCGGAACACCGGCCCCCAGACCGGATGTCCCGTTTCTACACCCGACAGTTCGAACCTTGGGTCCGCTTCGAAACTGTGGCGAAATTCCTCGCGACACGACTTTTCGCGACCCCGCGCGCACGCGATAAAGGCGAGATACTTGTGCGCACTCGCCCGGTCGCCGGCCGCGAGTCCAAGAGCGAGCGCGCTCTGGAATCGTTTTGCAGCAATTCGATATTCGCCGTTGTCGTAGCTGCGGATACCGTGTTGCAGCTCTTGTGCACCTCTATTCGCGGGATTGAACGTGCCAGCCTGGCTCGCGGGCGGAGAAGGCGCAGGGTCCTTCATGGCAGACGACGAACAGCCAGCGCAAGCCTCGACAAGGATCAACGCAAAGATCGAGAGGCGGCCAGTCGCCGAAGAAGTAGACGACATCAGTTGAACTTGTACTTGATTTGCAGCCGACTGTTCGCTCTAAGCTCGACGGCTTGCGAGTACGGTGTGAAATTCGTATTCCTGATCTCGATCGTGTGTTTTCCAGGTGTGAGTCTTACCTCCGTCAAAGGCGGGCAGGTACCCTTGCTATCGCCGTCAATAAACACTTCACCCCATGGGCTGACCGCCAGTGCTAGCCGGGCGGTGCGCTGAGCGGGAGCTGCAATTCCCTTGTAGGCGACCTGCGCAGGTGGCGAAACAAGATTCGGCGCAGCACTTGGCTCGATTCGCGTTGCCGCTTGCGTGGTTGCTGACGCACCATCGACCAATGGATCTTGCACCGGCGGAGCTTTCGCTTGGTGGGCGACCGAAGAGACGTTCCGCCCATCGATCGTCGAAGGCGTGGCCATAGGCCTCGACAGCAACGTCCAACCGCCGCCCGCCAATAGAGCTGCCGTAACCATTCCGTATAACATCGGTTTTCGCCGACGCAACCACGGTGCGGCCGTCGTGCCATTCTCCGGTGTTGAGACTTTGGACGTCACGACGTCGACGACAGGGCAATCAACCAGCACCGCGTCGTCGCCCGGTTGTCCACCAGCTCGCGCTCGCTCCGCGATCGCGGGTACATCCGCGGGGATGTCGGACGCACCCGGTGCAAGCTTGCGCAGATCCAACGCCATCTCGCGCGCACTTCGATACCGATCGTTCGGGTTCTTCGCCATCGCCTTCGCAACGATGTCGTCGAACGCCAGTGCAACGCTTCGGTTGTGGTTGGTGGGCGGCAGCGGCGCTTCGTGGATGACCTGATGAATGATCTGACTCAACTCGCCAATTGCGAAAGGCGGTCGCCCGGTGAGTAGCTCGTACAGCACCGCGCCGAGCGAGAAGACGTCGGAGCGCTCGTCTACTTTCCGTCCCATCATCTGTTCGGGCGAAATGTATACGGGCGAGCCCAATGACGTCTTGATCATCGTGCGCGACCCGTCCGAAACCCTTGCGATGCCGAAATTGGTGATTTTGACGACGCCGCTGCGCAACACGGTGATGTTGTCCGGTTTGATGTCACGGTGCACGATCCCGTGTCGATGCACGAAGTCGAGCCCGTCGGCGATCTGGGCTGCTATATCGGCAATTCTGGCAGGCAGCAGTACCGCGCCGGAGTCGAGCATGTCGCGCAGCGAGCGGCCGTCCATGAACTCCATCGCGATGTACGTGACGTCGCCGCTACGGCCGACATCGTGGATAGTGACTATGTTGGGATGATTGAGCCGCCCGACCGCCCTCACTTCGCGGTCGAGACGCTTTTGGAACGCCTCAACTTCGTCGGGCGGCAAGTCCAGATCGACCGTCTTGATCGTTACAATGCGGTCGATTAGGGGGTCGCTTGCCTTGTAGACGACACCGCTTGCATTGCGAGCAAGTTCGTCAATCAGCTTGTAGCGGCCAAGCTGTTCGGGTCGCATAAGCTTAGATGGCCTGTTCCCGGTTTCCACTGCTGGCGACGACAGGTTGTCCCGAAGACCACGTGACCTGCTGCGGCAGTGGTCGTCCGCTTTTCGTCACCCTCGCGAGTGTCATTCGCGTGCGAGCTTGGGCACGCGCCAGCATTCAGCAGCGCTTCGACTAAAAAAGCACAAAGCAAGCCACGGCGATTTCCCCAAAGCTGAAAAGCCAAACCATCGGCAATAAAAGCGCGTGCCGCCAGTGCGGCTGATGGTGTCGGCTCCCATAACCCGTGGCGGTCAGCCAGGCCCAACAAACGGAGCGAGTGAATAAAACCCGGGCGCGCGACAGCGTGCTTCGGAATCGCGCAGCGTGTGCGATGCCTTTGTGACAGTCAAAGCGCGACGAGCTGTCGAGAACAAATCGTTAGTCCGCGGGACGCGACCATTCGTAAGCTGGTTGTTCGACGCGCGCGGGGTAGCTGCATGATCGTGTTCGTCGCCAGAAGCTGACACATGACATCCAACCGCGCATTCAAGTTATTGTGGATCGAGAAGCGCTCGCAAGCACACGGCCCTTTGAAGGTGCGCTTGACGGACGAACAGCTCGAGGCGTTGCGTGCGTGCGCGAAGGGCGTTTCGCTACGCTTCGAGAAGTCGGAAATCGTGAACGCGTTGCTCGAAGCCGGTTACGCCGAAAAGAACATTGCCGGTGTCGTCCGGGTAACCGAAAAGGGTCATCAATACCTAAGAACGCATGGCGATTGAGCAGTGTGGGGCGCGCCAGTGCGCCGCGCGACATCGCTCATTCGCTAGACAGCCTCATGTCGATCTATCGCACCATTGACGATGGTCCGATCACCGACTTCTCGGTGCAAAGGGTGAAGCCGAGGCGCGTGCGTTACCAGACGTTCGGCGCGGCCGATCCACGTTTAGTGGCGTCGTACGAACATCTCCGCAAAGCGCAACCCGCATGCGAACCGTTGTCGGATACCTTCAGGTGGATGGCTCGGTTGCCGCGCGGCGTCCGGCCGCTCGAGCTGCTTCGCCAGTTTCCGCGCGTCGCCAACGCGCTCGCGGTGAGCTGGCGTGAGCCTTCAGAGTTCCGCGCCTGCCTCTACGATCTGCTGATCGACAAAAGGGGAAACCGTAAGGGATTTCCAAAGGAGGTAATCGCGGAGCTGCTCGCGCTTCGCGCGTACGTCGATCGTTCGTGCCTTTGACGCGCGGGACTATCAAATGCTGCTTGCGTAACTCACTGGTGGCCCATTGCATGGTGAGGGCGTCAAGGCGAACTCGAGCACGCGAGCGATCGACGTCCATTTGGGCGATGGCTCGTTCGCGTCCTGTTGACAGAGTGTGCAGGTTACTGGCATTACGACGGCATGAGTTGTGTGCCGGAACCGAGGCCGATGGCGGCGGGAAGCGCCATCGCGTGCCGGATCTGAAAACGATGCGACGTTGTCGACGTCAAATTGACAAGCGCGCTGATGATGCCTTCCACGCGTAAGAGATGGCGCGCCGCTTGCTTGACGAGACACATGTCGAAAGGCCGCACGCTGCACGAAGCTTCTCTGACCGTCTCCGATATCGGTCGTGCCTATGTGCGCAACGCGAATCCCGGTACTGAGCCGCTGCCTGTGACGTTCAAATGGATAGCCCAGTTGCCGCCTCACGTCAGGCCTTTCAATCTCCTGCGGCACTTCCCGCACGTAGCCAACGCGTTAGCTACAAATTGGCCAGAACATGAGGCTTTTCGAGCCGTCCTCTACGACCTGCTCGAGGACAAAGGCTTTGCCGACTATGTAGTGCGGGAGTTGCTCGCGCTCAGATCGTACTTTGAAGAGTCTCGGTAAATCGCAATGCGCACGCGACTCATTGGCGGTCCTCTGCACAGCGAGACGACGCGAGGCGGAGCAACGAAAATCATCGAACTCGACTTTGGCGATGGGTCGTTTGCGACATATGTCGAATAACTATCGCAGGCGGAGTCTCCTACGATGGCATCCAGCGCACGCCGGATCCGACGACCACGCGCATCCGCGTCTTCTCTGTGGGTACCCTCGTGAGGACGACGAATGATGGCCCCGCCGCCACGCGGCGCTAAGCACTGCGGCGAACTCTTCCTGTTGTTTACGTCACGGTGGTACACCCCATGATCGTCATCGCCGTGGTCGGCGCACTCGCTGCCGCCATCGGACTCGGCTGCACAATCGTGTGCGGCATTGACGTCTACCGCGAATGGGTTAAGCGGACCCGTCGCTAAGTCGTCTATGGTTGGTCACCTTGCTCGCGAAATCAAAAGCCCGCTTATGGATGAGTTCGAGTTGGCAGGCGGGCTTCTCCAACGAGTTCCTGGCCTCAATGCTGTCGGCGGTATCTAGGCCCGACGCGATCGCTGGCCTCTCCCAGAACTAGCGGCTGCGCGCCACGGCTCTGCCGTGCGTAGCGGGCTCGTCGTCGAAGTAACGGGCTCTCGGTAGCACGAACGGCACGCAGCAGCCCTGGATTCATCTGCCCTCAGATGTATGACAACACGTCGTTATCTGAAGTGGACAGGATGATCATTGTCAGAGAAACATACATGGCGAAAGAGCAACGCAATCGCGGCAAAAGGAAAAGGCATAACTTCCAATATCTTGCAGCAATGGTACGGAGTCTGCTTTGATCGTTAGCGTCGGATAACAATTGAAGGGAGACTCACAGTGGTGCTCAAAAACGGGCGATCAAACGCCCCAACTTGGCGGTGTCTCGGCGGCTCCATTCTCGCTGCAGCGGCACTGCTAATGAGCGCGCCGGCGGCCGCCGGTCTATGCGCGTCGACCACGAGTTGCGACCTCGTCTTGGACACAGGCAACACCGGCTCAGGGTTCGGGACAGGCAACTTCGGGACGGTAAATCTATCGCTCAGTGGCAACACGGTGCACATAACCGTTTCGCTGGCGTCAGGGTTCTATATCATCGATACAGGCTTCCCGGGCTCGTTCGGCTTTTCCGACAGCTTGGGCGGGGGCCTCACCGTTAACAATTTCAGTTCAGTCGCCTACAGCGGGAACCTTAGTGACGCGACAAGCGATCTGCACTTTGACGGCTTCGGTTTCTTTAACGACGCAGCCGCAACCACCGCGCCCTCTGCTGGCAATGCTTCTGCGTCGAGTACAATTTCCTTCGATGTCACCAAATCCGACCTGATTGATGTGAACCAACTGCTGAACTTTGCAAATCCGACGGGCGGCGACGGCGCTGTCGTATTCGTGGTTGACGCCATCAACAGAAATACCAGCGGCCTGGGTGCCGGCAACACTGGCCTCATCGGCGCGACAGGTGTTCTAAGGACCCAGGTGCCGGAGCCGGCTTCCCTTGGCTTGGTGGTCGCTGGACTGGCTGGGCTGGCAGCGGTACGCCGACGTCGCGAGAGCCGTCAAACCGCGTGACGCGAGCGCAGCCACAATATTTGCCGTTTATTGCGATGATCGCGTGCCTGCCACCATTTCGTCAAAACTAGGCAAGCACACGAGCGAGCAGATCCCCGCGTATGACACAGAGGCTAGTGAGGACACCTTTATGAAGTCGATCCTCGATCGTTCGTTTCGTTACACCAAGAGCGTGGATACTGACCTTCGCAAGACCTTCGCCAGAATTCGGCGCGACCAACGGCGGCAACCAAAGGTGCCCGATGACAATCCAACGAAGGTGTTCGCGATCGATGGGCGCAAGCGCGCTGCGTCGTGAGATCTTGGGCCGGGCATGGCCCGATCAGTGATGAGCGTTCGTGGTGGTGACTCGGAGCCTCGATGAACTCTCGGGGCTTTTTTTTGAGCACGGCCGCCGCCGAGCAAACGAGGCAGCCAATCGAGGAGACATAACTTGGGCAACGACAACGCCAAGCCCGCACAGTTCCATCAAATGACTGCGGCTGAATTCGCGCGCTTGAGCTCGTCGAGGCAGTTGACCCTGCTCACCATTCGTCGGGCGCAATCGAGTAGTCGTAAGGCACTCGCTCAGACCGCCGACAATAAGCGACATACCGAATTCTAGACATTTCTCTGACCTATTGGAGCTGGGAGATCGGCGAACGCGAAGGTTCGCGGATGTAAGGCGTTTAGGAAGCCTTTGCTGCCTAAGCGCCACGGAACGCCCTGGACACGACCCGACGCCAGATGTGCTGCTCATGCGGGATGCCATGACGAAGTGGTGATCCGAACGCAAGCCGATGGCAACGGTCGCTCCAGGGCGACCGCTCTTCGAGCACTTCCGAGACGAGGCCCGCGCGTTCAAGCGCTCATTCGCCACGCCCTGCACCATTGCTAGTAGGGTGTGCCATCCTTGTGCACGAACTTCCACTTGCCGTCGACGAGCAGTGCTTGAAGATCATCGTCCGGGTAGCTGCCTTCGTCGCCGCGGGTACGGTCACCCACTTCCAGGTAGACGACCTCTTCCTCTGTTTCGTTGACGAGTCGGTGACCATTGCGCGTCCCGGCCTTGAAACCGGCGCACATGCCCGGCGAGAGCTTCGTCCGTCCTTCATCGGTATGTAGCGTGGGATGACCCTGCAGGATGTACACGAACTCGTCTTGCTTCGTGTGAGCATGACGCAGCGCTGAACCTGCGTTTGGCGCAAGCTTCGTAAGGTTCACTCCGAAGTTGGTCAGACCAAACAGGTCACCCAGCGGGTGCTTTTGCCGTCCCGCCATTCGGGGCGCGAAAGGCTCCGGATAGTTTGAGGGTTTGAGTCTCGCTGGTGCTTCGCGAGGCAATTGGACGAGTCGATCAAATCGCTGGGCGTGAAGGTACTGAAATCACCACCGCGCAGCCCGAAAGCGAATGCAATTTGCGAACGCGTGATCGGCACGATGCGACGGGAGTGCCTGGATTGGCTGATCCCAATATCGGAGTCGCATCTGCGCTCAATCCTGACATCTTGGCTAGAACATTACAATCGTGGTAGACCGCACAGCAGCCTGGGGCCTGGAGTGCCGGATCCGCCGGATATGTTGGCGACGGTCCGGAAAGCGAAATCCCGCCATCGACTGGGGGAGGGTATTGCTGTGCTTGCGAAATCGGTACTGGGTGGACTGCATCACGAATATTCGCTAGCGCCCGCGCTCGCCTGATCGAGTATTTGCGGAGCACAGGCGTCCTGAACTACTACGAACGACGGGCCGCCTGATATGTGCGGAGATCTCGAACAATACGCGCTAGCGCGTCGTATCCGTGACCTCGGGGGGTGGTTCGTAGCGCAAGTTCGAGCGCGTTCTCGACGGCGCGTGACCGACCCAGCCGAGCACGATCGGTGCGCCGGCGCGAAGCGCGCGCTCGTCACCGACAAAAAAGCGGTAGGTGGTCGCGTCGACTTGCTCATTCTCCGCGATCTCCACCGACCCCACGTACAAGGCGGGCGACAGCGCGCGCACCGGTATCGCACCGTCGGTCTGCACGACGATCTCGATCCCCTCGGTGCGCTCGACGATCTTGCCGGTGACGGCATGCTTGCGTGCGGGCCGGTACTGTCTGCGCTCGATCGAAATCCGGGTGATCTTCGGGAGTGCCCAGAGGTTGCGCCGCGGTGGCGCTTGCGGCCGCAGTTCGGAATCGCCTTGCATCACCGTGTCCTTTTGTCGCTACGGCGCGACGATCTGCAGGTCGTCGAACGCAAGCGCGCGCTTGTCCGCGCGGTTCAGCCGCAGCCGCACGGCGACAACGCGTCTGTTGTCGAACCGGCGGCGCGATCGTGGCGGCGTCTTGAAGCAATCAATCGGAAAGCGCAGCGTCCTTAGCATCGTCTTCGTCTTGTCGGTAGCGTACCACTCGCCAAGATCGTACGCGCGACGATCGAGCGGCCGCGGCAGCCCGCCGACGCCGTCAGAGTCTACCCATGCGACCGTGCCGTTTGCATCCTCGAGTCCTAACAAGAACCCGGTCGCATTCGCCGGCACCGTTGTTCCGTTGTAGACCTCGGCGGCACGAATCCATATCTGCAACTTGCGTAGATCGCGCTTCTTGTCGAACTCGGAACGGAACGTACCGGCCTTGCCCTCTGATTGCGCGACCATTCCGATCGTATTGCCGAAAAAGCTGTCGTTGAAGCGTCCCGCAGCGCCTTGCGCGAACGGATGCTCGTCCGCAGTGAGGCCGCCCGACTGCGCGGTCGGCGCGTTCATCGAGTTCGTGCCAATGCCGTTGCCATCCTCGTGATCGTCAACTGTGACCTGGTCGCGCTTCTTGAACGAGATATGGATGTTGCCCGAGAGTACGCCGGGAGGACGCAGCGTTCCATCGAGGAATCCGATGGTGTTGTGGCCGAGCAGCACCGCGCGGAAGAACGCGCAGCCGTAAGCGGAAAGAATCCGCTCGTGGTCGGTGCGCGCCATGATCGGCAATCCGCCATTCGTGTCGTCGTTGGTCCATTCGCGGTTGAAGAAGTTGTGGTTCGCGTGGTGGACGTAGAGCTGACACTTGAACGGCGAAGGATCGGCGGCGTCGTAGAACTGCGCTCCGTTGTTGTCAACGACGTCACCGTCGGATGCCGGCAGGATCGCCATGAAGGCGTGGCCTTTTGGCTGGCCGGTGGAGGCGCCGGAATTCACCGGCCCGAGCGAAATCACGCCTTGGATCGTAACGCCGGCGAGCGCGATGATCTCGGGCACGAGTACGACCGCATCGCCGCCGCGCGAGTGCCCCATCAATGCGAGCCTTGCGAAGTCGATTCGACCGCCGAAGATCGGATCGCCTCCAGCATCGAGCGACTGCAAATGCGCGATGGATGCAATGACGAGGTCGGCGCGATCGCGGATGTTGTCGGCCCAGCCGCCCCACTGATCGGACGCGTTGCAGTCGACCGACACCGCGACGATGCCCATCCGCGCGAGTTGCTGCTGCAGATAGTCGTAACCGAGGTGGCTCGTCGTGCCACCGTGTCGGCCGTGGACAAGCACCGCGATCGGAACGCGGCCGAGGTTCGCGAGTCGCGTGTTGAACGGCGTCTGCGTACCGTCGGCATCGGCCGGGTAGTAGATCGTTCCGGCCACATCCTGCGAATGTCCGCTCGTGACTGTCAGCGGTCCTGCATCGTAGGTTGTCGTACCCACCGGAAAGAGATCGAGCGCCGACGGATCGAAGCCCAGCGGTGGAGCGACGCACAACACGGTGAGCTCCTGCACCGTGTGACCCACGCAGGTACCGAGAACCTGCAGCACGTCGATGGTGTCGCCGCCTGCAACCGGCTGCGTGAGCTGGACGACCGGCCCGCTGCCGTCGCCCTTCTTGACGCCGTTGACGAACACCTTGATCTGTGCGTCGGATACGAACGACGTGAGCGTCACGCTCGTGTCGCCGGCCTGGACCGGCTCGACGCCCGGTGCAGGGAGTGAGGAACACGGCAGCACGGTCGTCGTTCCTTCGTCGCTCGGCGGATCGCCCGCGCAAAGCTGCTGCGTCGCGGAGAACGTTTCGCCCGTGCTAAACGGCGGATTCAGACCAACAAGATGCTGGTAGCCCCAAGAAGCGAACGTGAACTGCACGATGCCGTTGCGGCTGAGCGTAATGCGCGCGCCGTTGACGACGTTGGTGATCGTGAGCTGCTGACCGCCGTCATAGATCGGCAGAAAGCCGAGAACCGGCATCGGAGCCGGGGCCGGCTGCGCGATCTCAACCGCCGACGGCGGGCTCGGATCCTTGCACAGCGACGACCACGCGACGACGGACTGCCCAAGCGTGTACGGTGGCGCGACGTTGACGCCCTGTTGCGACGCGGCGCCGTTGACGCGACCAACCTCGACCGCATCCGCGGTGATCCATACGTCCGAGCCGACGAGCAGGTTCCCGACGCCGGTGCGACTGCCGCAGTCATAAACCGGCGCCGGATTGATCTGCGGCCGCGGCGGTCCGGCGGGAAATTCCGCCGTGTGATCGCGCGCCGTGATCGGCGCAGACCAGGGGCTGGTTGCACCACCGAACTTCTGCCGTGCCCGGATCTGTTGACCCGCGACCAGCGGAGCGGGCAGCGGCACGAGCGCGCCGTTGGGCACCGGAAATCCGCCGGCGAAGCCTACGACGACGACCGCGCCGTCGAGCTCGACATCGAGCTTCGCGCCGGCGATGTAACCGCGCACGACGACGGCCGTTCCGCACTGCCACGCGGGATCAAGCGATGGCGGTGAAATCAGCTTCGGATCGTCACGCAGCTTGAGCCGGTCGCGTTCGACTTCCATTGATGACCTTCAGCGCATCGAATGACAATTGCAGCGCGCGCTGCGGGCTTACGGATGGCACCAGCACACGGTGACCGGACGCGAGGTGCCCGGCGCCTCGCAGCGTCCGCCCGGATACTCTGCGGTCACCTGCCACGTGCCGCCGACGACGCTCACGAAGATGTCCTCGTAGCAGCCGTTCGCATCGGTCGTTACCTGGTGGTACGTCACGTTTCCGAGCGGGTCGACGTACTTCAACGTGATTTGCTGATTCGGCTGCGGCGGCTGCGTGCAACCGCGCACCACCATGCGGCCGCAGTGCTTGCGAGCGGAGTCCGGATCGAGAATTTCGCCCCGCTTCTTCGCCTCGCGAAGGAGCGTTTCCCAATCCTTGTTGTCGCAGCGTCCGGCGTCGGCGTCCAGCGTGATCGCAACGGGACGCCGTAGATCGACCTGCAACACTGCGCCACCGACGTTGACGAGCGTATCGCCGCGCGCGGTCCAGCTCGTGATCTGGATGCGCTCGCTCGTGCACAGCTTCGCCTTTTCCGGAGGCGTCACCGTTGCTTCCCCGACGATTCGCTCGCCGGGCTTGAGCCGGATCTTGCGTGGATTGAGCTCGACCTTCCATCCCTTCGGCGCGCCTTCGGCACGGAAATAGAAGAGCGCCTCGCGGTCGTACGGATTGGTGAGGTTATAACTGTAGGTGACCGGATGAAACGGGCTGCTGGTAACGCTCGCGACAATGTGCAGGTTCTCCTGCGCCCAGTTGTCGAACTCGTTGGTGTCGGTGCCGACGAGGTTGATCAGGTCGACCTTGACGCAGGCGTGCGGCTCGTCGGCGGTGACCGGCGTCCATTCCGCGAAAACGATTGCGTCGGTGCCGGAGGCCAGGCTGTCGATGTGCTTGATGCCGACGAACTTGTTGAAATCGGCGTCGCCGCCGACGGTGTGATAGGGCTCCGAAATCCGGAATCGAACGTCGAAATCGAATGCGGTCGCGGGACCGGCGTTGTGCACACGCGCGTAGATCCGATTCACCAGCGCCGCAACCGGCTTTTCCGTCTGGTCATTCGGCGGCGGCCCACCGCCGAGATTGAAACCGTTCTTCGGCGAATCGACCCAAATGTCGGGACTGAAATAGCTGTAGAACTCGCCGTCGATGGTGTCGCCGCGAGTGATGGACACGTTGTAGTCGGTGACTGGCGCCGTGTAGTCGACCTGAATGTCGAACGCGCCGCCGGCGGTGCCCGCCAGCACCGTGAGCGTGATGCCGGTGCCTGGAATCGTTGTCGTGTCGCCGACGGTGAAGAACGCATCGCCGAGCGTGGTGGTCAGCAGATTCTTGTCACGCACGATCACCGGCCCCTCGCCTTGGGGAACGAGCTCGTTCACGTAATAGACGAGCACACCGGTTCCCGGCAGGCTGCTGTCGTACGTGCCTGCCGCATTGCTGCGCGCTTCGACGAAATAGAAGGCGTTCTCGGTGGCGAGCGTTGCCGCTCCTTGGCTTAAGCCGATCGCGACGGCCTTGCGGTTGACGACCGTCGACGGGTTGAACGCGATCGGGATCGGGTTCAGTCCCGCATAGCTCACCCCCGGCGCCGGCCGCGGGATGTATTCGATCGTGTCGCCGTGTGCGGTGAGCCAGCCGGCGCGCTCTTTCGACCAGACGAGCGGATGCACGTTGTTAAAGAGGCCAGCCATGTTGTCCCACTCGTCGACGTACGGCCGCGGGAAGACGACGCCCTCGTGCGCATAGAGGTCGACGGCGCCGAACTGGTGAAGCAATCCGTGAGTGAAGCGCGCGGACGAGTTCGCGTACGACTGAATCGACACCGAGATCGGCCGCGTGAAGCCGCCGGGCATGTCGTACGGCCACGGGCCCGTCGTCGCCCAATCCCCGGTGAAATTGACGTCGTTCGTGACGACGATCAGCCGCTCGACCGTGTCGAGCACGTTCGCCTCGGCCGCGACGAGCTTCGCGACAACTTCCTCGGTCAGCTCGATCAGCAGATTGCGGTCGGGATGGTAGTAGTAGTCCTTGTTGTGATCGAGATCGATTACGCCTCGATACGCCGGCACGACGGTGGCCTGTCCGTAGCTCACTTCGTCGATGTAGTCGGCGACTTCCGTCATCGTAGCCTGCAAGTTCGGCAGCGACGGCTCGAATGCGATGTCGGCGAATCGAACGCGGACGACGAGCGTGTCCTGCACGCCGGTGGAGATCGGCGGCGCGACTAAATCGCCCGACGCGACGAGCGCGTATCCCTGGCCAGGATTGCCGACGTTGACCGCCGTCGCACGAACGCGCACGGTCCAGTCGCCCACCGCAGGATTGTTGACGACCACCATTTCGACGTTGTTCAGCGCGTCCGCAGCGCCGCCGGTCACTGACACGCCGCCCGCGAACACGTTGCCGAGGAACGTCTGCGCACCACCCGGCGACACGACTTCGAGATCGAGGTCGTTCACGACCGGCGTGGCGCTGCTGGCGGCGCCGGGGGCATCGGACCACGCGAGCGTCACGCGCAGTTCTTGCGTACCGCTTGCGACGTCGATGTGGTGCTCGCGAATGTCGCCGGTGTTGAGGCCGTCCGCATTACGCGTATCGACGATCTGAGTCCGGCGCGCGCTACCCGGAAACCACAGCGCGTTTTCGAGTCGGATCAGCCCCCAGCCCTCGAGGTCGCTCGGGTACCCGGCGATGCCGGTCATGTCGATCGTGCCATTGACCAGCGTCGCCTTCAGCAACGCGCCCGACGGCGTGAACGCGTGATGCGGCTGCGCCGTGCCCGTCGGATAGAAACCTTCGGTGTAGTACTGGCGCGCGAGCGCCGCACACGCGGCCATGTGGGGCGTCGCCCAGCTGGTGGCGCAACCGCGCGCGATGGTTCCGCACGCGGTGCTCACCGCCGAAGATGTAATGCCGCAGCCCACGCCGGTGAGATCGGGCTTGCGACGGCCGTCGGCGGTGGGTCCGGTGTTGCCGTCGCCGAAGTTCATCTCGTTGGGATCGGCCGACGCGGCGCACACGCAGATCGCATTCTTCGCCGTTCCGGGCGGTCCCTGCTCTTCGCCGACGTTGCCGGCGGAGCCGAGAATCAGGTGATCCTCGTTGTTCCACATGAACGTGTCGGCGTCGGCGGCATTCTGGTTGTATGTCGCCGGATTACCGTTGCCCGCAGTGTCGTCGTGCCAGCTATTCGTGTGGATCGTGGCGCCCATCGCCGCCGCTTCGCTCAACTCCGAAAGCAGGCTGTTGGAAGCGACATCCGCGCGTACGCCCGATACCAGGCGGGCCGCCCACGCGCCGCCACGCCGCGCATGCGCGCCGGGGTTGTTGAAATCGTCGCCCGCTGCGCACCCGGCTACGAACGTCCCGTGCTCGACCGGTGTGCGGCCCGCCGCATTGCGGATCTGCACGACCTTGCGGTGAGCGAAGCCGGGCGCGTTGTTGACGGGGTCCTGAAAGAAGCAATGGTTGATGTCGAGCGGACTCGAATCGATCATGCCGATGATCTGGCCCTCGCCGTGCAGACCCTGGTTCCAGATGCTGGGCGTGCCCGGCGTGCCTGATTGGTCCGTTCCCGCCGTGTTGACGTTGTCGTCCTTCTGCTCGGGTACCTCCTCGATCACCTGCACCTCGGGCAGCGCCGCGATCTTCGGAAGGACATCGCGCCCGTCGACGATGAACTTGATCTTCGGCACGCCGCCAAGCGGCCGATCATCGACGACGACGATCGAGCGCGCGCCGAGGTTTGCGAGCACGTCTAAAACGCGCTTCGGGTCGCTGTCGGCGAACAGCACGCAGGTGAGCCAAAGGCCCGCGACCTTGCGCCGTTCCTCGGTCTTGAATTGGCGTTGGCCGATACCGGGTTGGATCTTGAACTCTGCGTGATAGGGAACGGCGGCACGAAACAGCGGATCACGCCGAAGCCTTTCGAGCACCGCAGGTGTTACGAGTTCGAGATAGGCTCTTTCCGGAATGTAGTCACGCAGCCGGAGCCCGTATTCGCTCTGCAGTCGAGCGCGATCGCGGCGCTTCAACGGCGCCTTGAATTGAACAATGGTCCGATGCGTTGGCGGCCCCGCGCCTGCATCCGGCTGCCGTGCCTGCGCCACGAGAGGCATTTGCTTCAGCGGATCGAACGTCAACGCGGCGAGGCGTATCGGCTGTGAGGACCGTCGAGTCGCCATTCATGCCTCCCTCATCGAAAACTTCGAATAAGAATCGCCAGCGAGCGCGTCCTAGAACGCGGCGCACCGCATGCCCGCTGCACCGGCGTAAGCGCGAAGGCGAACAGCTGGAAACGGTGTGCGGACAACGCACCACGCCGAACGGGTGGCGCACGTCATTTACGCTACGTCTCAACCTTCAGCGGCCACTCTTGTTTACTACAGTCGCTAACCATTTGCAAACGGAATATTCCGTCATCCCGAACATCAAAACCGAGGCACATGCCGCGATGCTTGTCGCCGTAATGGCTCCACAGGACAGGGGGCTACGCGTTTTTCGAGATAGCTTTCGCTGGAACGATGGCAAAGTTCAACACGGCGCGTGCACGGTGGATCGAGACCGACGAGAAGGTCGATGCGAGTTGCCGGGGAATCGGCTGTATGCGACCTAGAGTTTTCGGGCAGACCCCGCTCAAGCGGTACCGGTTCGCGCTGCGTGTGGGCCCGGAAAACCGATAAATGCATGCCCGACGAGTATGCCAATAACCCCTAAGCCGCTACCAATATGCTTAGTCCAGGCCCATTGACCAACGAGGAAGTGGAGGAACTGGACCAGTTCCTGCTGGATGCAGGAGGGGTTGAGAAGTCAATGGACATCTCAACCCTGGACGGTTTTTTGACGGCGATCGTGTGCGGCCCCAAGACCATTATGCCTAGCGAATGGTTGCGCTGGGTGTGGGACATGGAGAGCGGCAAAGACACCCCAGAGTTCAAGGATCAGGCTCAGGCGCAGCGTATTGTTGGTCTCTTAATGCGCCACATGAACGAAATCGCCGAGACGCTGCAGCAAGCACCAGAGCACTATGAACCGCTGCTCATGGAAAATCCGAACGACGGGGATCCCATCCCGATGATCGATGAGTGGTGTTCAGGCTTCATGAAGGGGTTGCAGCTTGATTCCGACGGCTGGCTTCCGGTAGTCATTGGCAAGCCGGACTGGATGTCGACCATCGCGCTCTACGGGACAGAGGATGGTTGGGAGGCTCTGAAGAAGAAAAACTTGTCTCTGGACGAGCACAAGGCCCTGGCCGCCGGCTTGGCAGGGACGGTTCAAAAGATCCATGCTTTCTGGCTTGAACAGCGCCGCGAGCAAATCGCAGGCGGCACACTGCCTGACGTCGTGCGCCGTGAGCCGATCCGAAATCCGAACAAGATCGGGCGCAACGAGCCCTGCCCCTGTGGATCGGGTAAGAAGTTCAAACAGTGTCACGGTAGCGCCGACCGGTTGCACTGAAGCGCGCGGCAAGTTCCGACAGCACGACGGGTTTTCGGGAGGGACACTGTCCCGATGCGATTGCGCCCATCTGAAACGCTCAACGTGCCTAACTGCGCCTTGCCATTGAGGTACAGTGCCGCGCCGGACTTAGAACGCGATAACGTACGACGGTAACTTGGGCGAGGGCGGCGATGGACAAGCAAATCTTGGGGGCAGTTCTTGGGATTATCGGCGTTCTTATTTCTGCTGGAGTTGCGGCATGGGTAACGGTGAAAACGAAGCGGCTGGATCACATCGTCGAAGATATGAAGTTGTGGGTCGGCGCTTACGAAACCAAGTTGCTCGACGAACGCCTGCGCGAGTATAGGAAACTTTGGGCATTGACTGAGAGCACGTCGCGTCGCCGTGTACATGCGCTCACGCCTGATGCTGCGAATGCCTTGGCGGAGCAACTCACTGGTTGGTATTACCGCGAAGGCGGAATAGTTCTCAGCGAGGAGGCCAGACAAGAGTTTTTCGATGCCCGAACCTCGCTCGACGACGCCACATTCGCCGGTGATACGCCAAAGTGGCATTCTCGCGTTGTTGACGCATTCAGCAGTCTGCGTACCGCTCTATGTGACGACATAAATTCCCGGCGCGGCCCAAGACTGCGATCGCCCGACCGCCCTGAAACTTGATCGGAAGCGTGTACGCTCGCAAAGGTGGAAGCGCGGTCCGTTGGCTCGTGGATGGGATGGGGGCTGCTTTGGGTCGAACTGGACCGTCGACGATCAGGCCGAGTCCGGCCAAGAGGAGACGGACGCGCTTAATCCTGATTCAACAAGCCTCGTCAAGTAATACGCACAGGCGGCAACGCATTGTCCGCGGCTTCACACAAGCAGCGCGGCGCGATTCAACGCAATAAGCCGACCTGATTCCGGGTCGAGAACGACTTAGGATGAGCCTTTTTTCTTGGCGCCCGTATTGCTCTTCTTCGCGTCTTGCCTGCCAAGCTCCTCCTTCGTCGGCTTGACCTTTTCCACCTTTTCCGTCTTGACCCTTTCCGGCTTCACTCTTTCCTTTTTCACCTTCTCCTTCTTCACGACCGGCCCTGCCAATGCCTGCTTCGCCAGCCGTTTGGCCTGCTTGGCTTCGACATGGAGACGTTTCTTGGTTCTTTGGTGCTGCCGTCTGGCTTTCAGCATTGACGCGTGGCTCATCGTTGACCTCCGATGGATGCAGATCTAATTCGACTTTAGTTTGATCCGATTCTGCGTTGTTGGCTAACTGACCGCATCAAGCCCCGGAAATGGCCCTTGCCCGGCATTCCGTACCAAGCTTGCACCCCGCCCATAAATCGCCGGACCGAGCCACGAACGGCCGTCTCTGAGAATGTTGAGCGGCAGCTAACGACCCATCGCCCTGGTGCATTCTGCGGCGCCGAGTTGCCGCGACGTGCCACTGACTCCGCGTTTGAGGGAAGCGCGTGAGGGGTTCGGGTCGTGGGCGGCCCTTCGCAGCGGTTCCTTCGCTCGGCGACGGCTAAGCGGCAACTCGCAACAGAATACGCATTATGTTGCGAGTCGGGGGCGCTCGGTTCCCATATCTGCGTTTGGCCGCCTTTTCCGGCGTTCGCTGCAAAGCGGCCATTCGACGGCGCTATCGACCCACACCTGCCTGTGGCGATTTTCTGGTCGACTGGCCGGTATACTTTGTAAGCTGCCGTTTGCTGAATTCGTCGAGAAAATCTTGAAAGCGGCCACTGGCGGATTTCTACCGGCGATGTGAGCAAGATTACAACCGACCGGCCGCTTTCCAAAAATGCGACAGTGCGCGATCGACCCGAAGCTGAAGTACGTATCGGCGTAAAGCAGTAGCTCAAGCTCTCCCGTCAACGGACACTCTCGCCCACACCACCGCTGGCTCGGTGATGTAGGCGATGATCAGTATCACGCCTCCGCACTTGAGGCGACCCAAGGATTGCGGAGTACGGTGGCCGAATCGATAAGGGCAGCTTGCAAGCTGCCCGTCTTGCGCTCGACGTCGGGCCGTGGTCGTCAGTACACAGGCACGTACTCCACCGCGCCGGTGTCGCCGTCGAGAATCATGTCGTATGGATACCAGTAGATTTCCTCGTTACCGAACTCGTCGACGTAAGCGTAACCGATGTACGTCGTTCCAAGGTAAATCGCCTGAACAGGAACGAACGCGGCAAGCTTCAGCCCCCTGGCCTGGGCCATCTTCTTTGTCGTCTTGTATTTCGTGACCGGTATATCACCCTTCGTGGCATGGGTCACCTTCATGCCGGCGATCTTGCCGCCCTGGACATCGACTGCAGCCGTGTAATCGCCCTTTTTGTCAATGACGTGATGGCCGTTCGTCTTGATCTTGTCGCCCAGCAGATCCTTGCCGTTGTGGTGATTGCCCTTGACGGGCTTGACCTTATCGTGACCGCCCTTGTCGGCCTTCCCTTTCGCGGCCCCCTTGTCGGATTGCATCTGATCGGGTCCGCCGCCTTTGTCCGACTTGCCCTTTTCCTGTGCAAGAGCCAACGGGCCCAGTGCAGCTAGACTGAATGCCGCTGCAAATACGATTAGAAGACGATGCACGTAAGTCATGGCGAATCCTTCTGTTTGAATGCGCGGCATCATTACCCATACTTCGAGAGACAGGATCTCAAATCCTTGGTTCCGAAGTTGCCTCGGGATAACATCAACCTCGATGCCGAGATACCTGACTGTGCTTTCGAGTTTGGTGTGCCCAAAGGAATTGCTTCAGATGGGCCGCCGCAATCCAGTTTGCGACCGACGTCTCGATGGCCGCAGTCGCGATCGCGATCGGCGGCGGTGGCGCGTTGTCGAAAATCGAGACGACGTCGCTGCTCACAGTCGAGGAGACTCTGGATGCGCTTGGCCGTGCGCAGACCGTCGCCTACCGGCCGCCCGGAGAGTAGCCGAGCGGCATGCCGTCTGCCGGCGACCGCTTCGTACTTGGCGAAGTCGGAGCACTCTGCGCTTCGGGTTCCCCGATTCGCGCGCACGATCGCAGCCTGTCGGTTTGCCGAGCGCCTGGAGCAATGGCTCAAGGCTGTCGAGTGCAGTCTCTACCTATCCATCTGCACCAATCGCTAGACTCGAAGCGCCGAGTATCGAAGCGCGCTCGACAAACCATAGGAAGGAACCGGAGTGCGCGTCGGCCTCGCACGATTGGCCGGCGGGTAAGCGACGAGCGAAGGTCGTTTCGGGTCGGCTATCACCAAGGAACGCCGTAGTAGTCGTAGACCTTGCGGCCGTAGTCGTCGGTGTACTCGGGCATGCTAGTCTGCGCATAGCGCGGAGCCTTTTCGAGTTGCTCCTTCTGGAGCGGTACGACGTAGCCTTCGAGACCGGTGTCGTACTTCAGCATGCTCCACGGGATCGGGTAGCGATCCGTGCCTACGCCGAGAAAGCCACCGAACTCAAGCGCCGCATAGCGCACTTGGCCCGAGAGCTTGTCGATGATTAGGTCGTCGATCGAGCCGAGCTTGTCGCCGTTTGCGTTGTAGACCGCGGTTCCCGCGACCTTGCTGGAAGAGATGCAGAGGTTGCTCATGGTGAGAGTCTCCTAGACACTGGCGGGCGAGGTGCCCGCCATCCGAGCAACCTCTTTTACGCCGCAGTTCGGGCCGGCGGGCATCAGTCCGTGCGCCACCGCCCTGTAGGACATTGCTACTGCGTTAGGTAAGTCGATGACGACGACGCGGCCGATGAGCGGGGTTGTCGAACGTGCGCCGCTTGACGACAGGCTGCAACGGGTCGAACTGCGACCATCAAGGGGCGGACGCGCGCGCCTAATCGACTCGTCCCCCTAGTACAGTCACTTATAAATAACGCAACATGCGTATAATGGCGTTATGTTCATCTCGTGCAAGGAGGGATCGACATGCGCCAAACCGAACTGCGGCTATCCCGCAAGGATAAACAGACGGTGGAAGAAGTACGCGCTAAGGGGCTGCACCATTCGCGCGAGGTTAATCGCGCACACATTCTGGCGGCACTGGATCGCCAAGTGCCACAGGCCCAGATCATGGAGGTCCTCGGGGTCGAGCGGACCGCGATCTGGCGGACCCGCGCGGCATATCTGGCGGGCGGTTTGAACTTGGCCCTGTACGATGTGCCACGCCCGGGACGGCCACGCCAATACGACACCAGTGTCGAGGCGCGGGTCACGGCGCTGGCCTGCTCGGCCCCGCCGGCGGGGGTCAAGCGCTGGACCGTGCTGCGGCTGGCGCAAGCCGCCCGCTCCCAACCTGGATTGGAACAAATCAGCCGGGAGACGATTCGCCGGCTGCTAAAAAAAACTGCCTCAAACCATGGCGCCGGCTGATGTGGTGTGTGGGCGTGCTCAATGCCCAGTATCGCCAGCGGATGTACGCGTTGCTGGCGCTTTATGCGCGACCCATGCGGCGCGACGAACCGGTGGTCTGTGTCGACGAGAAAAGCACCCAGTTGCTGGCCCACAGCCGCGAACCGCTGCCGATGCACCCGGGATCGCCACGACGCGAAGACTGGGAGTACGTGCGCCACGGCACCTGCAACCTGTTCGTGGCCGTTTGTCCGCAAGCCGGACGGCGCACCGTCGCGGTGACCGAGCATCGCGGCAAGACCGACTTCGTGGCCTTCGCTCGACACCTGATCGAGCGCGTCTACGGCACCGCGCGGCGCATTCATCTGGTCCTGGACAATCTCAACACCCACTTCCGCCAGTGCTTCATCGACGTTCTCGGCCACCAGGCAGCAGCTCGGCTGCTGCATCGGGTGGAGTTTCACTACACCCCGAAACACGCCAGTTGGTTGAACATGGCTGAAATCGAGATCGGCGTTCTCACCCGGCAATGCCTGGCTCGACGCATCCCCGACCCGCAACTCCTGGCCCGCGAAGTGGCCGCTTGGCAGCGCCATCGCAACGCCCACCGGCAAACCCTGCAGTGGACATTCACGCGGCAGGAGGCAGATCGGAAGCTGGGTCGCCATTATGTTGCGTAATTAACGTGTTCCGATACTAGCGCCTTTTTCCTGGTTGGAGAATATTTAGAAGCGCTTCCACCACGCCGTCCGCAACCATGCCGATGCGGCGAGCCGCCGCTTCGGACAGGTCGGCAATACGTCCGGACACGAACGGGCCCCGATCGTTCACCACGACCTCCACACTGCGTTGGTTCTCGAGATTGGTGACGCGCACGCGCGTGCCGAACGGCAGCGTTCGGTGTGCCATGGTGAGCGCCTTGGGATCGAACGGCTCGCCGCTCGCGGTCTTCCTGCCCG